>Ga0058698_10000791_pt1 | contig 15995 bp, 15 predicted proteins | sample AgamicAsSfe_FD_67288 | JGI IMG/M metagenome (GOLD analysis project Ga0058698, IMG submission 67288) | Agave microbial communities from Guanajuato, Mexico - As.Sf.e | ecosystem: Host-associated > Plants > Phyllosphere > Phylloplane/Leaf | place: Guanajuato, Mexico | collected 2012-05-30
TTGTTTCCTTCACGAAGACATTGTGGTGGCGGAATCCTGATGGAGCTCTTGCCGCCTCCCGACATAAGATCCGGATTGTGTGTGTTGAGAAGTTTGAAGAAGCGGTTCAATAGGAGGTTGTAGTTGATGGGCGCCTCGGAGTCGTGTGCCCAGATGCCTGTCCCGTCCTCCATGTCGCCTTCCACCTCAGGAGCATCTGCCTCAACTATTGCTGCTTCACCTGCCTCATCGCCATCCTGCTCGCCAGTGCCAGCCTCGGCCAACTTGGCCTCGAAATCATCTGCTTTGGGTGCCTTCTTCTTCTTCTTTTTCTTGAGCGCGCCAAGATCGAAGTCCGCATCTGCATCGGCTGGTGCGTCTGCGTCTTCTACTGCGTCCTTGGCCTTCTTTGTCTTCTTCTTTTTCTTGAGTGCGAGATCGTCGAAAGAGGTTGAAATATCGTCGACTGCTGCATCGACGGTGGCTATAAGGTGTCAGTGTTATCGTTGAAACATGCTGACATCCTTCTCACCTGATGTGTGGCTCTCTGCTGTAGTCTTGTCTTCACCTTGGTCAGTTGTCGTTGTCATTTCGCCGTTCTCATCGATGAGTGTGTTGCCGTCGCTGAATGCGACCGACTTGCGCTGTTTGCGGTCGGGGAGTGGTTGTTCCTGACGTAGGGCGGTGTCAGTGGCGCTCCAGTGAAATGACTTTCACTGCGAGGAATGCAAGGAGGGGTGTCGCATGACTTACCACTTCAGCCATGTTCGCGGTTGTGGATTCTTTCTCTCTTGGTTACTAGATACTTTCGCTATGTCAGAGCCGAGTGGAGAGGTTATGCGGATTGTCGAGGTGTATGAGGAGATCCAGAATGAGGTCAAGGAGAGTCAACTATCACAAAGGTGAGTCAGTTTCGCGGCGCGGGAGGATTTCCACAATCACGTGAAGGTTGACAGTTACGTCAATGAAACAGCTCTTTGTCATTGAGACGTCCACGAACACCTCTACTGCAGCCGTCTCCAGTCATGTCCGACTCTATCTCATCCTCTGGCTTCATTGTCGATACTCCGTCCGACTCGATCACGTCCTCAGGTTTTATCGTCGATCCTCCATCACCAGATACTGATGATGTTGACTCCCTACCTGAATCTGGAGAGACCAGTTCTGTTGATGAAGACCGGGACCTATCAGATGCAGAAAGAGAATGGAGGGAAAGCTTGCAGCAGTTGGAGCTGTTATTGACGATGGTATTGATACCATATATTGGGAAGTATTTTGGAAGAAAGCTGGCATTCTGGGGTAAGTTTGCGAGCATGGACATCCGTGGGGCCAGTGACTGATCTTGTGTAGGTTGGGCAAGATTTATGGAGTGGAAGTACCCTGTCGATGTGAAGATCACTTCTCCCGGGCTATTCAGAGCAAGCGGAATCGCGGCTGCTGCATCACTATGAACGACGAACGAAGCAATGATTAGACATCCGATATGGCGGCACATCTCACGCAGTGGAGGCCGGGATAACATGATGAGGCCAGCGCGAAACAGAGACCATTCAGGCAGAGTTGGTCAGAGAACTTTGATCAGGACGTTGCGACGACGATCAAGGTAGCGCTCATGCGCTCCGCAGACGCTCGCTATGTGCTTGGATCGTGACGAGCCATCTCAACTGAATTGGCGAGCGATCGAGATATAGGGACAATCCGGGAGGATTGGTTGGATTGCTGAGGGGTCGTGGTCACTTTGGACAGTTGCAGCACGTCGCTGCAATCACTGGCCTGCTAAAGGAGTGTACGGGCACGGCCAGAGACGTTGGCTTCGGGGTGGATGGAAGCTGCTTGAGATGTAGGTATGAGTCATTGTTGGCAAGTAAGGATGAATGGTTGGCAGCGGGAGGCAAGCACGCCAGTTTTGACCACCATGTGTGAAAGGCGCGTCACTGTTGAGTATAAGGGCATGGTGGAATCGCAGGGAATGATGAAATGCAGCGTAGTAGCAGAACAGTACATTGAAGCAGACACTGCGCTTATGCATCCAGTGTTCATACATGCCGAATATGCAAAATATGGCTATGTTTCCAAGCTTTACCATATCCATCCTCCTCCGACTTCGACTTACTGAACGATCTCTTGTGAAATACTAGTATGCAGTACTCTGGCGGTCATCTGTATCATCATTAGCAATACTCCTACCATACCACCCACAACAAACTCACAATTCGCCCCCATCGCCTTCCTCACTAGCGTCATAACCCTATCCTCCTCCAAATCCCTCTTATCATCCGTCTGTATCTCCACCGCATACGTCCTGATCACGCTCGTGACCTCGCCACTATGGATGCCCAACTTCGCCTTCCGCATGACTTTCGTCTCAGGGCCGCACCACCGCACGAAGACGAATTTGGCGCGCTGGCTGTACTCGTCGTTGCCGATGTTGACGCGGACAAAGCCGTAGACGGCGTCGTCGGAGGGGAGGGTCGAGGTGAATTCGGAGAGGCCGCCGGTGCCGGTGGCGGAGACGTGGAGGACGTCGGGGCGGGTGTCGGGAGTGTAGCGGAGGGCGAGCCTGGAGGAGACGGATTGTGAGTGACAGAACCTTCGTGGTGAGGTGGCAGGATCGGAGGAAGATGCAGGGGTATACTGTGGGCGAAGAACAGGGAATCTCCACGATGATGCCTGTCTTGGAGACCAAATCCTTATCGTACTCAGTGGTATATTAGGAGTCAATATTGCTCTGGTATGTTACATGACTTGTCCCAGTGCAATGATTTCACGCTAAACTGCATTCTTGCTACGTATTCCTCTTTTGTGGTGCACAAGCCCATATTCACTGTCAAGGCACATTACACTCACCAGTTAGTATCACTCTTATCGCTTCGGACCTCCTCATACTTCTCTGCAATTGCAGGATCACTGACAAGTTTTGACATATTGATATGGGTAAGTTGGAATAAAATGGTTATGTACGAGCAATTCGCGGCTCGAGGTAGTTCAACGGCTGGACGGCTAATTCGTCTGGTGTCTCAGGCTGACGTGATATATTTACGTTTAACCAGGTCGTGCTTTATCAACAGGAGACCTGGCCGAGCGGTTATGGCGGTTAGTGATCACCCAAACCTGCTTACCGGCTCATTCTAATTCCTCTCTAGCTGTGTTCAGGTACACGTACTAGAAACAGATTCGCAGTGGAGCAATCCGCGTGGGTTCGAAGTTAGTACATCGACCATAATCAACCAACACAATCATCTGACATTCGTACAGTCCCACGGTCTTCATCATATACTTTTGCTTTTTGTGGTTCCGAAACCTTTTCTGGCCAGTGGGCGGGCTTCTCATCATTTTGGCAGCGGTGCAGCTCATGCTTGTGCAGTCGAAGCCAGAAGGGTTTCAATCAAGTGTGATTTGCTTGACATTAATTCTTGGGAACATACACGCATGATAGGCAAAGGCAGTCAATAGCAGCATGATTCAAATCATTTATGAGGTACTACACAAAGAAAGCCCATGGCTTTGGCTAGTCCCACCGACTTCAATATCATTATTTTGGTCGGTGTTTTCCTCGGGAAATTCCCTTTTGCCACTGTATATATTAGGGTATATCGTGTTCTGATTTATCGTCGCGATGTTCTTCGGTGAGGTAGCGGTAAGACTCCGACAGCCCAAAGAGGTAATCGAATCCACGGCGAATATCTGCGATGCATTTGGTGACAGTCTCCGTCGCCCATCACCGTTAGGCGGCTGCCCTCTTCCCCTGCCGTCCTGGTTGGTCCCCGCCTTCCACGCCCTCGGGTACCACGTCATCGGCAACGGAGACCGCCTCTGTCCGAGGGTGAGCCACGAGACGGTGGTCTCAGATTGCGTTCATTCTGTGCATTGATGACGTGCGGAGTTGTCGGCGATCCTGGGTGAGGCAAGAGACAATGTCGATCGTTATGTACTTGCAAGGGTGCCGCTGAGCGGGTCCATGGTTATGGCTATAGCGTTACAATTGACGCCCCTATGCCGCTGCCCAGGGATGTGATTGATATTTACGGATTGACTGACCTGCTCGATGCTCGGTCTGCGCTCTTTACCATCCTGGCAGCGGATCATGTCTGGCCAGAGTGAACGGGCGAGTTCAGCGAGGATGAGGGACTGGCTGCGGTGCACGATCACGATCACGATCTGCCGCACGCAATGGCTGATGCGCCGTCGAAACAAGAGGCAGCTCGACATGACGGATGAAGAGCTGGGTGCGTCTTGGTCGACGACGCGGGTGTCTAGGCATGGGCCAAGAGGGCGAACCAAGTATACGGCACTCTTCGACCCGAGAGGTTTGCAGATAAGGAGGAAGTGAAGGCGTATGCGAGGACGCTGAGTCCGTAACAGGTACTAGAGACGGAGGCGTATCCGAGTGGCAAGAGGAAGTTCCCGCCAACGGCACTCATGCATGGGAGTGCAGACAAGGCGGTCCCGGTGAGTCAGAGTGTCAAGATGGAGGAGAAATTGAGAGGATCAAGGGTGGATGCAATCATGTGTGTTGAGCCTGACCGGCCGCATGTGTATGATCAGGTTTACTTGGTAAGTCGAGCCTGGTGATTGGTGTTTTTGGCTTCTGCTGACGAGAAGTAGCGCCCTGGCGTGCCGGGCTGGCAGGAATATATACAGCCTGTGGAAGCCTGTGGTGGATTTTGTGCAGAAACATGTTGGAGCATGACGAGGTGTTTCACGCATCGATACTGTCACACAGCATAAGTCTGAGCAAAATGGTTTGTAGCACTCTCCCAAGGACCACTTCAAAGCTGTGATTCAGTCCAGCAAGCGCCCTGGATAAGTGGTCTATATACTTGGACAGCAGCTTCAATAAGTACGTCTTAAAGCTTTTCAGACTTAACAGCATTCTCCCGGGATCCGCTGAAGTGTGTATTGGTGTCGTTGCTGCAAGTTCGCCAGCACTGCATCAAGGACCGGTTTCTAGCATATGTTTGCAAATTAACTGCTGGGGACTAGTCAGCCTCAGCCTATTCTTTTGCTCGTCTGTCACGAGGACGGACAAATTCAGCAACAGCTCCTGCGACTATGCATTCAGTAGAGCTGGAATCGTTCACCCAAGCCCCAAGGCACTCACCGAGCGTGCTTTACCCCACCAAGCATTTTTCATTATGACGATGACCTACACGACCAGGCATCAAGCGGCTATGTGATTGAGTACCCGCCGGATATGATACCCTCCTGTTGACATGGAGGGAGTGCGTACGCGAGCAAGCACCAGCTAGATGCTGGTATTGACAAGCTGATCATGTAAAAGTCTGTTACTCGGTCTTTGAGAATGCTTGATCGAATACGAAATATTGATACAGAGTTAGAAAGCTGACTGTCTCTGGTCTTAGGCTGCTCCTGTTGACATGGAGGGAGTGCGTACGCGAGCAAGCACTAGCTAGATGCTGGTATTGACAAGCTGATCATGTAAAAGTCTGTTACTCGGTCTTTAAGAATGCTTGGTCGAATACGAAATGTTGATATAGAGTTAGAAAGCTGACTGTCTCTGGTCTTAGGCTGCTCCTGTTGACATGGAGGGAGTACGTACGCGAGCAAGCACCAGCTAGATGCTGGTATTGACAAGCTGATTATGTAAAAGTCTGTTACTCGGCTTTTGAGAATGCTTGGTCGAATACGAAATGTTGATACAGAGTTAGAAAGCTGACTGTCTCTGGTCTTGGGCTGCTCCTGGCGACACACAGGCTACCCTCTGGCGAAGACTCTTCTTCGCTTTCAAGGGCATGACCATCTCTCCGTCTCACACTGCGCCGCCTCCCACAACCCGCCATCACCCCATCCTCTTTCCCGTGTCCCTCTTCTGTCCCTTCCCACCCACCACTACTCAGCCAACCGATAACTAACCAACGTATCCACCCTATGACTATTCGTGCTAAAACTCCTCAACTGCACCTTCTCCCCATCCTCAATCTCCTTCGCATCGCTATCTCCCCACTCCAACGGCACTTCGCTGTCGGCATCTGCATACACCAGCACGTTGAATGTGCAATCTGTGCCATCGAGCGTGGGGAGGAAGGTCACGGAGGCGGTGATTTGGCGGAAGAGCGTTTGGATCTCGGATTGGATTTGGGTGTCGGTTTTGGGGGGGTCGGTTGGGGTTGTGGTGGAGGCGGCAGAGGGGCTGAGGGCGTGTTAGTTGTGGGTTGGGTGAGGGATGGTCTGGTCTGGTGTGGTATTTTGAAGTCTTCTGGATTGGATGCGGGCGTAGCGAGGCATAGAGCAAGCAAGAGTCAAAGAGGTAGCAAGAGGAACTTACTCAGCAGCACCACCATCATCAGGCGTCGCATTCTCCTTATCCGTCGTCTTCTTCGTCCCACTCTTGCTTTTTGCCGGCGGCTTATTCGTCATTTGCACCTACACACCAGTCAAATATCAGCTCCGTTCACTAACCACGCATCACACATCCCATGCTGCCACATTCAACGCCATACTCACGTCAAATTGCCACCGCTCCACATGCTCCCCTGTTTCCTTGCTCGTGATGACAATGACCAGTTTCGAGATCTTGTTGCCAACGGTCCACTTGCTGAGTTGGGACATGATTTTCTTGATGTAGGCTTTTACTTGGTCGTCGGATGTGACTTAAGGACTAGATTAGGATGGCAAGCTTGTTGAGGGCATCGTGGGTTTGACCTTACCGAGCATGTTGAGACCATACTTCTTCACTCTGTGGTGTACCGTCAGTCCCGCAAGAAGAGCAAGCTGAGGAGTTAGGTGTCAATTGTGAAGCTTACGCGTTGAAGTCTTCTGGTGGGTAGACACCTCGTTGGAATCTAGGAGGCGTAGATATCAGCTTGTTGCTTTTCCGGTGGCGAGCTCTGTGTTGCTGACTGCAAGGCTGCGACAAAGTCTTTCTCGGTGCCATGGACTTACAATATCGTGTTGATCGAGTACTCGAACTAGACGCGCCGAGCAGAAGAATGAGCACAACTCTTTGTCGGGTTGCGACCATGCAAACCCGGTTTCATTTGCTGAAGCTTACAAATTCTGCGACGAGCTTTGACGATCCTACAACGAAGACCAGGAGATCAGCTCGACAGTCTTTGGCTTATCAAGTGGGTGAAGGGACTCGCGCAATGCTACGCACCTTTTAGTGCTAACTTGTGCGTCTTTTTCTCCTGGTCTTTTGCTGACGACGACATGGCTGTGATGGCTTGCACTGGTTTTTCTGTTGTTGACTTCACGCACGAACGTTAATGGGCAGGATGAGGTATGAGTTGGTAAGGTGAATGGGATCTCTTCTTGCTTGCTTGCCCGCAGGGTCGCCAAAGGAGGTCCGACTCGTCGCTACGGCAACCACAATATACTACAACTTGCAAACGACGACGACTATGTACAGCTTTGACAGGAGAGGTGATAAATGATAAGAATATGATGAACGTCATCTAGTACATTTCCTTCCTCCCAGCTCTGCTACTTAGCTTCAGCATACAACCTCGAGAATCCCTCCTGAGTCGGTTGCAGCCAATTCTTCTCATCATACACATGCCCCGTCTCCTCCCCTCCCTCAATCATATGATACGTATATATGAACCTGCTCTTTTGACTAGCATTTCTTTCACTCTTGTGCAACAGATTCCCATGTATAAGCACCAGAGAACCTGCTTTCACGGGTCCTAGCGTGTACTCTTCCTCATTCGATTGCGCATCCTCTCGTTTCCTTTCTTCCGACCCATTCGCGTGTCCATTCGTGCCAGATGCGTGGCTCGTTTCTGTACTGCTCTTCGTTGACGCCGGAAACTGCGCAGACTCATTGTCGATGAAGCCTGTCCCTCCCTTCCCATTCCTCACGAATCTATTCCGTATCGGCGCAGTCTTATGCGACCCCTTCAAGAAGCTCAAACACCCATTCTCCACCGTCGCGTCCTCAAGCGCATACCAAAATCTACACAGATCATCAGCATCAGCATTCACAGCCTCTTCAACCTCTTCAGCTAATTGACACGTGACATACCCAACAGCACTCGGCGGATCCGTGTACAAAAATGTGCTATCTTGATGCGGCGGCACTCGCCCTCCAATCTGGGGTTGTTTGCAAATGATCATGCTCTGAAGGATGCGAGGGTCTTGGAACCCGAGGGAGCGGCCTATTGCGGCATTTGTGGTGGAGAGGGAAGCGGCGCGGAATTGAGGCGAGAGGGTGTGGAGAGCATGGCCGATCTTGTTGATGGCGCGTGGTGCGGGCTTGGTGAGCTCGGATGTGGTGGGATCGAAAGCGTCTGGAACGGAGGTTGTCGTTAGCTTGAGCTTCCAATAGTACATTGAGTAGAGCAAGCGGCTGATACCACGTCCAGCATTGTTCACCCCTAACCATGCCTTCTCCTCGACATTAACCCAGGCTGATCCTTCATCACTCCAAGCTCGTCTTGCAGCATTCCCGCATCATCCCAACAAGCCATGCCTCACCACACACCAGACGTACTAACCTTCCTCAAAGAAAAACCTAATCTTATCCCCACTCGTCAAGAAGTAGTCATCTCCAACATGCTCCTTATCACCCTCGCCCGTCGAGAATCTCGTCATCGGGTGATTCTTGACATTCAAGTCCTCATCAAGCATGCGGTGTGTTTCTGCAAGAAGGGCGGAAACTGTCCGCGCGTCGAGAGCGTCGGGGATGATGAGGTAACCATTATCGTGCCATGTGGAGAGCTGAGCGGGCGTTAAGCCTGCTGAGGGGGTGGGTGAGGAGGGCATGCTGTAGTGCAGCGAGTGGGCAAGTGTACTGTGGCTGGACACAATAGTGATGTCTGGGAGCTCGATGGGACGTGCTGGAACTGGGCTGGAGACGATACGGGCTACGTGCTTGGAAGGAGGCCTCGAGGGGGATTTTGTGGATGCGAGGGTGCCGTACGATGCACTATTGGTGCTAATCCTGCTACTAACAAGGTACGAGAAGTAAATTCTGTAAGGTAACTCAGGTATGAGCGGAATCACGAAGCTCAGGGCATTGCTCAAAGCAGCAATCGTGCATGTGACAGCCTCATACACCTCGGCATTCGCCACCCGATAAGGGTCCGGATTGTGCTATCACAGCATACAAGTCAAGAAAGCAAAACTGCAACCATTTCTCGTAGCGCAATCTCATCTTTGGGGAGATGTATCTCACCACTTTGTTGCTAGCTGATCGAATTCACTGAAGCTCGTGAAGTTCTGGTCTGCAATACCACTTCTACAATACCCAGCCGACCGCAGTCGATAGCACGACAGTGATCTCACAACAATATCATCATCGTCACCCGTCTCAGCCCATGCAGTCAACTGGCACAGCTCGTGACCATCCTCTCACCGCCCCCTAGCATTCTCACTCCGCAGGCGCCAACATGAACCACTGCCCCGGATCTAAACACCTCTCCTCACGCCCATCTCCTCACGCCCATCGTCTCCAACACCATGCTTACACTAGTGCTCGGCAGCGGCGTGAACTGCAAGCCCCTCACATATCTCCCCTCCCCTTACGCTATGTCCTTGCGTGCTCGCCTACTCACCAATTTTGTGCCCCAAGCCTAATTCCGTCAATTTGCAAGCTACTACATACCACTGGCACGACCCTGCACTCCTTCAGCCGCCCAGCGTGACAACTGACAAGCCATCATCACAGCCGCATAGCTTACCTAGCACACCTGCTCTTAGTCTGTCCAGCCTACCGTCTCAGTTACCCAGATTACCGTCCCAGCTCAGCCAGCTTACGCCAGCTCCCCGCCCAGCCGTGCCCTCTTCGCTCCGATCACCGGGCGACGGGCGACGGGCGCAGCCTGCCAATGCGCTATTCCCCATCAGTAAGCTACAAACTGTAGCACCTGCCAGATTCTGCAGGCTCGTGCGGGGCATGGCGGCAGAGCTGCAAGAACGACTCAAAGTCTGGAAGAGGTACATGCAAGGTACTTGCGGGGCGAGAGTGATAGGCGGGTAGCTTGATGCAGGGTGTGCATATGTACCTGGGTAGACGCTTTCCAATGGACTCGGCTGGAGCGTGGAGGTGAAGAGTGCGCGTACAAAGTGATTAGACGAGGGAAGACGACACAGCAAGCGAAGTGAGAGGATGCTTGTATTAGAGAGTATTTGATTGACCATTAGGCACTAGCAGTAGAGTAGATAGATAACAAGAAAAGTAAGAGAGAGAACAAAACACCTTCGACGCTCTCTCCCTGGGTATAATGCTTCGTACGCCAGCCAACTTGCTCACAAGCGACGACGACGATGAGAAAGTTTGATACGAAAAATTGGGCGGCTTGTTGCCATCCGCCATCTGTCTGTCCCGACCATACGCAGTCCCTTCCACCCAGATTAGTTCAGTCGATCGATCAGCCTGATGATATGGTGTAAATAGCACCTTCATCCACAACGCAGACCATTGCCACTTTTTAATATCTGAAAAGATTCTGTCCTTTGTGCTCAAAAGCGCCAGTTATGTTGCCATTTTGAGTTGATATGCCAAGAAGCCCATGTATGCAAACAGTCAAAAGAGAGATAGCAGTTTGACGAGATGTTTGGCGCTTACACGCGGCCGCCAGTGAAGGGATTGCCTGGAAGGAAGAACCAAAAGTCAGATTTTGTTGAATATAATAGCAGTCTTGGTCGATGTGGTGGAATAGTGGTGGTTATTTTTGCAGATACGAAATAGACCTTGCCAGTCCAAAGAGGCCACATCCATTCCAGGTCCAGCGTTTAGGTGGAGCAAAGGAGAAAGAAAGGCCTCAGTGAAGCAATGACGGTGGAGGGGAAAGTTATGGTGACGTGGCCTTTTAGACCTGGGACATGTTGGGGCGCTTGGAAATACCTCGGCTGGAGCCACCAGAGCTGCGGCTCTGCACGAATGAGAGCACAGTTGAGGCAGTGAATGAAGCCCATCCGAACCAGAGGAAGGCACAGATGGCCTGGGCCTCGTGGCAGCGCTTGGACATGTTGGCGGAACCGTTGGTGATGGAGTTGCTGATCAGGTAGGACTGATGGAGAAGGTTAGCTGGATATTGATGCGATCTAGCGTCCAGGTAATCTTACGTGGTTGTTGCAAGAGTGAACGTGGAGGAAAGCTGGGAGAGCAATGGCGCCGCAAAGCCATAGGATCATGTTGATGGCATCAACGAGGACCATCAACAGAGGGTGGAAGCTGAAGCTTTCCTTGATCGTCGCAGGAATGAGGTAGAAGAGGGAGAGGAAGGAGAACGACGTCAAGAAGATCATGTAGTTGATGATTGACGGGTTGCCGGAGTATGCGTCGGAAATCATGTTGCCAGCAAGCGCCATGATGAGGAGAGTCCAGAAGAACTGAAAAGAGCAGGATGTGTTAGTCTCGTTTACTTCTGATGCAGCCGAGTATGCGCAATTGCATGCGACAAGCAATTTTGTAAGACTCGATGGTTGCAAAGTCCATTGGAAGCAAGGAGCTACAGAAGCTGCAGGAGCTTCAAGATTGCGACAAAACGTACCTCAGTAGCTCTGAGAGCGATGTTGATGATCTTGGAGGCCATTGCGACGGTAAAGACGGAAGGATGTTGTGTAGTTGATTAAGTAGTGTATGGAAGGCTAGGTGATGATGAAGTAGGTGCGAGTAGGAAGACAAGAAGGATAAGAATGGAAGGAAGGGGGATAGCTAAAGTATACGGGCGGGCAAGAGATTTGGCACTAGTGATCGGCCCATAGCAACTCGATCCGGACTAGGGCCGCCACGCCCAATCGTCATCGGCCCTCTGCGAGGTTGGGGGTGAAGCCCGCTCTTCCATCTCTTGTTCTGGGTGTGCCCTGATCATTTGGTTCTCTTCGTGCTATGGCTCTCGGCTTATTATGCTGCCATGCCATACCATCTCGTCGTCATGAAATCCATCTCATAGAGAGGGGCAGCTTAAGTTCAGTAGTGACAAAGTCTGCAGCCTGCGGATCATATTATCACGGGCCCAAGTGTATCATTTTGTTCATTTGACATGGAAGCTTCCGCCCGTATCGAAGGAAGAGTTTAGATGAAGCCTTCTCTCGAATATCTCCTGCCGGACATGAGGCCGGTCGAGAACTGTGAAAATTGATTATCTTTTGTCCTACGGGCTCCCTCTCATTATAGACGACGATGGAGGGACCGGCTTCTAAAGCCAAGCCTGGGGGCGTGTGCTAGTCTATCATCGCCAACCTCCTGGGCGAAGCGATGCTACAACTGTCGGGGACATACAAGAGGCCCATATCAACATTAACCTCGAGCCCTAAGCTGCTGCTATTTGTAAACGCAGGGCACCGAATGCCATGCAGGTTTGCGGCGATTCAATCCAGGCACACGACATGTAGTACCGTATCGTTTCAGCCACGAGTTCGTGAGGAAGTCATTTGCCCTGTATACAGACAGGAGTAAATACGTGATACTTGCTTGCTTGCCTATAAGAAGCTTGGGCCGAGAGAGTGGAGGCCCAATATTTCGCACAACTGTGGTTAAGATGAAATCATACCCTCAGCGTCATTGTGTTTATAATGACCCTCGCTCGTACGAGATGCGATTGCGACGATTTACTTTGTTTACGATACAGCAATCTAAATGGTGACATATATCAGAGATTACAGAACCGTACAATATACTTGGTACGGTGGAAGCGGCATTGCATGTTTGTGGTGTCTTCTCCAGACTGCTGCTATGGTGATGCTGCAAATGCGGAGATTGCGGTCACTATGTATGTTTTCAGCGCAGGCTGCCTGCATGGGCCGACCCAGACCATGCTTCACTTCGTGGTTCGTGCCGCGTTGTCCAGAATATCAGTCTGAACGCTAGAATTACTTACTGCATATACTTCGACACAATACTCTCATCATCGGGACTCACATTCCAATTCCCAATTCCCCCACATTGTACGGCACATGGGAGCACAGAGGACGAGTGTGGGTGGCGTATGAAGCACGTCTAGAATAGTAGAAACACTGATTGCATGGAGAATGGGCATTTGTGTCTGCTCCACACTCAGCGCTCCAAGATCTATAAGCTCTATACGCATTCTGTACCAGCAGAACTATTATTCACCATTCAGTCCTTACCACTCGGAGGCCCGTGACCAGCCTTCATCGCTTTCCACATCCCATGCATAGCACCCTGTCTCTTCGTCTCGAAGCCATCCTCCTTGAAGCCCATTGCCGACATACCCACCGGCACCTGCTCTTTGCCCTCACACAGCTGGCTCCATGTGCTCTCAATGTACTCGGACAATGGAATACCAATGTTTCCGCCATCCTTGATATCCGGCTGGTGCTTGGCATCGTGAAGCTCCGTCTGCACGGCCGGCGGCAGGAGCTCAATAGCCTTGACGGTACTGGAGCGGTCGAGGAGTTGTTGGCGCAGACACAGAATCCAATGGTGAAGGGCGGCTTTGGAGGCGCAATAGTTGGCGCAGCGAAGGAGGGGCACAAGGGCTAGGCCGGATGTTGTGAAGGCAATGGCTGCGGGCGACTTCTTGCTCTGCTCCTCCAAAATCGGCAGGAATGCCATGGTCATGTGGATGTAGCTCAAATAGTTCGTCGTGAACTCATTCTCGACCGTGCTTAGGTCGACGGTCTCAGGACGCGAGAAGTCGAATCCACGCTGGATGCCGCTGTTGAGGATGACGCAGTCGAGGTCAGGATGTTCCTTGTGGACGGAAGCGGCCCAGGCTGGAATGCCCTTCAGGTCTGTGATGTCGAAGGTAGTGCCTGAGGCTTTGGAGCTGCCATGCTTTTCGATGAATTTGTTAATGGCTTCGGTGCGGCGTCCGGAGATGACGACTTGACGACCTTCGGAGATGAACTTTTCGGCGAGACCTTGGCCAATGCCTGATGTGCCACCAACGACGAGGATCTTTTTGTATTGGAAGTTGCTCATTTTGGAGGTAAGGTGGGTTGGCTGGAGGGGTAAAGACTTGTGGTTGTTTTTGTCGAAGTGAGACGGGTTCAATTGAGCTTCAGGATGTGATTATATTTCACAAAACATCTATTCAGAGAAAGAAGAAACTCATAGAAGGTAGTTGTCATAAAGTGTTTCAATGATGCTCTGGAGAGTGCCGTCATAGGTCAATGAAAAGTCCGAGCCAATGAGATTGATAGCACACTGGAATAGCCGTATTTTGAAGCCGAAGGGCGAGCCTGCAGTTCGCACGTCTTCGAGCGCCGAAGGCGAACGTATCGGAAGGCGAACGCATGTGTGCTGATTGTGCTGCGATGGTGCTGTGTGAGTCGCATCTGGAAGATCATATTCATATTGGGTCGCTGTTCATGGTGGAAGATTCCCTTCCGTTTCGGGTGCATCGATCATGATAAGCAGCCATGCAATGTCTCACACTTCGCAAAAGGCAGACAATGCAGACAAAGATGTAGCAGGAGATGCAGAAGGAAGTCTTCAGCCGATAACGGACTCACTACCACCACATGAGCACGACAAGTCACTGAGGCATGAGTTTCAGGAGATTGATACCACAGAAGGAGAAGGAGATTTAGCCACAGCTTTGACAAGGGCGCCGTCTCGCAAGGATGTAGTGGCATCAAAGGCTCGTTTGATAGCACTGGTATTGACACTGACAGGCGCATCTTTCCTGAATGTAAGTCAAGTCAGATGAAAGCTTTCAGCCCCCAGGTCTGCCTTGTACCACGATTGCTCCTTCCGTACGTGAGAACTCTCTAATAATAACCAGACACTCTCCGTTCAAGCCGCAGTCATCATCCTGCCAACCATCTCCGAAGCCCTCAACATCCCCAGCGCTCGCCAACAATGGGTCATCTCCTCCTACTCTCTCACTTTTGCCTGCTTTCTCCTCCTCTGGGCTCGTCTCGCTGATGACTATGGCCGTCGACTGGTCTTCATCTTCGGCTCACTCGGCGTGACCATCTTTACTCTCGTCATTCCATTCGCACCCAATGAGATTGCTTTTGATGTCTTTCGTGGGTTGCAAGGTCTGGGTGGAGCAGCCAATGTGCCTACCGCAATTGGTGTGTTGAGATCGACTTTTGAGCCTGGTAGTCAGAGCATGCTTGTGGCGCTGAGTATCTACTCTGCTGGCTTCCCAATGGGTAGCGTGATTGGTAACTTTCTCGGTGGCCTTGTTGGTGAATGGGCGAGTTGGAAGTGGTGAGTTTGGTACCTTAAGTGAAGTGCTTAACGCGAGGAGAAAGTCCATCAGATGCTGACAAGATACTGTCCAGGGTATTTTGGGTCCTCGCAATCCTGGCAGCTCTTGTTACTCTTGCGGGCATCTTCGTCATCCCAGCCGACGACCAGAAAGCTGCCGTCAATTCTGCTACAGCCTCAACTCACATTGACTATCCTGGCGCCTTCCTCATCACCATTGGTCTTCTCTGTCTGATGTTCGCGCTGACTGAAGGCAATGTCGTCGGCTGGAATCGACCCTACATCCCTGTCCTTATCGTCGTCGCCGTACTGCTCATCACCGCATTCGTCCTTTGGCAACGGCATCTGGAACGTTCTTCCTCAAACCGCGCACCACTCATGCGCGTTTCGATCTTCGCCAATCCACGCTTCGCTGCTGCTCAAGTTATCATGCTCTTCTTCTTCGCTGCATTCAATAACTTCCTCATCTACGCGACCTATTACTATCAGCTCTACGAAGGTCTTTCCGTCATCCAGACGACGCTGCGCTTCATACCGACCGGTATTGTCGGCCTCATCACAGCACTCATGAGCTCTCAGATCCTTGGCCGCATCCCTGGCGTTGCCATTATGGTGTTTGGCTGCTTCTTCATCTCCTTGGCATGTTTGCTCTTCGCGGTGCCGATCCCGACAAGCACGTCGTACTTCGCGTATGGTATGGAAGCGATGAGCTTCAGCGTGTTTGGCGCGGACACAGTGTATCCATGTTTGACCCTCTTCACGGTACAGAGCCTTCCGCCAGCGGATCAGGCAATGGGAGGTGGGATCGTGAATGCTGTTGGTCAGTTTGGGAGAGCGTTAGGACTTGCGATCGCCGTTGCAGTCGAGACTCGCGTCAACCTAAATGCACTGGCAGCTGGAAGCAGCGCGAAAGATGCACGATTGC
>Ga0058698_10000792_pt1 | contig 15979 bp, 9 predicted proteins | sample AgamicAsSfe_FD_67288 | JGI IMG/M metagenome (GOLD analysis project Ga0058698, IMG submission 67288) | Agave microbial communities from Guanajuato, Mexico - As.Sf.e | ecosystem: Host-associated > Plants > Phyllosphere > Phylloplane/Leaf | place: Guanajuato, Mexico | collected 2012-05-30
TTGACGAAGAGCTGTGCGCGGATAGTCTTGGAGCCAACGGCGTTGATGACGAAAGCGAAGGAGGCATCGATCTCAGCCGGGACGTCGAGAGGGATGGTGGTACGGTAGAATTTGATGTCGGCACCCTCGAAACCGGCAGATGGGGAACCGGACTCCCATTCAGAGTCATCAAAGCCAGGAAGATGCCATCCGAGACGCTCGGCGGTGAGACCACCCTCAGCGAGAGGTCCACGTACGGGGTCGAGGAGTTCAGTTTCACCACCGGCTTCACCAGCGATCTTCCAGGACGTGAAGTTTGCGCCTTCCAAAGTAGCACCGAGGATACCGCGGGGATCAGTAGCACCGCCACGTAGATCGTGTCCGGTGTTGTCTTGTGCGACGAGCAACACGTTGGTGCCGTTCTCGTGAAGAGTTGCATTGGCAAAGGACAAGGTCATGTTTCCGATGCCCAGGGTGGTGTTACCCAACCACGAGCCGACCAACTCGCCGTTCAACCATGCGCTCCAGCCAAAGGCGAGACCGCCCTGAACGGAAAGCTGCACACCAGTGGCTGCGCCGTCGAAGTAACCGCGGAAGAGATGGAAGCTGTTGTGGAAACCGTACTCGTCCACGTAGAGGACTGGCAAAGTCTTAGGCTTGGTCGGGTTGGGAGTGGTGAGATGGTCAGCGACAACCCATGCAGCGCCGCTGTCGTCATACTCTGGCGTCTTCTCTGGGAGTCCTTCGTTCATCTTCCAGTTGTCCAAAGAAGGAAGGTTGATAGTGCCGTTGAACGCAGCGACATGGGCCTTCAAGCTGCCGTAGGCTGTTCGCGAAGTTGCTAACTCCTTTCCATTCCAGGAGAGTGTGTGCGCACTGCCGGCGGCGAAGACCTCGATATCCGTACTGTTCATGATGTCACCCTTGAGAGCAAGAATGCCAGCATCTAGAGCTACGTGGCGGACGAGGTATGGGCCCTGAACAAGCACAGATTGGTCGACCGGCGCGAATGGGTCGTTCGACAGGTTGGGAGCCCAGAACAAGTATGCAGTGGGCTTGTCAGCAACAACAACCTTCACTCCGTTATCGAACTGGTATACGCTCATGTCAGAAACCTTCTGGATGTTAGTTGTAAGACCATGGGCTTCGGATTGGAAAGTCGCGTTCGAGCTTGTTCCGTTGCTGACTAGAGAGCCCTTGGAGGCTCCCTTGACATGGAACTCAACAGACTCTCCAACACCAGTGGACAGTACAACGACTGGCTTCGAGTCGACCATGGCATATGTGAGAACCTCAGCGGTAGAGTAGGTGAGTGTGTTGTTGCCCATGGCGAAGTCAGTAACAAGGATCTTGGACTGATGACCATCGAGAACAATCGAACCGGCATGCTGGGGAATAGTCAAGTTTCCGACCGAAGTGCTGACGTGAAGCTTGAAAGACTCCTTGGTGGCGGAAGAAGAGGTTGAGTGGATCGTAACGTAGAAGGCAGCATTTGTCAGGGGATTGCGGAGCTCACTAGCCTCAACAGCTGAGTTCGTAGTGTATGAGCTGGAGTTACCGAGACGATTGGTGACGGTAAGATCGTCGGCAACGCGGGTGAACATGGCCAAGTTCTTAGTCTCGTAATACTTGGCGTCGATCTTACGGTTCTCGCTAATCGGACTGCTGTAGTCATAGGAAGTAGCAGTGACCGGAGCAGCTAGGGCACCCCAGTTGGTTCCTCCAAACATCATATAGAGTGAGACGGCTGTCACACGCTGGGAGATGAGGTTGCGGTAGAAGAGGTTTGCGAAGTCAGCTCCGATATCGCCTGGGCAGCCACCCTCTGGTCCACCCCAGGGGTTGTAAGAGCCACCCTGGAATTCTGGGAAGAAAGATGGTTGGGTTGGGGAAACCTCAACGAAATGGTCGTAGTAGTCAATGACCTGGTAGGCTACGTATTCTCCGTTGGTGCCGGTGCACTCGTCAAGGTTGCAAGACCAGCAAGATGGGTAGCTGTCCAGTCCAGCAACATCAACATTGCCCACCGCGCCGGGCGCAAAGTCCTTGCTCCAGCTCTTGGTGTTCATGTTGGGATCGTTGTGAATCAGAGGAACGTCAATACCGTTGGCTCGTGCGGAGTCCTCCAGTGCTTGCATGTATCGTCCGGCAGCCGTGTTGGGAATCTTCTCTTCTCTATCCTCCCACTGCTCGCCATATTCGTTCTCGATCTGGTAGACAAGTGCATTGCCACCCTTGGTTACAAGATGCTTAGAAGTAAGCTCAGAAAACTTGGAGAAATAAGGGTCCAAAGCCTGGAGATATCTTGGGTCATCATCCCGAAGCTCTCCGTAAGCACCGGTTGTGAGCCACAGCGGAAACCCTCCGGCATTGGCTTCAGCGTTGACATAAGGGCCTGGCCTGGTAATCACATACAGACCAACGCGCTCCGCAATCTCAAAGAGCTTGGTAAAGTCGTGCGCGCCGGTTTCAAAGTCCAGCGTTTGGTTGTTTGCACTGTGATAAGCCCAATTGCCATAGAAGGCGAAAGCCGTGAAGCCTGGCAAATGTTAGATTCGGCTAATCATGTGTGGCGAACATATTAACTTACCCGCTGCTTTGATCTTCTCCAGCAAATCTTCCCAGACCTCGTAGACAGGGATACGCCAGTAGTGAATCTCTCCCGAGAAAACGAAGAGACGCTTCCCATTGACCTTGAAGGAGTAATGGTCCCACTGTACGACTTTGTTCAGGCCGTTGTCGTGAAGAGGCCAGGCACTGGGTGTGTTGTTTTGAGCATTGACGCCGGAAGTAGCCAACGAAGACAGGGCCGAGAGCCACGAGAGCCCTACGATGGTCTTCATTTTCGATGTAGGTTGGAGACGTCGAGGCCAATTAGCACTGTCATGATGGTATCGGACATGCTGAGAGTTTATGAGCACTACGCAGGTACCGAACCCCAGTCGTCCCCGAATTACGAATAAGACGCTAATGCAGCGCTATGATGGAATGCATCGTGGGTTGCGGGGATGTCAAGGTCGTCTTAATGGTGGAATTGAGATGCCCTTCTGTGAACGCTCCACCGGGTACGCCGAGGCCCGGGTAAACATTGTCAACTTAGCATCGGAGGCGGATGGATTGCGCAGATGGGTTAGCCTCGCTGAAATGCTACATTGTTTCCGTTCTACCAAGACGAGGAACAGGAAACCGGGGAAAGAGGAGAAAGATTTGCGCGATCATGACAAGGTGTGGAGTGCTTGGAAGACGGGGGTTAGTCCAAAATGAGCTCGGTTGGCCCTCATCTCCGACATGGACCGTTCGACACCGTATCTTCGGCCTCCGCGGCGATGCATCAATCAGAGCTTCTGCTGATGAAAAGTCAAACGTCAAATTACAGAATGCATCTTTTGAGATCATACAAGCTTGTCTCCTGACAGAAAACGACGAGAAGCGGCATCAAAGCTTCGGGATAAATCCAGCCGATCAGCCGTGCTGCTTCTCCATCTTTCGTTACTACTAGTAGTTGATGAATAAGCAAAGAAAGAACCGGCGTTGATGTCAAGGATCGTCCCTACTGATGTCCTTGATGCCACAAAATCCAGATCAGGACACCAGTTGAGCAGAGTGTCCATGCAACTTGGACGTCGAGCAGTTGTTACCGAGGTAAATTCAGGTGGTTGGGATACGTGCTTTTCCGGAACGAAAGGAAACATATCTGAAAGATCGAGGTGTTTATTTCAATTTTCTCTACATGTCGATCACAAGTGAGCACTGAGCAGGATAGAACTATGTGAATAGAATACATTGTATATGATTGATTGTTGTCTTCGTCTGAAGCTCAAGAGAAGTTTCCCCACATGAGCAGGAGCACGGACCCTAACTAAACCAGCCATCTCGAGAAGCGTGTCCGAGCATCCAGGCTTCAATCTACCACGACACGTCGTTTCGTCTAATAAATGAAAGTGCATAACTTCATAGGGTATCTTATGCTGCGGCAGCTTACTCGTTGTCCCTGACGTCGATGACAGTGGACTTGAACTTGCGAGCGGAGATCTTGCGGTTGAACAGAATATCGAGCTCACGGTATGAGCGTCCCTTGAGCTCAGGAAGACCGAAGTACGCGCTGACAAAGCAGACGCAGGCTGTACCGCCCCAGACGTATCCGCACTTACCAGCCATGTTCCAGCCGGTAGGGTTGAGCATTTGCGAGGCTAGGTAGATCATGGGGATTTCCGCGACGTAGTATGCAGCACGACCAACACCTGTGCTCAGAGCGCGGAGTCGGATGGAAGATGTTTCCGCAATAATGGAGTATGAGATAGGACCCATTGTTCCTGCGAAGACAAATGAGATGACGATACCCAGACACGCCTGAGCGTAGTTGGTCGCATTGTTCTGGGGAATAGAGGCGCAAATTCCCAAAAGGAAGAGTAGGCAGACGTTGACGGCGGTACCTCCAAGGTAAATCGTGCGACGGCCGAACCAGTTGCTCAGTGGCCACGAGCAGATGTTGGCGACTAATTGCAGACACGAGTTGATCAGATTGAGCTTGAAGGAGAAATCGGAAGACATTCCCGCCTGCTCGAAAAAGAAGGTCGCCTGGTTGGCAATCAGGTTGCCAGCAAAGTTCTGCGATGCGTAGATCAAACAGGTGATGACTGTTCGGCGAAGATCGGTCCCCTTGAGTAGGTCAAGGAGAGAAGGCTCACCACCTTTGTGAGCTTCAATCTGTACTGTGCGCTCCATCATGGCAAGTGTATCCTCGGCGGCAGCTTGAGTTCCGTTCCTACGGCCGAGACGCTTGATAGATTTCAGCGCCTGGTCTCTGCGCCCTCTGCGCACAAGCCACCAGGGTGACTCGGGGGCGAAGAAGACGAGAACCATGAGAGGAGTGGGGAAAACCCACTGTAGCGCCAGAGGGCCTCGCCATGCCCACTCGTCGTTGCGCTTGTTGTAGCTGTAGGTGGCGGCGGCGACGATGATGCTACCAATGGACCAAGACATCTGGAGAGTGGCTGTGCAAGCGCCACGGAGAACGAGGGGGACGACCTCACTGGCGTAAGCAGGCGAGTTGGCAATGAACATGCCCCATGGAATGCCCTCGAAAGCTTGTCCGATGACAAGAACCGCGAGCGAATCTGCGAAGAAAGAGATAAAGATGGTTGCGTTCATGAGCATGAGCGCCAAAAGGGTCGTCCACCTGTAACCAAGGCGGTTGGTAATGGGACCAGCGAGGAACACTCCGACAAAGGCACCGCATTGGCCGGCTTGGAATAGCGAACTCTGCCACTTGGTAGGAATGGTTTTGCCGACTTCGCCAGCGACTTGGACTCCGTATCGCTCCTTGAATGCGCCAAGAGCAACAAAGTTACCATTCAAGAACATATCGAAAGACTCCATGACCTATACAGCGTTAGTAACGATCTGATAAGATTGGTAGAAAGATGTCAAAACTTACGATAGTAAAGCAGAAGATGAAAGCCCAGAAGCAGGCCATAGGATGGTCCTTGATGGCTTCCCACATGCCCATGTCATGCTCGCGGTTCTCAGCTGCTTGAGCATCTGTCATAAGCTCCTTGTCCTCGAAGATCTCAGCTTGATGGCTCAGACTCTTCTCCAAAACGCCATCGTCGGTAGCATCTCGCTTGGTTTCGGTAAAGCCCGACATTTTCGGTTAGCGTGCGATGTGATTGGACGCCACGAAGAGCGAAGAACGAATAAGCAAAAGCCGATGCTAAAAGCCAAGCAGACATGGCGAGCTTGGGAGAGCTTATATACTCCATGCACTTTTGGAGTCGGCCTCGGTGTGGATACACTCTGCTATCAAGCCCACGGGGCCCCGCGACAAGCTTTCAAGGGTGCTTGTCATTTTCATGGGTCCTTATTGGTGGGTCTCTGGGGTATGAAGAAGCCGGGGTCCGAGCAGAGCCGCGTAGGACTGTCTAGCCCAAACCGTAGTCATTTGCACACTTCCTATTGATGCGAAATTCCAAAGCTAACAAGTAGTAGTAGCTTATTTAGGTGAGCTTGCCGTGCAACGGCGGTTAGAGAAATCGTCAAGTACACATCCTGCGGAAGTGCTCCTTGTTGTGTATTAGCGAGGCTGAATAACGGGCGTAGAACGTTGCTAGACCTCGTATGCGCCGCGTGCGGCTCCGACGCAGATGAGCTGCTAATGAAGGATCTCGGAGCTCGGAATTGGAGAAGGTTGGTAGATTCGTGGGTGGTTTGTAAACGACTAACAGGTAGCTAGAGTCAGCTCCTTCTCTATTCGAGCGAGAGGCCAAATCGACGTCCACCCCATGGGAAAGAAATCTGGGGATTGCAAAGTCGGCCGCGTGGTATCGCGTGTCAAGTCTACAATCCAAACGCTTGTTTGACCTAAGATCGTCTGTTATGACATGACTAGACTCGTGCGAGCGGCCAATATCGGGAACTACGGCCAGTCCTGGCAAGCGCCAGTGGGTCAACAGTCTGGGTCTTCGGAAACGTGTCATGCAATACACGCAGAATACCGGGTCCTCTCTATTATCAGTGTCTGTTGAACAAAAGAAAGAGATTGACAATGAGAGAGGAGAATGAGTTGGATGTGAACGTAGAGACAAGATGCATGGGTGCAGTAACCGCTACACTGTCTGATCAAGTAACGCTCCATGGTCCGGTCAAGCTTCGGTGAGGTAACATGGATACCTCGTGTATTGAACAGTGATCCTTGCCGCGGCTCTGTGCGGAATGATCATGGGCTAGAATCTCTAGAAGCAGGATCATCAAGTATCGAAACTTGAGCATGTAGACCACTTCTAGCAAGCGGGCCGCATACCATTTCCGATACTCCGTACGTGGAGACGAGTAACGTATCGTCTCAAGCACGACCGGTCCCACACCATGGGCGCGGGAGTACGTTACGATCTGGGTACCGCGTAGCTGGATCGCTAAGCAGTTTGATTGAGCAGCCACTCAGATGCCTCTCAGTAACGGACGAATGCTTTCGTGATTATTCATCTTGTAGGCGCTAGTAAACGTGGGATCTGGATCAGCTCTGGCAGGCTTGTGTTCCACACTGACAAGAGTGAATCATCCACCATCAGCTGTGCAGCTATAATGTGGTCCAAAAAAGCTAGACACTTCCGAATGTGTGCGTATATTGTGTATGCGGAGCGGACATATGCCAATGGTCAGGTTTTCATTCTGTGATCTTCAGCAGCTCCAAGTCATATGGTAGAAATGTTTCCTTGTAGCTCACGTTCACTTCGTCAGATTTCGTGACTGTCTTGGACTAATGAAAGCAATGTATCGCGAAGCTGTTACTTGGTAAGTTTGATGAAGATACCTCAGTTCTCATACTCGAACTGATCAAGCAATAGCAGACTTCAGTAGGACTCATCTCATCCATACATCTTCTCCCTCGCGGTCAAAATCTGAATCACGCGTCAACAGGCTACAGCGGAACGTTTAAACTCTCCCGATATGTATGATTGACCATTTTACAAAAACTCGTTGACCAACGCTGTGGCCTGATAGCATGCTCTTTGATTCCAACTTTTACATAAGGAAGTGGATGTGTTTGTGCAATACTGTGGGAGACTCGTCCCGCTCATCAAACTGCAGGTGTTAGACGGCGAAACATCATAGCCAGCGAACATTCTAGCAAATACAAGTTTGTTCGCATGCAAAGTTCTTCCTAAGCCCCCTAACGCTCAGGCCACAGGCAGCTTGAAATACCTAGGCAGGGAAATCAACAGCGTCATGATGACGTTGAAGTTTCATCCTGTTAATCCGAGAAGATTACGATAGCGCACATCTCCGCAATACATGCCCAACTGACAAACATCTTGTTCATTGGTTTTCATGCGTGGTGTCGGCGATGATAGATGATCTGAACCAAGATGAGCGCGGCGGTGTCAGCGGCATGCCACGAAGACGCCACAGCGACGCGGTCAAGGTCTGGCGGACAAGAGAAAGCGAGATTGTGTCACTGTAGTAAGGTCGTACAACGACACTGACTGCAGCCGAAATAGACAAAGGTTTACCGGTGGCGTGGGGATTTGGGGAAGATGCAGGTGAGCTGGCAGCCGAAGCTAGCTGGTGCTAGCGCGTGCAGTAGCGCCGCACCGGTCCGCTTCGCCCTAGCCTCTCTCTCCTTTACGTTTATTACAGCCAGAAACATGCTCGTACGACATTGAGAAACGCCCAAGCCTGTGTTGATGGGCGACGACTGCGTGCATTGGTTTCGATCAATATCATGTCCGTGTGCAGCTATACGCCTAGCGATCTCTCAGCGATGTGCCTACTGAAGCGAATCATTGCTATTTCCCAAGGTCCGTTTACGTTTCCAAGCTTAGACGGTCGGGAAGCAAACACTTCCAAGCAGCAAGACTGCTATGCACGGTTTCCAATTCGATGTGTCAGAAATTGCACACCTCCAGCCTTAGCGCTGCTGTCCTACTGTGGCAATGTCATGCGCTGCCTATCAGTCTCTATCCCAGCAACGTCGAACACCTCTTTGCATCTCGCTCTGTGTCAGTGAGCAGTAGAAGAAGAAGAAGCGTTCAATCCCGATATTTCAGAATCCATATTTATAACGGACAATGGCTCCGCAATGACCAGGTGCTCCCATGCAAAGCAAAGATGACTATCTTGGCATGTTCGGATCGTCTGTACGGTAACACATAATGTTTGAAGCAAGGGCGATGAGTCACGGCCTCATGCATTATGTTTTCTCTCTTCTCATACGATTTTCTGCTGCCGTCTGCATGTTTCCGTGGAGTTTACCGCGGCTCAAGCCGTAAATTCTGGGCACTTGGGATATAAGGAGTTGAGGCCAACCGGATTCCACCAACCCACCTCGCGCTCATGTCAGCTCATACGCCACTTGCACAAAGAATCCTAAGCGAAACTCGAGAGTGTAAAAGTAAAGATCAACGATATGGGTTACCCAAATGCGCCTGCCGTTTCGACTCGACCGAGGGTCAAGAATTTCAATATCCCGCTGGAAGTGGGCAAATGCCTCGAATTCGTCTATAAAAGAGTCTGCAATGGTTCCCAAAGACTCGATACCCATATCGAAAGGATCGGAAGTATCACCTGTCGGGTCGACGCGCAAGAGAAGCACAATGATATTCAGGGGCAGCTCATGAGCTCCTTCATGAAGAAGACTGAAGAAGACATGGCACAACTCAAAGACAGTCTTGAAACTCAGAAGGCACGAAATACACAACTAGAGACCTTAGTCCAACAACTCGCGCAATCCTGCAACATACAACCAGTTGCTATGATGGAACTCAAACAGCGTATGGATGAGCTTTCCAATCAAGCTGACGGACAAAAGACTATCGCTGTGGCGAAGCTCACGAAGACAAGTCGGCTAATTCGAGAGCTAGATGAGCGGCTGCAAAGGTCGGAACGTAGGAGCAATATGGACAGTCAAAAGCTTATGGAGCTAGAGATGGACATGGAGCACCGTTTCGAGACAGCAGTGATCGTTGCTCAAGAGGACCTGCGACACCACCATGATATGGTACAGTCGCAAGCGAACAAGCATACAGAGACACTATTGAAGACTGTCGGAGTACTGGATTCCATCATTCAACGAGTCAGCGTACTCCAGGCTGCGCAAAATTCACATGAAACGGCGACCAAGACCTGCCAGGCCGCCACGACTTTGCTCGAACCCTTGTACGAGCGTGTGAAACCAGTAGAACTCGCTTCTATCGCTTTCCAGATGGACGATTCAATCCACCCGACGCTGAGGATAATTGATTCCAAACTCAAAAACCTTTAGTTCGACGTCGACACACTAAGATCGCGCTCGGATACCGAGATTGTCGCATCTGTCAACTTCAAGAAAAGACTTGTTGCACTAGAGGAAGGTAGTGGAAGTGTGGCGTCAACTAAGATTAAGGAAACACTCACTGGATTAGAGGAGAAAAGCCGAGATATGATCGATTATGTACAGTCAGTACTGGCTAACACACTGGATGAGCAGAAGGATTCACTTGCCAACTTAGCTAATCCAAGTCCTGAAGTTGAGATGACTGGTATACATCCATTAGACACCTCGAACAGCATGGAGCAATTAAACGCAACACATCAGACACAACAGCAGCAAGTTGATCTCCTACCACCACAACGAACCCATTAGTATCAACATGGGATACCACAACCCTCAACCACCGTGCAGGTGTCATTCCCCATACCACCTCCTGTTCCACCATTGTTCCGACAGGATGCCCCACGAACAGTAGTCACGAGACAAGACATACACCAGCATCATATCTCTATGTAAATGGGAGCGGCAGATCGGGTGACAAGTAACGACATGCATATATGATGTACGGTCGAAGGGCATCCAGAGGTGCGGTTGTTAAGAGCTCAGGGGATACAATAGGAGGGAGGATCTATGACTTATACTCCAGATAATTAGAGCTGTGCTAAGCTTGATCGTGTAGGAGTGGGGAAGGACTGATGAGGTGACAACAAAGAGTTTGGTGGCAGAGTACCTCTAGATATTGAAGTGTGTGCTAAAGTCAATTGGAGGTGATGTTTTGGGAAGACTACAACCGGCTACTGGAGGCAAAGTCATACTCTGCTTGCCATCCGCTCATTGAGTGGTACTAGAATGGTAGACTACAAACGCAGCATAGGACAACCCACTCAGGACCACTGAACATACGATCGACATCAGCATCGGGTCCCTTTCTTAGGAAGGATATATGAGAAAGATGGAGGAACATCTACAGACTTGGTGGACAGAGATAGAAGGGGCGGGCGTGTAATACTAGGAACAAAATCATAAATAGCGTGTAATGAGTTCCTCGCAATCTGTTCAATCGTTCCCGGTGCGTGGAGCTCCAAAACGTAAGAACTGGATATGACAGAAAGCGCAGAATCATCGAGCAGCGTCTTCATCAATACGTAACTGATTTAACACATGAGTGTCACGCAAATCGATATCGTTATATAAAATATCGGCGCAATGATAACAGTGGTGCTAGTCATTGCCGCTCATATCTATGCTGTGTTGTACTTGTATGTTACATTTTACATTTTTACTATTTAAATCTGGTCACGGCACCTAGTTCTTGGGCTTGTACTCGGAGGGGTTGACCATCAGCTCAGGCCTGACGTACTTGTCAAAGTCCGCCTCGCTGATGACCTCGAGCTTGAGAGCAGCCTCCTTGAGGGTGAGGTTGTTCTTGTGTGCGTATTTGGCGGTCTTGCTAGCAGCGTCGTAGCCGATGACGGGGTTGAGGCAGGTAACAAGCATGAGACTATATCAAGTTAGCTATACGAAGGACAATTAATTCGAGTAATGTGACTTACCTCTCGCTCATGATGGAGCTGATGCGCTTCTCATCCGCCTCCAGGCCAGCAACGAGGTTCTTCTCGAAACTGCGCATGCCATCCGCAAGCAGACGCGAGCTGTGGAGCAGGTTGCGGATCATGACGGGCTTGAATACGTTGAGCTCAAAGTTACCCTGCGATCCAGCGAAGGTAGTAGCGGCCTGGTTACCGAATACCTGGGCGCAGACCATGGTGAGGGACTCGCACTGTGTGGGGTTGACCTTGCCGGGCATGATGGAAGAACCGGGCTCGTTCTCAGGCAGTTTCAGCTCGCCAAGGCCGCATCGGGGTCCGGAACCGAGGAAGCGGATGTCTTGGGCGATCTTGAAGAGGGAGGTTGCGAGGGTGTTGAGCTGGCCATGGGCCTCAACGATGGCATCGTGGGCAGCGAGGGCTTCAAACTTGTTGGGTGCGGTGATGAAGTCCTTGCCAGTCATCTTGCTGACTTCCGTGGCAATGTCCTCGGCGAAGCCCTTGAATGTGTTGATACCAGTTCCGACGGCTGTTCCACCCTGTGCCAGCATCTTGAGGCGCGGGAGGCAGGTCTTTATCCGCTCAATGCCAAAGTCGAGCTGCTGTACGTATCCAGAGAACTCCTGGCCGAGAGTCAGAGGGGTAGCATCCTGGAGATGTGTCCTGCCAATCTTGATCAGGTTCTCCCACTGGTCGACCTTCTTCTGCAGCGCATCGCGGAGGCTGGTGAGGGCGGGAAGGAGCGACTCCTCGAAGTCGAGCACGGCGGCGATGTGCATGACGGTGGGGAAGGTGTCGTTGGAGGAGGCGGACATGTTGACGTGGTCGTTGGGGTGGACTGGCTTCTTGCTGCCCATTGTGCCGCCGAGGATCTCGATGGCGCGGTTGGAGATGACTTCATTTGCGTTCATGTTGGACTGGGTGCCAGAGCCAGTCTGCCACACCACAAGCGGGAAGTGGTCGATGAGCTTGAGGGAGGCCACCTCGTCAGCGGCCTGCTGGATGGCCTTTCCGAGCTTGGGGTCTGCATGGGCGTTAGCCGTGTCGCCTTCGCATTCTTCAACGTGCCATACCCAGCCCAAACTTCATATTGACCGTGGCAGCAGCGCCCTTGAGGATGCCGAAGGCGCGCACAATGGGCGGCGGCATGCGGTCCTGGGGCTGGTTGATCTTGAAGTTTTCCAGCGAGCGCTCCGTCTGGGCTCCCCAGTACTTGTCCGAGGGGACCTGGATCTCGCCAAAGGCATCGCTCTCGGTTCGTGTGTTGGCCATGCTGCTGGTGACGCTGAATTGGCGGCGCTGGAACTGGCTCTGCGACTTCACGGGGGTGTATCGAGTGGTGGAGAGCGGACGCGTGCTGCGGGCACAGCAGAAGGAGGGGCTGGCCTTTGCATGTGCGAGTGATCGCAATGCTCCGGCCTCGGCGGCGCGGAGCTTGATTGCGCTTCGGAACATGGTTGCAGCAGCTGTTTGTGGGGATGGGATGGAGTGGAAATGGGGGGCAGATGCCGGATTGGCTAATTGAGGTGCGCAGTGAACACCAAGGCGCAAGTCGCAAATCTGAAGACGAGACGAACAATTGCGCTGCGAGTCAAAATGCTCCAGTTCAGAGCTCTGACCTCATGTCCGCGGCAATTCCCTCCGGTCTTTCCCGCGGCCTCCATGGGGTGCACGTGACTCGCCAGCAAATGCCAAGCTACGGGTGGAATGCCCCTCCAGTTGGACCTTGGAAGCTCTGAAGAGGGCGTTGTCGAATTCATGGTTGTTGCCCGCCGTTGTTGCCAGAGGTCCGCTGCTAACTTTTACCACCAAGCCGACATGCCGCCATGCCGCCATCCAGCACCGTGTCATTCTTCCGCTCTCTTTCCGCACCCCGGCGCCAAATGCTCAGCATTAGCCTGTGATGACCTGCGCATGCAACGTCAAGCGTTCCGTCTCCTCTTCTGCGCTGATGCGGCGGTTCCATCATGTCCCACCGCCCTGGCCAGCCACGCTGTTCCCATTCTCCCAAGACCAGGCCGCGCAGCACTCCCAGATGCCACGTCTCGTCCTGCTTCTTCTGGTGGAGACTCTGGCCCTCTCTCGGTGTAGATCTGCTTTGCCTGCTTCGGTCGGTCCTTAGTGGACTTTCCGCATAGTCACCGATCAAAAGCTTCGGCATTATCGGGCACACCCTGCTGCGTGAAACACGCCTCGTACCTAAGGCCTGTCCCCGCCCGAACTTCTCTCTGCATCGCTGCGTTGGGTCCGGCTGAGGGTCCAATTTATTGGGTGATGATGTTAGACTCCGCCCTCTCTGATGACGATCTAGAGCTACCATGGCAAACGACCAAGTACACTTGGAAGCTAGGCTGCGGCGTGACGCCCTGGAACCATGTGCCCTGCGCTTTCCGTCTTCCGACGCCTGGTCATATTAGATTAACGTAGCGAGTCAAGTCGGAGCGCACCTGATCTGTCTCCACCATCCTTTCGATCCATGCTGGGCGCTCGTCTTCGAGCGAGCCAGCGTAACATGGAGCTAATGACCCCTCATCTTCACCTACGGCTCAGACTCCAGCCTCAACAAACGGTCCACTCCGTTTTTGCTGCCTACTGCCCTTTCGCAGCCTGCTATTGTATCTTCAACTTCACTTCGCCTTTGTGTGTGCATTTGTGAAGCACGGGTTCAGTTTGGCCACACGTACTTGCTTAGCTGCAGATAAGGCTTCCATGACGCTCATCGAGCCTTCTGCTACGAAGCTCTCTTCCCAACGACTGCCTCAATCAAGGCCGAACATTGACTTGCAACAGTTGCAACTCCATATTTCATAGCATCAGCATCAACATCAACATCGGCATCCGCCTCTATCCTGACACTCGCTTACCACCACTTGACACAGCTCATGGTACCATTTGTGAACGCAAGCGCAAATCCTCCACAAGACATCTATCATGGCTCACAATGACAACGGCGCAACTTCTTGGCCTCAATATACCACTGATCCTGAAGACCCGCATGCAGAGCTGACTGCCCCGACTCTCTCTTCGCAGAGACCGTTTCAACAACAACTTCCACCCATATATCAAAACTACCATGGACTCGGTGGCAACACTTCAGCACCCCTCATACCTGAGAGAAATCATCCGTCGGTTTCCATGCCTCTCGTGCCGCCTACAAGCAATTATCCATCGGGAAGTTCGCCTTTGCCATTTATGGGGAGCAATCGTCGACACTTTTATCCCCCCACCACATACTCATATGAACCGTATCCAGTCATGAATCCCTCAAGGTCGTCGCCCACGCGAAACGTGTTTGATCAGCCGCTGGTGGGCCAGACGTTGTATAACAATGGTGTCAGCGTCCAGAGCTATCCTTTCCCAATGTCAGCAGGTTACAGCAATCCTCCTCTGTTCGGATCTTTCAACGCTGGACCTTCATATAGTCCACCCCGCAGCAATCAAAGGACGAGCGTCGGACCAACTGCCCGCAGTGCACGTGCAGACACTGTACGTGGCCCTTATGCAAGACATCGAGAGCCAGTACCAGGAGGCCGGGCTCGAGATCCGAGACCGCCACCTCAAGCACCGAGTCAAGCAAGGGAACAAACATATCCTGGATTCGAACAACCTCCATGGATATCCTTTCCGGGTCCGAGTCGCCGCTCGGATCGTAGTACCTCCCCGCGCGCCTCGAATCGTAGGAATTTCGAGCGGTACTCGGTCGACCTCTCACAGTCGAGCACGTCGTCTGACGCAGAAGAAGCGGCTGCCCGTGCGCCACCATCGAACCGCATGAGGCACCGACCAAGAGAAGTACGACCACGGCCGCCAGGCCGCCAGAATTTTAATGACCCCAATGTTTCCACTGCTCGCCAGATCAATATACTGAAGCTCAGCCTGAATCGGCATCTACCAAGCGCGCTTCCAGAGGATGCGTCCAAAACTTGTGATATTTGTCAGAAAGACTACGCCACGACACTTGTAGCACCCACAGAAGACGAGGAGAATGCTGTGCAGCTAGTTTGCGGACACAGATTTGGAGAGTTTTGCATAAACCAATGGGTCAGTATAAGTACCCAGAAGAGGCTGTTTGCCTGCTAACACAGCCCAGTTTGATACGTGCAGAGAACATAAGAACAAAGTTGCTTGTCCCATGTGCCGGGCACAGCTGATAGAAGAGCCCCGATGGATCCCACCCTTGCTACACGCATCTTCGCGTGGGCAGGCATTTATCGAACTTCTTGCCCGCGAACAAGAACTACTTGCTCGCGCAGAAATGCAGGCCCAGGAGTTTCAGAGCCATTTTTACCAGACATGAGGGTTGGGAAGCGAGATGGGAGCGAGGATACTGTTCTTAGAGCTGTGATATCATTGTTTCGGACGGGTAATCTTGGTCGGCTACTCAGGGCGTTATTGTTTGGCGGTGGTATTTACTAATTGTTGCACAGGATGTGGGTAATTGGGATACAGAGGGCGTCAGATTGGACATGTACATAATACGTGCCGAGCATGAGATCAACATCAGCATCTTCGTGGCTACCGAATTTGCGTGTCAGGACCTTGCGTCGATCGCAGATGGGCTCCACTTGCCGGGATGCCTGGAATTCATCGTTGCCCGGAGCCACACTTAGCCCAAAACATGCACCCCGCCATCAACACAAACTTGACCCTCTACACCCTGCGCCCGTCAAACTACGAAGGCGTGTAAAGTGTTGCGTTGCAATTC
>Ga0058698_10000794_pt1 | contig 15964 bp, 10 predicted proteins | sample AgamicAsSfe_FD_67288 | JGI IMG/M metagenome (GOLD analysis project Ga0058698, IMG submission 67288) | Agave microbial communities from Guanajuato, Mexico - As.Sf.e | ecosystem: Host-associated > Plants > Phyllosphere > Phylloplane/Leaf | place: Guanajuato, Mexico | collected 2012-05-30
GTCACGATAGATGAACGAGTACGTCGTCGGTAGCGGACATGGAAGCTTTGTTGCCGTTCCTGGTCGTTGTGCGGTGATTTGTCCGCGCATTGGTACGATAGCGCCTTGGAGCTCTTTCATAATATAGGGTGTGTAGCCGTTGGTTGCGATAATGACATTTCCTGTTGTGACAGTGTTGTGCTGGCTGAAAACATCCCAATGGGGACCAGTCTCGCTGTTTGATTTTACCGACGGGCGGATATCATGCACTGGCGTATTTGTGCACAAGTGCAGTCCTTTCTCAAAGCACTCTTTTAATAACCCGGTTGTAAACTGGTATGCGTGTATTCGTCCAGCTAGGTACTCAAAGGCGCCTTGAAGCTGCTCTTCTGACGAGACAGTGGGATTGCTGTTCCTTGCTGCAACGGAGAACTTATTCTGGATATCCGCAACCTCCTCGTGTATTTGGTACCATGCCATCTTTCCCACTTCCTTCTCATGCTCGTCTGCGTCAGCTCGCAGCATCTGAATAGCCAACTTTCCCGCCTCGAAAGTTGGTTTGTCGTAGATGAGATCGACCGTATTGCACAACGTACTCTCGCACTTCAAGCCCAGGTCCTTTGCTATGCTATGCGTCTCAACAATGTTAGCATACTCCAATCTCGCGATCTTCAGTGCCTCTGCTTTGCCAAGCTCTTGGGCATGATGCGTGTAGCTGCGATAACTTGCCGCCTTCGTGTGCCCACCATTGCGACCCGTCGCACCTGAGCATATCTCACGTGCCTCCAACATCACCACCCGCGCATTAGGCAAAGCGTTCAGAATGTTATAGGCGATTGCCGTGCCGGAGATGCCAGACCCGATAATGGCATAATCGTAGGCCTGTGCACCCTCATCCACCTCAGGTTCGATGACATTTGCAAAAGGCGACTTTGGATTGTGCCAGTATGAAGGCAATGGTGTCGTGATAGGCGGCGCAACGGGGATGCGTGCTCGTTCTTCCATGATTGCTTTTGACTGAAGATAAATAAAGATAAGTTGGAGAATACGATGATCAAGAGTCCTTTCTGAGATACGCAAGAACCCTCGGAGCTAGATATATGAAGTTGATAGAGATGGGCGGAGAGGACGTGATATCGTAAAAGTGGGGCGCTTGTCGGCTGTACATACTACTTTAGGGGATATGTTACTTCCCGACTTGTCTACTGTACAACGGTGGCCAGGTATTGACTGCCCAAGCATGCGGTTTTCAAAGCTTGAGATTCACGATAACGACTGGACAAGTTGTGATCTTCTAGTAGATGACGGTAAAGAAGTGCAGAGAGACTGTCCAAGTGGAGCAGTCGCCTTTTCTTCCTCAGCGCTTATTGGCGGATGATTCGGGCCAAAGGCGTCCGGCAGCGAGCTTATGAGAACGGGTGTCTCCAGAAGGTAACACTTTGGCACCGAGTTGGCTTCAATGCAAAGGCTATCGCAAGTCTCGTTGCATCTTTCGCATACCCCTCGTGACGGTGTTATTGAGACCAAGTCAAGCTCTACCCCGCCAACCCCGCGTCCCGCAGACTGCGGCGAACCTTCAGCTGCACGCACCAACACCAACATGGCGAAGACAAAAGTTGTTGTAACGCGTCAATTAATCGACGAAGCACAAAGAATACTCGATGCGGAGAAGGAGGACCTGGAAGTTGTCCAATGGCAATCCGAAAAGGTGTGTTTCATTACTGGCCACAGAGACTTGCTTTGCTCACAAGATGTATGCAGCCATGCCCACGCTCCTGGTTGCTTGAGAACGCCAAAGGTGCAAGTGGCATCCTAGTTATGCTCACAGACAAAGTCGACGAAGAGCTTTTGGAAGCTGCTGGATCTCAACTCAAGGCCATCGCTTCGTTTTCGGTCGGTACTGATCATGTTGACCGAAACGCGCTCAAGGAGCGCAATGTACGCCTCGGCTACACACCAACATGTCTCACCGATGCCGTGGCAGACCTCACGGTCATGCTCATCCTCATGGCCCAGAGAAGAGTTGGAGAATCCATGACAAAGGTCGCAAAGGGTGAGTGGCCCCAAATGCCGTGGCATCCTCTGCTCATGACTGGTCCACAAATCCGTGGATCGACAATTGGTTTCTTGGGCTTTGGTCGGATTGCGCAAGCTTCGCTGCAAAGACTACTTCCATTCAGCATCAAAAAAGTTATCTATCTTACGTCCAAACCTGGAAAACCTGTGAAGGAAGACCACTTTGACCTTATCCGGAATGCTACTGTCCCCATTGAGCCAGCGGGCAGCATAGACCAACTCGCAAAAGAGAGCGACGTAGTCGTTGTCGGATGTGCGCTCACACCAGACACGAAACACCTCGTAAGCACAGACTTCTTTGCGAAGATGAAGAAGCTAGCTGTCATCGTCAACATCGCACGAGGCCCCATCATCAACACCGACGCCTTGGTAAAAGCGCTAGATCAGGAGCAGATATTCGGTGCCGGTCTGGATGTTATTGAGAATGAACCGAACATCAAAGCTGATCACCCGATCCTGAAGCAGCCGCGAGCTGTACTTGTGCCGCATATTGGGAGCGCAACGATTGAGACGAGGGAACAGATGGCTACTGAAAGTGTCAAGAACTTGCTCGCGGGGTTAACAGGAGAACAAATGATTAACGAGCTAGAGTTATAGATTATACCGAGAACATAAAACTACTGCGCTTTTAGTACAGGCTCAGGCCGTGCGGCGTATTTCCTAGTCACAAGAACTCCGCCTCAGGCCAAGCGGTACATCGTTAACCTCGAAGCTTCATGCTTTCAAGCGCATACGTCTACTTTCTTTCGTTTTGCCGACTACAATCGGAGTCGCAAAGCGTCCTTAGTCCTTCCACAATAGTTACGTCCATCGTGTCTTTGTAGTGCGGCATAGATGAGTGCAAAGACCAGCCAAATCTCTAATGTCGCTGCAAGTACCATGACAGTAACGAGCCCAGGATGCATGGTGGAATAACTGGTATGCGGTGTGATAGGAAGTCGCAAGTCGATGTATGTGAGCCGCCGTGAGTTCGTTTCAGATGTTCAGGTAGTGATCAGTCGATGAAGAGTCGCCGGTATATCCGTATATCCTGCAAAAAGTGTCACTTAGTTGCCGATGTTTTGATTGTGTCTCGAGAAATCAACTTGTTGCTGATCTGGAAAAATGACGATGGGAAGTCATACAAAGCCTGATACAGTCGCTTGCGTTGGCAGTCTCTGTAGACCTGTGATAGTATGTTGAAGATTAGTGTAGTGGGCTTAGTCATATTACAACGATGGACCTGAGGAAGGTTTCTAAACCATTGCCAAAGAGTGAATGCAACCGTGAGGATGTGATGAGTGTCGCACTTCCATGGGCACTTCACCGTCACGCATATCGTGAAAGTAACGGCCTAAACGGACCATGAAATGAATAAAGTCCGATTGCGATGTATCGGTAGATAGCCCTACTAGAGAATGAGGCATTGTAATGGTTCGCAATGTTCACCACACTATTATTGAAGGGCACGATGTAGTGTGCTCCCTAGTGCGGTCGTGGTTGACCGCTTTGCTCCTGCATTTGTTCTGGAAAGACACCAATAGACTTTCGTGTTGAATCATTGCATTGAATTCAGCCCAATGATGCGTTGAGTAGTTGGGATGCGAGAAAGGGTCATGCTCAAGATGGGATAGCCCCTGCACTACAATGAAGTCGCTATCTCAGTTGCGAAAGGGGTAGCAACGCACGCACCAATTCCTCCAACCACCCCAATTTCTCGTGGTAGTAACCCAAAAGAAGAACGCGACGTACGCGATTAAAACAGCTTGAACCCTCCAGGTACCTGCGTCTGAAACACGCCTGTCGGATCATACTTCCTTGCCACTTTCTTCATTCTCCTCAATTCGATACCGCCATAGCTTGCCAACGGATCCTGAAAGGATGCCGCAAAGTTGAGATATTTGTATGGATGGAACACACCCTCCTCCTTCGTTAAGCCTTCGATCAGCCTTACCAAATCCTTCAAAGCCTCTTCGAACCCATCGGTAGCGGCAGCATCTTCAAACGTGAAGATTATCTGCAAGAATACGAGGTCTTTCTCTGGTGCCTCGTCTGGTCCAAAACCTAGGCTGTTCGGTGCTGTGCCATTGCGAGGTGGTGCGGGAAGAGCTTGGAAGGTTATTTCTGCAATTGGCTTGGCATAGGCATACTGTGCTGCGATTCCAGGTACGACGTCTTTCCAGAGGCTGTGGATGCGATGTATGATCGTCGAGGAGATTGAAAATGATGTCGTTGCCCAAACTGTCCTTTGAGGATTCGCGGCCACTTGTCTGGATGCATTCCTGGTATGCTCACTGATGGGCGCTTCGATCATGCCATTCATGACCTGCGGCTTCACTTCGACGATACTTCTCAACGTGCTAAGTTTTGCTGGCCGCGTGTCCCACATGATGCTGACCGGAGTAAATGTCGCTGCCGTGTGGTTATATCGCACTGTGACCCAGCCCGCTGCGTACGGATCATACTCCCCTAGTTTAAGCTCCGTGTATGCCGAAAGTAGAGGCGTGGTAGCATTGGCTCCGAAAACAATCCTTCCGCCGTAGATAGGACCGGCGGAGAAGGCTTTCAAGTCGAAGCGCGTGACAACTCCGAAGTTGCTCTGCCCTCCTTTGAGTGCGACGAAGAGATCAGAGTGCGATGTCGCATTCGCGTTGATGATATTCCCGCTTGCAAGTACGACTTCAAAGTTGATGACGCCGTCACACGCCCAACCACGCTCCGGGCTGAAGAAGGAAATTCCACCTGGACGATGTTGGTCAGTCTTCTGTCTCAACTGGACCACTAGAAGAAGGGTGCATTTACCTCCCGTCAAGAAGCCAGCGGTTCCTACGACGCCGATGCGGCCACCTAGTACCGTTAGGTTACGCTTCTCGGCCTTGTCGTATACATTCTGCCACAGCGCTCCAGCCTCGACCGCCACAACCTGATCTCCTCTCGCAACTTCTACCTTGTTCATGCTTTGCATATCGATTGTCACACCGCCGTCGATGTTGTTGAAGCCGGCGTTTGCATTGTGACCACCACTCCTAATCGCAAACTTGGTGTTATTATTCTGCAGCAGAGTGGTGATGGCAGTAGATACATCCTTTGCGGAGCTTGGACGAATGATGCAGGATGGATGTAGCCGAAGTTGAAGGAATGGGTAGGAGTGGATGGATGCATTGTACGTCGGCGTTGTGGGGAAGAAGGTGCTGTTTGGAAGTATCAAGGCTAAGTCTGCACATGGATTGCTTGGATATTCATATGCAGTTATAACACCAAACACGAGATACCATGCGGAAAACAATGTAAGGAGCCCCATTTCGCAGAAACTCCAGGGTTTGGTTGTCAACGGATACTACCGTATGTGACATGAGCGCCATTTTAAGCTTCTTTCGAAGATCCTGGCTCCCCGCGATGAGTAAAAGCAGCAAAGCAGCGCGGGTGATCACGAACACGAGGAAAGTGGAGTGCAGATACGATGATCCATTTGTGATGTTGTGATCCCGAGCTTCTGTTCAGCCGCAGCTCGTGTGTCTCGATGTCATTGGCTGACGTGAATATCGGAATCTCAATGAGGCAGCAGATGCATAGTGAGGCTTGCATAACAACTAATATGAGTTTATTGTTGCAAAGGCGGGGAGCCGGACTGGTTGCGCTGTAGTGAATCAGTTCAGAGTGTGGTCACGACCATGATTCAGGCATGGGAGTCGATACGGCCCTTCATTATGGTATTGCGGGTTATTCGATCACAACCTCATCGGACATATTTGACAATGGTCCATCAAAAATCAATCGCTGAGACAATTAACATTCCGACTATTTGTGGTTCAATGTGTACTGCGGTGCTAGCGACCAATGCAGTGCTTCTCGCAGTCTTACACTCTTTTTGCAATGGGCAGCTGAATGCTTTAGTCATTCAGTCCATCAATTAATTCTTGCATGACCCGAACCGCTACGTCGACGACGGGCGTCGTATCCGCGATGCCCTTATCTTGCTTGCGTCCATTTTCTTTCAGAAGAAATATGCGGTCGAGATCTCCGAGAAGCGTTGAAACAATTGAGAAACCATGCTGAGTAGGGGACTTCCAATGAGCCTCGTCCTGTGCTGTCCTATTTCCAAAAACCTTCTCTTGTCCAACATCGATCTTGTGACAAAGCTCGTTGCACTGCAGCGTTAGGCTGATGTAGTCAAATTCTAGGCGGGGAAGAACTTGAAGGAGTTGTCCAGAGTTACGCATCTCCTTGATGAACGACAAGATGTCCAGGTTGCTAGTATCTTGCTTCAGCAAAGAGTTTCCGGAGTTCTTGATCATCTCCTTGTTCATACGATGCCAGATCTGCACTCCCTTCTCCCTCTCATGGACATAGTCACGGAGTATCCTTGTCATTGGAAGTGGTTTCAATTCGCTCGTCTTGTTGGTGGGTTTCCCGAAATCGATGTATCGGTCAGGGTTCTCTTTCAGGTTTCGAACTTTCTTTATCACCTTGGAAGAGTAGCCTGTCGCAAGAAGTAATCGCGAGTAAAACTCGTTAGGCCTGGTGGGCACTTCATTGAGAAAGATTTCTTCCAGATGCCACTCCATCATCTGCTCGATCTTTGGCCAAGTGCCGGTGATCAAGCCCCGCTTAAGAAAGCAATTGTACAAGTGACAAAGGGCAAATATTTGCGGACTAGCGTTCGCGAAACCAAGTCCCATTTCTTCGCGCAATAGAAGCTGGGTCAAGGAAAGCTTTGCTCTTAGTGTCGGAATCGTGTTCCGCAGGAAATCGCCATCTTTCGGTGGAAGTATATAGTGAGCTGCAAAAGCTTGGCGCATAACCGAGTTTCCAGCGTTATCCTCGATGCCTTGGTTCTCGAGACGTTCCATGAGCTCATTCCGAGCTTCTTTATTTGTGAAAGCTGGCTTCGGATAGTCGTACTGTAAGCCGTAGAGCGGGTGCGTAGACTTCAACAGTCGCATCTCGGCGTATCGCATGGGAGAGAACGGTCGACCTATGATGAAGGATCGATGTGTACGTGCTGATTCTGTGACTTGCCAGCTGTTCCTATCGAATTTGATATTTTGATTGTGCCAGGATGCGAACTGTTTTTCCTCTTCCGCTGCCCTAATTTGCATTGGCATATAATGCTTCAATAAATGGGCTTTATCGTTCGATCGGATCCGTATGACCACTTCAGCGGCGAAGGTAGTGTTCATCGAAACATGTTCCCAAGTACCTAGGGAGCCGTAGATTCGGGAAAGCGCATCGAATGCCCCATCTAATATTGGCATATTGAAGCCCTTTTCGTGTCGCTTTCTGACTTTCTAACATCCAATTAGTTTCTAGTAGAGAAGTGAGTACTAATGCAAGATCAGAAGGGCTTACATGTTCTAATCCTGATTCATGTAGATAATGGACGAGGAACTCATGATCGTCAGAATACCGCTGTGTGGAAATATCCTGGTCACTCAGGCATGCTGCTAGAAACAAGTAACCTGGGGTGGATTTTCTCCGTTCCGATTCGATCCTTTCGAGCGACCTCGCGGTCTTGCCGAAAAACTCGTCTGTTTTGAGAGAGGGGTCGAACGCCGTTAAACCCTTCTCGTCAGCCTCTTTGACCAAAACCTCCTCCTTGTGACGTACAAGGTCGAATGTGGCTTCTGTCATGAGCGTAGCTCGGATTTCGTCTAGATAGCAATCAGCGCCAGTATCCTTGTATGTATCCTCCCAGTCATGCTCCAGCTGGATCACGGCCTTGCGCATATCATCCACCAGACAAGATTTTCTCAAAGCCAACTCTTCTTTAGTCCTAGTTTTCGACTCTAAATTGCGCTTTGTGTCTATATCTTCTTTACTCTCCGTCTCCACATTAAGCTCGAACTTGCGAGCAAGCTCGTCCAGCTTGTTGCCCACAGCCTCCTGTTCTGCCTCAGCAGCCGCATTCTCGTCGGCTACGACATCTAGATTGGCGTTATCAACCTCTAACGTAGATCCGGGCGTCGGATTGGGAGTCACCGCTGACATGGGCGTAGTCGTGATGCTATATCGAAGGTCGGCGGATTTGGCTGTAACAGGTTTGGCAACTGATTGCACTTTAACCTTCTTCTCGAGTATCTCGTGGCAGTGTCTCAACAACCACAGAAAGTAGATATGCCCACTGTCCGAAGTCCTCTCCGACAATTCCTCCTGGGCATAGCGTTCTGCGTATGCCTGGCGTGTTCTCACAGCCCGCTTGTAGGAATACCAAACAAACTTAGGCATTGTCGAGGACATCTTCTTCGCCGCGATGTGTCTCGCCATTTTGAGGATCGTCTCCGTCGAAATGGAGTACTTGCCCTTCGAAGTGGTCAAGGATGCAGTTGACGAGGCAGCTTTGCTGGCAGCCGTTTCCTTGGCTTGCTTCCTCTCTTTACCTTTCAGTCGTTTCGAAGGCTGCTGTTGAGTTCCATTCTGAGGTATAGCTGGGTCATCAATCTTGTACCCGTTGTCGCGCGCAGTGACGACAAGCCAGAAGATGAAGCGGCTAGTGTCGAGTTTGTACTGCTCGTACGAACCAGCTACCGATACAGTCGTCATGATTCGCTGAGTGAGGGTAAGATGTCTATGGTAGTACGTAGGAAGGGGTTATCGCAAAGCGTGAGTTGCTATCGATGGTCGTGTTGGGAATGTTCAATGGAATCTGAAATATAGTCGAATACCGGAAGAACTTATAAGATAAAGGGAGGAGCTAATTAGCGCACTGATACAAGTCAGAGAATGTATATAAACGGGCTTTGATAAGAGAAAGGGAAAGTCTGTAAGAAAGGAGCGCGGCTTGCTACGTCGCGCTACATGCGAATATAAGCGTCACATGGTAGGATTTTCTAATGAAAGTGATTAGCTAAATGGGAAAGCTTTAGTCAATGCGCTTTCACTGTCTTATAGCTTTCTATGAATTGCGTAGTCAGGCCAGGCAGACTGCGCACTGGAAACAAGCAAACAGAAAATTGTAAGGCATCGCAAGCGGAACAGTCGAGAAGACGCTGGATGATGAACAAACGAGCATGAGAACAGTTCTTGAGAATGAGCCAAATATGATCGATATCTGTTCGAGATCAAAATGGTCATGGGCGAAGGCGACACGCAGACTTTCCAATCCGAGCAGAAGAGAGTCGCCCAACATGTTCCCAGAATTTTTAGCATATCCACTATTGTACTTGCCGTTATCGTCGGAGCGGCGAGTATAGTGAGACCTGGCCGACGAAAAACAATGCGACTGCAACGATAGCGACTGTGCTATACGTGACCGCAACCTTTGGGGGCGAATTAGAGTATTTTACAAGACAGCCGCTATGGGAACATACCTTGGTGTTATCGTCCCACATGGTCGGATGCTTCAAGTGCGTGGTTGCAGACCAGACGTGAAGAAACATCCCAACGATCATGCAGAGGGTAGCCGATGTTAGAAACATCACTGGCATTTGCCATGTGACGATTTGGAGCAAGCTAGGCGTCCGACGGCCAGTCTTTGATGAGTGTTTCCTCTCGCCATTGGTCTTGGAAAGTAACTTGCGTATGTTGCTCAGTCCATCCCGATGTGACGAAAGGCGGTGCAATCGTACGGTTTGATCGGCAGCTGTAAGAATACTGAAAAGCGATAGTATAATACCACAATACCACGAAGTGCGCACAGACCATGGTGACTCTTTTCCGTTTGGTAGGATATTAGGCCAGCTCCCTGTAGAGGTAAGAACGCCTGCTAAAAGAGCAGACTGCATAATGTCAGCATACAGAACGTTGGACAAAGCACCAAAGGCTACCAATAGAAGAGAGGGATGTGAGACCGTGCCCATCTCAATCATAGACGTTCGACAAGAAGCGGGCGACATCTGGAGAGCCTGATTGCGGTGGTGTGATCATATACGAGAACCCCTCAGTGACTTACCACAACACCAACAAAGTTGAGCTCACTCAATTTGTTGTCTCTCCATCGTATAGTAAGGTCATCTCGCTCGTCTTCATCTTCAGTATTCAGAAGGATTTCCAAGGGGTCGTACGTGGTCGGGTCAGGAGCGTAGATACCCCCACCGAAGAATTGTAACACCGTCATCAGCGTCCATCTGCGACCTTCACTCTCTTGTCCTATTCTCTGGTGCGATGAACTTCCCAGGAGCGGTGTTCGCGAACCGGACGTGCCTCTATCTTCGGCATCGTTGTCGTACGTCATAGTTTCTTGAAGTCTGTACGACGCAGTAATTCTGTCGCTAATTGCTGTCGGACCGGACTGTGGAGGAATTCTTCGAAGATTTTAGAGCCCAGAAGTACGATGGGAGTGTGGTTGTAGGTACATGTTGCGCGGTAGCAATCATCCGGTTTCTGTGGACGGTAAAAGGTCGCGTGCCTAGCGGTGCAGCCGCTTAATGACGCACGTCGGCGCGTGAGCCTTGCCAGCCCGCGCGATCTTCACAGTGTTCACCATATCGAACGAATAAAACTCGTGTGTGATGCACGTTGCTGCTCGAAGCACACCATGAGATGGGTCAAAATACCCGATGGCAGGAAAAGGTTGAGTCTGCTGCTGAGTGGCCGGATGTCGGAACAGTGGTCACTGCAAGGTTTCCCGGGGCCCCACGTACCCACGCGTTGAGATGCACTACCTCATGGAGCCGCCGCGACTGGTTAACCCGCGGCTATGACGTGAACCAATTTGAACAGCACGTCTCAATGCTAATCACAACAGCATTTCACAACACAACGCATCCTGTGACGAAGGTAGTTTTGAGATGTCGCCCGTAACGCAAAAATTAGATCTGTATGTCGGAACCGACAAGCACCGGTGGTGGAAGGAGGCGGTGGTATATCAGGTATATCGACTCGACTCTACATGCTTTCTCAGTATTAACAAAAGCGTCAGATCTACCCCGCCTCATTCCTGGACAGTAACGGTGACGGTTGGGGCGACGTTCCTGGCATCACGCAAAAATTGGACTACTTGAAGGACCTCGGCGTCGATGTGATATGGGTATCGCCAATCTATAAGAGTCCACAAGGTAAGCCTCGGAAGCAATAGATCCATGCAACATATGTACTGACCTCTCTATAGCTGATATGGGATATGATATCGCAGACTACGAGGACATCGACCCCAGTTATGGCACCTTGGCTGATGTTGACAACCTTATCAAAGAAATCAAGAAGCGTGATATGAAACTGGTTATGGACCTTGTTGTCAATCATACCTCAGAGGAGCATGCTTGGTTTCTGGACTCGCGATCGTCCAAGGCATCGTCGAAACGTGATTGGTACATCTGGAAACCCGCCAAATACGATGCTGATGGCAACCGTCAACCTCCGAACAACTGGGCGCAGATTCTAGGAGAGGCCAATTCAGCGTGGACGTGGGATGAAACCACTCAGGAGTACTATTTATCGCTCTTCACGCCCGAGCAACCAGATCTTAACTGGGAAAATCCTGATGTTCGTGCAGCTGTTCACAACATCCTTCGCTTCTGGCTTGACCGAGGCGCATCTGGTTTCCGTATGGATGTCATCAACTTGATCTCAAAGGTGCAGACATTCCCCGATGCGGAAATTTCGGTCAAAGACAACAAGTACCAACCGGGTGCTAAGTACTACGCAAACGGTCCTAGACTTCATGAGTGGCTGAAGGAGCTTCGACGCGAAGTACTTTCGAAATACGACACGCTCACCGTTGGAGAAATGCCATTTGTTCGAGATGAAGACGAAGTCATTCAAGTCGTGGGAGCCGAAAACGAAGAGCTGAACATGATCTTTGCGTTTGACTTGGTGGATATTGATAATATCCCAGGCGATTTCAAATATACTCTGCATCCCTGGGATGCGCGCGACCTCAAGAAGATTGTGAATAGACTGCAGCGTTTGATGCTCGAACGCGATGGATGGAATTCGCTCTACGTCGAGAATCATGATCAGCCTCGAAGCGTAAGCAGGTACACTGACGACAGTGATCAGTGGCGCGAATACGGCGCCAAGTTGTTATGCTTGATGCAAACCACTTTGGCAGGGACGCTGTATGTCTACCAAGGTGAAGAGATTGGCATGCGCAACGTGCCTAAAGACTGGAAGCCAGAAGAATACAAAGATATCGAAAGTATCAACTTCTTCAAAAAGTAAGTCCCCTACCCACCATCTGGACGTTCCGCTAACACCTGTAGATATCGTGACATGTATCCTGGCGATGCTGAAAAGCAGGCCTTGGCAGCTGAGATCATGCAACGAAAAGCTCGCGACAGTGCCAGGACGCCGATGCAGTGGGATTCGTCTGCCCAAGCTGGTTTTACTAGCGGAAAGCCCTGGATGCGTGTCAACGACGACTATCCCAAGGTCAACGCAGCAGCTCAGTTAGAAAACCCTGAGCCTTCGCCCGGCATGTTGTCTGTGCTTGAATTCTGGAAGCGTGGTCTGCAGTGTCGCAAAGAAAACAAAGATGTTTTCGTGTATGGTGACTTTGAAATGCTTGACATGGAAGACCAGAAGATCGTTGCATTTCGGCGTTGGAGTGAGAAGAACGCTTTTATCACCTTGCTAAATCTCAGCGGCGAGCAAGTAACATGGGAGAAGATGGGAGATCTCAAGGTGAAGAAATGGGTTGCTGGCAACTATGACGAACGACAGTTGGACGAGAAGGCGAAGAGTGGAAAGATACAGTTGAGGGCATGGGAGGCCATACTGGGCATGCTGCAATGAAGCTTGACCCGCTAGTATAGGAGTAGTCTGGAAATGTATTGCATACAAGACCATGAGGTCTGAATGATGATTCGCCGCAAATCAAAAGCCAGTAACGTTGAACAAGAACACTCTAAGTAAATGACGGACACAACCTTTCCGCTCAAATATACTTCTGAACATTATGAAGCCTTCAAAATGTTGTTTGCGATAACTTATATTCTTGTTTAATGACTCCATTGGTAATCTAGGTTCACGAGCATTTAAGTACTACTTGATGGATCGTATGCTGTAATATTTGTCAATATATAGTCCCTTTCCATGGACTAGAGATATCACAGCCATAAATCAAGTCACGTTAACTCACAACAATGATGCGCAGAAAATAAAGTCATCTTGTGTTAAGAAAGCTGAATGTCTCGTCTTTTCACAGTTCTTTTGTATTGACAAGGCGGTGCGGCTTAATAAATGATAGTCATACTTCTGCTATGCCCCGATATCTGTAGGAGTCCTTGCCAGAGATCATCTAGCCGTGAACAACCTTGGTGACAGATCATGGTTGTCTTTCCAACCCCGTCTATGTTGATGCGCTTCTTGAATAAAACCTCACGATTGGCAATTCCTTGATTTCAAAATAGCGATGCTTACAACCACAAGCCCCTAGATAGATGCAAAAACTTCGAGCCATTAATCTATGAGGAGAATATATGACTTCTCTACGACCTCGGTCTCTTGGGCAATACGCGCAAGAAGCAGACGCAATCTTGGGCGAAGAAGATGACATTCCTGAACTGAAAGCGCAATTCCCTTGATGCACAGCCTAGCTGACTCTGCCACGTCCATCCAAAAATCTCATCGTTGCAAAATCAAGTGCCTAAGCAGCTGCAACCACCCCTTTTTGTGCGAACAAGGCCGTCGTCGACAGCATTTAGCAGAGGAAGGCCAGGACAGCAGATCCACAACTCGAAACTAGGCACGATGCAGCGCTCTAGGCCCCTGGACCCTTGAACTCTTGAACCCTTGAACCCTTGAACCCCTTAAGGAATAAAGAATATTGTGTAGAAAAAATTTGGTAAGATTATTCCTTTTTCGGATTGCGATGGGGTTGATAGAGTGGATGTTTCGATACCCTTAAGATGATCTTGAACTTTGGCAACACACACTGGAAATTACGTCTATACATTTTCGATAGTCAAATTCCTGCGATCCTGAGACACTGACCACAGCGATGTTCAGAGTATTGGTGTGTATTCGGATTAGTGCGGCATCCGGTTGAGATCTTCGTGTGACATATCCTGAAGGATGCTAGTGTGCAAGGCTGGACGTACCACTTTCACCCTAGTCTATCAAGATATCCCCGTTAAACCGTTTCTATCGATTTTGTGATTAATATCCAGTTGTGCTGGATGCTGCAATAGTCATGGTCTTATCTCTGAATGTGCATAGCGAGCACTGGCGGTGAATGGTAACAGTATTGTGAGTCAACATTTGCACAACGAACGCAGTCGCCAAAAAATCATGAGTAATTGTCTTCTTCTCGACGAGTGCTGAAAAGTGGCAAGCGCGGCTCCAAGCTGTCAGGCGAGCTGGCATTGTTAGCTCGATTTGCGACAGCGAAGGGCCGGTGTCTCTGTGGGGCCGCTTGGCACCGCTTGAACACAGGGAACGGTATTCCTTGTTGCGGCAGCGGAGTTGCGAGTCAAGGCGTGCCGAGTATACGAGAATCCTGCGACGCAAGTGCAAGATGGCAGGAGAAGGAACATGCCGTATTCGATAGACTGTCGAGCACATCTCGTCACAGTCTCCGTCATCAGTACCCGTCTTGTACCACCGACATCATTCTAGAACCTCGTGGTGTCATTAGCAAAACCCTCAAGCATCACTGTACCTTGGTATACTAGTAGATCTCCATGATCGACCACCATAGCAGAAACCTATTCCGATATGCCTGACGGTCCGCAAGGTCTCCGAACCCCAAAGGGGTATACTAGAAACAGCGATGTAAATGCTACCCGTGGGGCTGGTAAGGGAAAGGCTCTTGCGCAATTAAAGCTTGAATAGTCGGGGAGTCCTAGGCCAAAGACCTCGGCCAGGAGCTCAGATGCCGCGTCAAACTCTATGTCGCACAGGCCAGTAGTCTTTTACCCGGTGGTCGCTGCATCTATGGAGAAAGGAATATGGGCGACTATGTGTAATGTTTTGGACATCATACCTGTCTGTTGTCATGATGCTCGATTTACGGTCAAGTAAGAGAGGGTAGAACGATAAACGTCAAGTGTGGTGGCTGAAACAAGCTTAGCAGCTCCCGCTAAACAACCTCGGAACGGCGGTTTCCGCCATCCGACTCAAATGGAAGTCAAAATAGCCGACCTGGCAAACTCCTGCTTGCGCGCGACTCAGATATGGCACGAATAAAGGACACGCTAACGCTACTATTTTCCCCTCGAACTACCAAAGCTCACTCCACTTTAGTTTCAAGGCAGCAAGGCTGTAAAGCCGCACGGTGCGGAGAAAGAAGGCTAAGTTTCCTCCCCTGCGCACATCGGGCCATCTCCCGTAACCTTAACCTGCTTAACCTCAACCTACCCTGCGCATTCCAGGCATCTCCCGTACACTTGTCGTCGATCCCGCAGAGGATAGCGTGAAACGAGACAGTCTAGACAACCCTTTCATCACATCACGTCTTTCAATAGAGTCGCCATGTTTCGAAACGAAGCTACTATGAGCCTCGCCACAATGGTGCTCAGGGGCCAGTCACTGACTACCGATGCTTGCTAACTACGAAGACGTAGAATGCAAATCGAGGTTCTTGAGTATAAGAGAACCAGTTCCCAGCGCAAAAAGTAAAAGGCATCAGCTTCGATCTCGTCTACTTCAACACTCTCGCTTTCAGCAACCAAAAACACTTACTTTCGCTACTACTCTACTCGACTTTTCAGTCTCAAGTCTTTCGTTTGTGCAGAGCACTTACCTTCTTTACTATCCATATCGATCACATATCGTATCCATCCGATACCAACTTTCAACTTACTTAATCAATCTCGAACCAACAAATAATCGTCAACATGAAGTTCTACGCTGCTCAGGTTCTCGCTTTGGCCAGCATCGCCAGCGCTCTTCCTCGCCCCAACTACGGCACTGGATCTTACACTCAGCCAAGTGCTCCTCTCTCTACCGGTGTCTCTGGTCCTAGCTACGGATCTGGTGGCGCTAGCTCAGGCCCCAGCTACGGCTCTGGCTCTGGCTCTTCTGGCTCTTCTGGCGACAAGACCCCCAGCTC
>Ga0058698_10000795_pt1 | contig 15949 bp, 17 predicted proteins | sample AgamicAsSfe_FD_67288 | JGI IMG/M metagenome (GOLD analysis project Ga0058698, IMG submission 67288) | Agave microbial communities from Guanajuato, Mexico - As.Sf.e | ecosystem: Host-associated > Plants > Phyllosphere > Phylloplane/Leaf | place: Guanajuato, Mexico | collected 2012-05-30
CTTCTAGTACAAGGAGGGATACTCGAATGCTACGAAGGCGAAGATCGTACCTGCAGGACCGAAACCTGAGATCATGCCCTTATAGATTCTTCAGCCTGCTACTACCGTGGAGAATAACCAAGCAGTTTCTGCGATGGAGTACGCTGCACTGTGTTGTGGCCGAAGGTAAGATCATGCGAGCGTAAAGACCCTTCGGAGAGCGGCTGCTAGCGCTCTTACTGCTTTTGGATTAGTCTCTGACCAGCACCCCATCTCCAACCTGCCTTCTATTTCGGTCGTTCATTTCTTACACCAGACGTACAGTAACCGCGTTTTCAAACACTGTCGTGCAATGATTTCGTCACCTGTTCTGGTGATCTTTTTCCTTGCTACAGCCGGCAGACATATCTCATTACAAATGTGCACAGCACTGTGCAATTTCCTACTCATTACTCATCTCGGTGCGCGGATGCTTACCACGAACGCCGAAGCAGCGAACTGAGGATGCCTAATGTTGCACATTTGAAATCTAGTGAACTGTGCATTGGTGACCATAGTCAACGAAATTGATATATTAGATGAGACATCCCACAATCATGGCGATACCACGGCACATTCATCGGACCTCCGCATACTCTCTGGTATTCAGTACCCACTCCGATAAGCACTTGTGATCACGACTACTCCTTCATAAGACCGTCTTCCAGGTATCTGCAGTGATATTTTGACGATTCAAGATGCCTCACGCTATCGCCGACGTCGTCGATGTCTCGCCCAACCTTCACATACGTTCCAAACTGAAACCAAAGTCGCAGAGTCGCGAGGCGAGATCCCTATCAATTCAGCTAGATCGATACCAATTACACTACGAAGACTCGCAACTAGCGCAAACCATCCACCGGCAGCTGTCAGCGATGTTGAAGAATGCCCAGGGACCAATCACGAAGGTTTTATCGCTTGGTCTAGGTAGTCTTCTGGTTGCTAAGGGACAGTCAAGGAGGTTGAAGCAACTCGTCATCTTGTTAGCAATCCGAGACATCCTGCGGCAGAAACTGGACATATCGATACAAGTGTACGCCCAAGACCCAACATTCACGAGGAAAGATGAGTCGTTCTTGGAAAACTTGGGTATCCGAATCCTTCGAACGCCTTCCGGTTCGGAGCTTGGCGAGGCCTCGATTGTTCTCGATACTTCAACATTGGTATATTCACCATTCCTAACTCTGGAAGCATATGGACAGCTATTGGGAGACGAAAGGTCGGTGCAATATCTATTTGGAGATGACTTCGATGCATTGTTACATAAATGGCCAAAACAGAGTGCTGAGCGGATGGAGGTAGAAGAGATAGTGAAGAATGGCTTGGGATCATATCGGAGAAGACCAGTTATTGATGAAGATTTCTGGACGACGGAAGACAGCACGTTTCCCATGGCCATATATGAGAGATCAAGGAAGAGCAGGAAGAGAATGCAGAACGCAAATCTATGAAGAAAGACTATTCGTTAAGACACATGTCATTTGGCCTCATTACAAAATCTTGCCAAACTGGGGATCTCATTCCCTCCTCTGTAAATTGGGCTGGCGCTGCGTCTCCTGTGATATATATGGCGAGCATTTCGTAAAATGCTACAATGTTTTTTGGCGGATCGACTTGAGAGGTATACCAAGAGAGTAAGAAGGGCTGCGACGAGAAGGATCACCAGAACTGCGTATTGAGTTATCAAGCGGATCTAGAGAGGGAGAGGTATAAGCTCGAGGCACAAGCGTAGTTGGTTTGCCAAAGAGCGTCACATCATCGTAGGTCTGATGACGCGCAAGTCGATCTAGCCTGAAATCTGTTCGAGTCGAGGCGGGATATTTTTTTTGCAGAAAGGCTTTAGACTGCTCATGCCGTTGGACCAAGCCTGATCAATAGCTACGGCGTACCTGATGCAGCAATGCGTCGACTACCTTGGGCTTCCTGTCTCCACTTTGTGTTTGATGCCAAAATTCAGACCCATGGCTTGATTACACTTCAGTAGAGCTGCAGCAACGTTTGTAGTTTCTTTGCGTTGCGAGCGGATATTATCGGTATGTGATCTTGTCCGGCAATGGCCCTGCTACTGTGTCCGTCCGCTGCGACTCTATCGCATCCGCCTCGACGGGCCCTGGAATATCCTGATGTGTTTGTCCAAATACGACAGGTTGTGGCTTCGCATAGTGCTGCCTCGTTTCCTGCGCAAAGCCTGTGTTTACGTCTTCAGTGCCTTCGACCTTGCTGTCCTGTCTGCTCACAACACCATGCTCTCCGAATGCGACAGGGTCTCTGCCCACCCAGCCCGTGCTTCTCAGCTTGTCCGTTTTCTCGATGACCTTCCTGCAGACATCGCGGTGGGCTTGCTCCATCTTGCCCTTGACAAACGGCATTAGCCACCATGCGCAGCTAACTTCGACGTCTTCTACGAGCACCCATTGCGCATCGCCCACGCCCATGCCCTCGCCCTCGACCTCGCTGCCCGCCTCGCCGTTTGCAACGACTCTAAACTCGGCCCTGACTATCACGCCTGCCGCTGCATCAGCGCGCGTCTTTATGCCCTGCCTGGTGTCCTGGAAGCAACTTGGGAAGGTAATGTACTTCTTCCCATACTGCCCAATGCCGGGAAACAAGGTTATGCACTCGGTGACGTGGTATGTCGTGATGGGGTATTGGTCGGGCGGGTACCAGTACGTGTCTTTGAGGGTCGAGGGGGCAGTGCTGGGCGCTTTCTCGTGCCCGCAGGTAAGGGCTTGGAGCGTGAGGGCTGTCTCGTGGTCGTGCAACGCGGCGATGACCCAGGCGGGGGACATGTGAGTTGGGATGTGGTGCGCCACGTGTAGGTTGTGTTTTGCGCTCATTGTGGAAGCACGTTTCTCGAGACGCAAAGAGGACGAGGTTTGAGAGACCAGAACTCGTGCTCGTCGGACTAGTAAGACTGGCGGTATTGAAAGGATGGTGTTTTCGAGACCAGCTGCGAGGTATTGAAGATGACGATTAACGACTACGATTACTACGTGCTATACAAGGTGGGTATCAGTGTCTTCACAGGATGTCAAAGGAAGAAAATAAAAGGGAGAATATGTGCGAACCGCGAAGCTGCAGGGCGAGTAGCTGATGCATATTGCGTTGCTGACTGAGGCGCTACTATCTTCAGCGCTGGAGCTGAAACAAAAGCATGGGTGTGACGCGACAAACAGGGTCCGGCGGTAAACGTCATCATCGCGCCGCCCTACTCCGTATATGGCAAAGATCCATGTTCAAGCTCACCATCTTTCCAAAGTCGACTTTGGTAACCTATGCGTGTTGGACGCGAATCGGCCAAGATCACATAGCTGTTGAAGGTATGATTGAAAGCTAGCGATGCGTTGAGACGATTCAGAGCAACCGTGAAAAGACTGCAATATCAGGACGCACTGCGGAAAGAGTACGCTCAGACGCCTTGGTCACCCTTGGTGGCCTATATAGTATACCGAAACCCGGCCTGCCCTTCATTTTCGTCCATAGGCTCGCCGTTCGCCCTCTGTCGATCAACCACCTTGTTTCTCCTCACAAAATACGTGGTAGTGCAGCACAGCACTAACAAGATGTAGATTTGGAGGCCGGTTGTCACCCAAAGCCCAGTAATGTATGTGGGTGCCTCCGTTTGCTTGAACGTCGTCGACGCGAGGATGCCGCCAATTGCACCGAAGCCAATCTGAAGAGCGCTTCCAACGGACCGCTTACTTTGGCCTCGAATATTGTTGCTCTGATACGCAAGGATAGCCGGGACGTTGCCCTGGCAGCCACATACCCCGAGGAATGAGCCAAAGTACCTTGCCCCATTGTTTTCGGCGTATGCAACTATCATGAGACCGATGATGGCAAGGACTGATTGAGCGGCGATGACGGGAGCACGCACACGGTACTTATCCCCTAGCCATGCGAACCCGAACGCTGTGATCATCGCGAACAAACTGGGAGGTGCTGAAAGGGCGTTGGCTTGCCCAGCAGAGTAGCCCATGCCGAGGAGGATGACGGGGAGGAAGTAACTGAAGGCGTATGCGGGCATCGTCGTCGACATGAAGAGCGTGGCGTACGCCCAAAGCCTCAGGTCCTTTAGATGTTGGAAGAACTTAGCCCAGGTCAGAGGATCCGCTACTGAGTCGCCACGATCGTCTTCAATACGCTGCATGATAACAGCGGCCTCGGTGGAGGTGAGAAAACCTTTCTTCTCGGCTTTATCGGGAAAGTCCAAGATGATGAACCAGGCTGCGATTGCAACTAGACAGGTGATGATCCCTTCGATTATGAATATCCTAAAATTTGAGTATGTGAAGTCAGTACATATCTCGCATACAATTTGTACAGGGTATATATTACCATCTCCAGCCCCGAATACCACCGACACCTTCCATTTGCATGAGGCCGTATGCAAGGATGTTTGCAAGACCACCAATACCGACTGAGAAGAGATAGAAGCCACCAAGTCTGCGTGTCCTGTAAGCTACTGCTACCATGATACGGTTTGATGAGGGTCGCATACCGCTTTTGTGTTTCATAGCGACGGTACCAGCAAGTGATGAGATATACACATCCGGGGAAGAAACCCGCCTCGAACGCTCCGAGCAACACACGGCATATGGCGAGCGATATCCAACTCTCGACGAAGCCCTGCCCTATCATGACAGCGCCCCACGACACAGCGATAAAGGCCAGCCAGTTGGCACTCCCAACTTTTCGAAGGACGATGTTAGACGGAAGTTCGAGCAGGAAGTACGTAGGAAAGAAGAGGACCAAGACGATGGTATATCGATCACCGATCTGGAGGTCAAGATCTGTCCCCATTCCAGCAACACGCGCATTGGAAATCTGTCAATTCTCTTCTCAGCAAAGTTTCCCTGAACACGGGGACTAGAAAAGGATTTGAACTCACGTTCGTGCGATCTATCAGCGCGATAGAGTAAAGTGCGCCCAAGATTGGTAGAAGTCTCCAATCGACTTTGCGAATCAACCTCTTCTCTTCAATCTGATCGTAAGCGTAATCCGCGGCATTGCTGTCTGTAGCTGGCGGGCTGTACGCTTCCTTGTGAACAGTGTTTTGTTTGTACTCGTCATCGCTATTCATGGTGGGCAAAGGAGTACTGGTTTAGTTTCTCCTCGAGAAGGATCAAAAAGAAAGGAGGAGATCGTCACAGGGAGACGAGCAGTTGTAGATCATTCTGGCAGTCATGCATCCACTTATATTGATAAGACGATGACGCCTACCGAGGCAAGTTCCGGATTCCAAGCAGAGTGCTGTATTTAAAGGTCTGGAGGCTTCGTGGCTGGGCGTGCCGTGTGTTCCATTCGATCGGCCGTATAGCTAACGTATATCGAGCCTAATGGTCATTTCGTAATTCAAGTACAGATCCATAGGGGTCGGATAGACGAGGATCATGGTTCAATGAGATCTGTACCAAGCTACCAAAAGATCCGGACCTGTAAGAAAAAAGCCTTGGACCAGGAGAAAAGGCCTGGAGAGGATACTGCTCCTTGTGCCAATTGACCCCGAAGTGCCAACGTTGCCTTACCTCGCGGAATTACTGTCATGCCGAGATGCCAACACCGAGAACCGTCCAATGATGATGGTAGGAGAAAATGAGCGCAGATCTCATGTCCAGTAAAAACACCGAGCAAGTCAGTGCTCAGCCTGTCTGGGCGTGCAACGGCGGGTTGGCCATTTTGCGGGGTTATTCTTGGGCCGTCTTGAGGCTCTTAGCCATGTGGTGGGGTTTCCAAGCGCACGTTTGGGGCGCGTGCCGGCGGCGGAACTATGAAATGACAGCTCTAGTATATCACATCGTGAAGATGGTGTCATTGGTGAAGAATTGTTGATAGCTAGTTAGGGAGAAAGGCGCGAACAACAACTTCGTCGAACGTCTGGGTTCGACTATCTTCAGTGCTGTTCCAATGACATTGAAGGCTTGCATGGGTGCCGCGACATGGACTTGGGGGTAGACGAGAAGGACGCGGTTGGGGTTCGCGCAAGATGAGAAGGGAAACGCGGAGGTTTAGCGCCACAGGCGCCTTGGCGTGGAAGGCCCGGATGCGAAAGGAGGTGCTCATGTCCGCACACTCTTCTGTGCACTACCATCACTTACGGGCCGCCACTCATCAGCATCGCGAAGCGCTTGTAACTGTTGTCTCCGCAGTTGTGCATTGCGTTGTCATGACCCTTCACGACGTTCGACAACGCGTCCTGAAGCCAGCATAAGCCTGTAATAGGTGGTTTCTTTCTACCACATGCATTTGTAGTACTCGAAGACCTCAGTACTGATGATCACACAGACTCGAAACAACGCTTGCAATCTCCAATTTCTTTCCTCTTGTCGTTTTGTCATACTGGACACGTCCAGTGCATGGCAGCGTATCGTTACGTAGAAGGGTTGCCACGATCGGTACTCACAAACACGACCAGTACAGCAGCGAATCTGATAATGTCAGTCGACTGCCACTTCTTCAAGCTCATGATACGTACGCGGATGTCACGGCAAATACCTCAGCTCGCTTGGCATTGGCAAAGAACGTCAAACAGAAGCTCATTCCCACATTGAAGGCTGCGATCGTCCACAGCTTCGCTTTGAGTGACTCAAGCTGGATCAACACAAGAATAGATGCAATAGGTAGCATGGCTGCGATCATGGAAGTGACCCAAAGTGTGATCTTTACCACGGTAGTATCGTAGTACACTTTTCGACCAAGATGGTGATCTCCCTTGGTGAAGACACCCATGCCGTACTTGAAGAGATATATTGCGCGCTCGGAAACCACACGAGAAAACTTGTCAGGAATATCACGCGGATGGACGCAGACAATATCAGGAGGATGGTTGTCAGCATCGCCTGTTTTACCCCAAATATCTACATCTATGCCGGTCATATGTTCAGGAGCCATATTTTCGCCTTCCAAAAAGCTTTGGAGATCGTGAAGATCAAAACGATCAGGCGCTTTGAGCTGGTGAAGAATCGAGATCTGAATAAGCGCTTTGTCTAATATTTCACAAAATTAGCAACGGTTTCATGTACCGGATGTTATCGTACTTACTGTATTGGTTCAGCTTCTCGTGCATCTTTATAATCAGTTTGAACTGCTCTGACTGCTCTCCATGCGGTTCCTTCAACATGCACTGGTAATCAGTCGCGTACTCAGATCTTCTGCCGCTAGTGCTTTTGTTGTCTTGCTGCTCAAGCCAAAACAAATTCTTTTCCATTGCACACAGCTCGGCCTGGAGATACAACAAATGTCTTGCATTGAGTCCGTCGAATCGACGATAAATGCCGGTTTCAGGCTTGAATGAGATGCGTTCAGATAATCGAGGATAGCCGACGGGGTGGTGCATCCATGCTGGCAGGTAAAGCGGAGCTTTCGTGGAGTCTCCTTTGACTCTTTCCGTGGCTTTCTCTAACATGTTAGTAATTCTTGAGGGAAGTTAGTATAAAGGGCACGCTGACGCCTAGCAGCGTGCAGAAAGCATTGCTTTAAGGATCGCTCTCGGGTTGTACACTGGCGTACCTTGTTACAATTACACTGCGTTCTGTGACTCTATCTGTGTAAAGCTTCCCCAGCAAGTTGTCGTGCGCCAGTCCCCGGTCGTACCACAGGATTAGATGTTTGCTACAAATCGACAAGCATAGTGCGACCATGATCTGTGGCTGGAGCATGGCGAGTACATTTTGTAACAGCTGCGACCAGGATGTAAAAAATACCCTGAACATATAATCTTCGCTGTGAGTACGCCTCAAATTATAGTTTGGCTCCGGCACTAGAGGAATGGCGTTACTTTTGTTTTACGGCAATTCCGGCAGTCTACGCGCTTAGATCGTTCATGATTCAGGAAGGGTCTAACTCAAATCAGATATAAATTGTATTCTCGGCTCCTCTCGAGATTCAAACTTTATTTCCTTATACGCCCATGAAAGCCATAGCCCTATTTTACGTCGAGTCTGCGTCCCAAGATTAGTATATACATGTCTGATGCCATTACAGGCAGGCTTCAACATGCGATAGCAGCAAGAGCATCACCGTATGTAGCATGGATCTAACAGCAACACATTTTACATCGGCGAGGTTAGGCGTCGACTTACAACTCGTTGTATTGTGAAATAACTGCCAACTCATGACCACGTCTGGTGGAAGATGTGCGTGTGAAAATGTTGTCATCCGATGACTTGGAGAAAGCAAGCAGACAGGATATATAACACTCCAGTAGCGGTTTCTAAGTATCTGATACTAAATCTGCGAGAGACGCAGAAACAAGATATTACTAGCAATGATATCGTTTGGATCACTGAAGAATATCGGGAAGAAATCATTCCTAAGTAAAGGTCATAGCGGTTCTCGTGAAACCCCTGACAAGCCGGATACATATGACAATCTCAAAAAAGCTGAAGATAAGAAAGTAGAAAAGGCAGCTCGGGAGCGACTTGGCAGGGAAACCGATCATGGTTGGAGTTGCGGCGGCATTTCACCCACAGTTGGCCCCTGCCATATCAACTATCGTGGAGATAATCATTCGCTGAATGTACCATGTGTCAGCAAACGTTGTCAGCATACTCGATGTAAGCGTTGCTGGGAGGCACGAATCTTTGGTTCAGGTGCGGAACACAAGGTGGATAGCATCGTGGATAATTTCGCAACCGGTTGGTTCCATTCCGAGGTTCAGTGCATGACGTACCATGCTGGCATGGACCCAGGTAAGCATTGCACGAGCTGCAACCACTCGGCTGCCGATAATTTCAGGTATGTATGTCTATCACAGCCTTCTGTAAACCCAGATTATAGAGGGAGAGGAAGATAAATAGGCGGCGTTATTACCTAGGTAGATATGAATGAGAGTTCCAGGAACGGCATTGAGTGCTTGGCTTCTACAAAAATAACTTGTCTCTCAGGAAAATTGTCTTTAAAAATGCATATAGCAGTTCACATGAGAATCATGCGCTGGTGTCAGGTTGAAGGCGTCGTTCATCTTCACGATTGGGATTGGGCCTGCCGGCTGAATAAGAAGGTATGTATTATTCGTGAATCTGAAGACCATGTCAAATGGCCCGCTATCCACGACACCTTTTTATCGAAGAGAAAATGTCTGGAGAAAGAAATAAGCATCCTTTTTGACGCATGATCTATCTAGAAGATCTCTTGGTCGTCATACGCCCTCACACTCTCTAGACGTTCTCTAACCTTCTTCGGATCCTTGCAGACATGCTTACTGTCCCAACCATCACTGCCACCATTGTGGTCAGGAAATGTCGTCTCCAGCCCTTCAAGAGCCATATCCGCGCTACACATGATAGCTTGGCGCATGTAGTCAAAGCAGTGGATCATGTGCCAGTGATGGTCTTCTTCAAGCTCATGACCCGAAGTCATACCGGAATAGACTGCGACGACAGCATAGAGGCAGTGGAGCTGGTGGGTCATCGATGTCGTGAAGACAGTAGCGTTGGGCCAGACGATGGGAGTGGGAAGGTCGTGGTAGTTCTCTGGGTCAGGAATGCTCTGAAAGCCCATGCCGACTGTGTGGGGTGTTAGTGGAACCTTTGAAGAATTCGGATGTTAGGGGAGTTGTACCAGGCAAGAGTTCGTTCCATGCTCGAAGTACTTCGGGCTTGAAGAACTCTGATGTGTTGTAGGGTGCAAATGTCTGGTTTATCTCGAACTTGGTGATCTGCGTTGGGACTGCATGGCTGTTAAACTGAGTACGACAGTGGGTCGAATAGTAAGACTCACTGTGTGGGGACCATCCGGTGATATCGCCACCTACATCGTTGGCGCTTGTTGAACGTGCCTTCCACCGTGTTGAGTCGAGCATGCCTTGATCTCTGGCCAGCAACCCGATGATCACGAGCTGCAACCCTATCACCAATATCCATCGCATCGCTGCCACCAGCGGCGGGCACATTATTCTTCTTCTTGACGATGGTGCTCTGCTGTGATATTCGCCTGCTGCCCATTGCTTCTCTCCCCCAACCAAAGATTCAACCTCCGTCGATGAGTCGTCATCATGGTGATGGTCCTGCGAACGTACATCTGCGTAGTGGTGTTGTGGCTCCATCATGTCGATTAGTAAGTTGGTGACGCCAGGTCAATCGTAAACTTGGATATTAAAAACGAAAGTGAGCGCAGCTGAGGAACCAAAGGCAGCGGCGGCCTCCGTACAGATGTACTCGTACGTCAAACATGCTGGCCCACACCGAAACGCTGAGGCTGTGGTTCCTGGTCGGAGCTGTCATTGCCATTCATGGTAGACGCCGGCGACAGCTCGATGGGTAGTTCTAAGCGTGAGTTGAGAACGCTGAAACGGGTTCCTGGATACGCGATACGTGGGCTATGCCAAGTTTCGTTAGATCGCCGGGATGAAACCGAGGATGAATCGCCAAGAGTATGAAGCTATCTCGTCTTCCGCCTCAAGCGAAGATAGCGTGAAACCCAATGCAAACATCGAGCATGAATGTTTGTATGTAGTCAAATGCAGTTGGTGTTGGTTTGCATATTCTTGAAGCGTATTGCCGGCTTGCTGTCCCCTTACTTCGACAAAGTAAAGGGACTTGATAATGACAATTGAACACAATACCAGAGTTGTTACATCAGAGAGGGATAGATTACTTGCGCGATCGAAAGGCACAGAAGAAAGATATGATGGGTCTTGGAGTGAAGCGTAGCGTGGTGTGAGGTAGCTACAAGAGCTAGGAAGCAAGAGGGGAGAATTCGAGAGATCAGATTCTGTGACTAGAGAGGCAAGAATATTTCGATATATCGGTATTTGAGGAAGGCCATTGTGGGTGTGGCGGAATATGCCATACCCGAACTACGATAGGTGGACTACCCGAACATGCATCAGTTTCCGGTCGCACGGTATGACAGCTGTAGCCATGTGATGTCTTGTAGGACTTCATAGTGGGTGTCTATGTCGTATTCGTCGATTCCGCAGTGCTGATAGCTGATCTGAGTCAACCCAGCAACACAACATATGGTTAGTGTCGCAGCTACCTGCGCGCATCCGTCGCATTCTCTCAACGGTCCCATGAGATTACAAACTACACTGGTAAGTTCAGAGATGTAATCTAGGCTTGCGACACAGATGTCGGGCGGGGTCCAGGAAGGAGTAGCCCATCGCATCTAAGCTTTGGCATGCAAACCACGTAGCTCAATGGCCATGGTAACACACACAGCAACAGACTGTGGCGAGATGTATTCACATCCGCGAGTTTGGCTTGTTGTTGCGAATGTCAAGGTCAACTCTGCCCACCCGGGATAGCGTTGAAGATGGCGAGTCCGTTGGGGGTCGTTGTCTCTCAGAAGCACGACTCATCGCTTGACACACAAGTCGCTCCTGATGACCCATTTCTCGCCGCCGGTGACCTCACGTCCTTCGTGCAGCATGCAGTCTGCGCCATGTCGATGCAGTAGCGCAAGACCAACTTCAAGGTCGACAACGAGGGGCTCAGGTGGCGGATCCCGACTCTTCTTTCTTGGCAGGTCTGGGTAAAACACTGTCTCTCCACCCATGCAGCCTGTTGCTGGAGAGGTGAGATATATTAACAAGGTCCAGGTGGTACGCGCTGGTACCGGCTGCGAACCAGAGGGCTGGATCATTACATTATTGGAATCATCATCTGACTCTGTTAGCATTTGGTCCATGACTGTCAGATGGCTTTGAACAAGTCGTTCAGTAGGGATGATGTACAATGCTGATCGAAGAACTGGCCCTTGGAGTACCTGTAGATGCGAATATTCTGGTTCAGGCCGAGCACCTCGCCGCCCCACAGGTCCTTTCGCTGTTCTACACTGAGACCAAGCGCCCCTTCCTCAACATCTCCGCTGACCAGCTTTCTTAGCCCGGTCTGGCTCCACAGTCGTTCAGCGAATGCGGGATCATCAATCTGGTAGCGGTCGTTCACGCGCACCGCATCACCTTTCTTAGGCTTTCCGGGCGTAGTCGTCAGTGGTAGTGACGACAGGAAGGAAACGTACGTCTTGCATAGTGACGCCGTGAAGAAGTTGGGGATAGTGACGATCTGCTTGTGAAGCACCTCCTGCAGGGCAAGGTCCTCTTCTGGTACGAGAGGAGTGAAGGCGGGCCAGTTGGGGGGCTGTCTCGCCGGTTCAGACGAGGGCGCTGGCCGGCTAGATGCGCCTTGCTGGGTCTTCTTCTTGGGTGCCATGTAATGGACGCTTACTGGCAAACCGACGGGTAATGCAGATGTCTTGGTTCTGTATTGCTGCGATTGGTGCGGAGGGTGAAAGTTTGGATGGATCGCTCCTTCTACCAAAGAGCGGCCAAGGGTGCCGAAGAGCGCGTTCACCTGCGAGGCTGTATCTTGTTTGGAGAAGTGTACACCCTCTTCCCACAGTCTTTTCACGTCGCAATCCCGCCTGCGCCGTCACTTCTTCTCAACCTGCTCTTGCTGCCACCAGAGTCAAATGCACTGACGATGAATCCAACAGATGGAGGTCCAGAGAACGAGGCGCTTTTGCGGCCGCTCAGATTGGAAGGTATCTTGGATGCACAGTCGATGTTCATCTCCCAAGCATCAAGTTGGTCTTTCTCATCGGCGCCGGACCGTGATGCGGAGATGGGCGGCCAAGACCCACGTGCAGCAGGATTAGGCCCGGCGCAAGCCTCTCATGAGCAGCGTCGACCGACATCCTCCGAAGACACCAACCCGCTGCGACAGCACGACGAAGGCCCTTTGCAAACAGAAGACCGCTTAGGCAAGAGCAGCTCCGCCTTCTTCGGACCTCACCTGGCCTGTATGTATTGCGCGACACCGCGACGCGGTTTGCTGGGCGAAAAACAAGCGCGCCGCTAACCACCTGCAGCGGACGGCATCCTAGACCACTATTCCCTCGACTTTGACTTCCCTTTCGCACTCCCCTACGCACTTCCCGACGAAGATGGCGGCGGCAGGATGGCCGTAGCCCCTTCTAACGAGCTTTTACACCATGTCACCCCCGAACATGACACCCCCGACGCCCTTCTCTCGCCTGCCCCCGATAAGCGCATTCCCGACATGGCAGCCGCGACCAGCGATGCGTCGGCCATGCCAGCCCTCGGCGGCGAGAAGCCATCTGCCGACCACAACATGATGGACACAACCCTCACCAACGGACTGCCGCTCCTCGACACACCCATCGACTTTGCGCAGTCCAACAACCTAAATGGCGCCGACATGACCGCCGACATGACTGCCATGCCCATGGACATGACGACCGCCTTCCCGCCCATGAATGCCTTCATGCCGCCCACAACCAATGAGCGCCTCACGGCCTTTGCGCGTCTGCGCTTCGATGACGGCTCCTACTACATGCATACCTACCAGATCACCCTGGGCCGCAATCTCGATCTCGCGCACAGAGACATGAAGCGCCTCATCAAGGCCGAGGCACTGCACGCAAAGGGCCATGTGCAGGCTGCTCGCGAACACTTGACTGGCATGGACGAGGCCAATGCGAAGAAGGACAAGAAGAAGAAGAAACACAAAAAGGGTGGCGCCCGTAGCGTCATCTCCGAGAAGGGCGGCATCCTCAGTGCACCCATCGAGTCGATGCCCATGGAGTACCAGCAGCGTCGCCAGAGCAATGCGTCGCACTCTCTCAGCTCAAATTCACACCCCACGGGCGAATCTGGCGGGGAAAAGCCTGCCGAGCGCGCGCCACAAGACATGATCATGCAGGCCTTCCCCGAAGTACCTGCCCAATTCGACGGCCACGTCCCCGAAGACCCCAACGACTGTCCATTCGTGCCTATACATCCCCAGCAGATCGTAGCCAGGACAGGATCGTTGGGTCCCAAAGGCATATCACGGGAGCATGCCAAGATCTTTTTTGACTTTGACGCGGGTCACTTCTGTATCCATGTCCTGGGTAACAATGGTCTGCATCACGAGGGAGACTTTTATCCCAAGGGTGAAACTGTACCTTTGGATCATGGCGACCACTTGCAGCTGGGTGCTGTGAACATACACTTCTTCCTCCCAGACGTCGCGCTCACAGAGCAGCAACGCCATCGCCAGGAGTCTGGATCGCGACCTATGAGTTTCTCTTTCGAAAACGGGAACGGTCAGTTGGAAAGTGACGAGCATATCAGTTCTGAGAGCGAAGACCAGCAGAGCGTCAACCCGCGCCATGTCTACTACCACCATCCTGTCAGTGACAGCGATGACGATGACGGACTCGCCGATGAAGAAATGGACGATTATGAAGAGCCTGCTCCCAAGCCGCGGCAGAAGACAAGTCTCAAGCTCAAGATCAAGAATCTGCCTCCCGCTCCCTCGAAAGAAAGCAAGAAAGCGCACAAGAGGAAGCATCAGCAGCGCGAACTCACGCCTGAAGAGCCACCAACAAAGAAGGTCAAGCTCAAAGTCAAAGACACTGCGAAGCTCAAGGAAGCGATTCGTGAATCTACGAAGGAGCCCAAAATTCAGAAGGAGCGCAAAGAGCCCAAGGAACCAAAGGAACCCAAAGAGAAGGAAGTTGCGCCGCCCAGAGAGCCCAAGGAACCCAAGGAAACCAAAGAGCCGAAAGACAAGGGCAAAGCACCAGCCAAGACTCCCGCAAAGGCACCTGTCAAGGACGAGACGCCAGTCGAGGAGCCCGTCAAAGATATCCCCATGGCTCCAAAGCCCGAGCAGCCAAGTAAGCCCCCACCGAACGATAGTCCGCCTTTACTACGCAAGCCACACGAAGGCGAACTCGAAGCCGGAGATATCGATGGGCTCATTACGGAGGAGATGGCTCTTCAGCACAATTTGCCACGGAATCTTATCGGTCATGTCGTTGAGAAGCGCAAAGGACCAGGCAGACCGCCCAAGGATGGCATCATGTCAAAGCGCCAGCGTTCGCAGCTCATTAAACAGGCTAAGGATATTGAGAGGGCAAGAGCTGCTGGCATCGACCCAGCTGACATTCCGATCCCGACTATCAAGCCGAAAGCACCCAAACGCAAAGAATCAAATGCTGGCGATGGCGAAGATGATGGAGTTATGGAGACAACGGAGCAGGGCGATGGTAGCTTGTCCAGTCTCCAGAAACAAACGAAGCCCATCAGACCGCCTCGGACGCCTTCACCTGAGATGCGCATTGAAGACTACACCGAGGAACAGCTGCAACGACCCACAGCCAACTATGTTGTACTGATCCACGAGGCGATCTCGTCTTCACCCACTGGTCAGATGAACCTCCAATCCATCTATACTTACATTGAGCGGAAGTATCCTTGGTACAAGTTCAAGACTACTACGAGCGGTTGGCAGTCTAGTGTGCGCCACAACCTTGGTCAGCACGACGCTTTCATGAAGGGTGATAAGGAGGGTAAAGGCTACCTTTGGAGAATCAACCCCGAAGTCTCGATCGAGAAGGAACGCAGGAAGAGGCAAGCCAGTCCTCCTCTTAGCAATGCTCCGCGACAGTACTACCAACCGCCGAATGGATATCAGCCGTATCCCCAGCCTGGATACCCGTATCACCCGGGCATGCCTCATGCGATGCCGCAGCCACCACCACCAAGACTGCCACCTAGCCTCGCGCAACCTCGCTTACCACCCAGCATGGCTCGTAATGAGAGTAACTCAGCTGCATCGAACACGTCTCAGAACGCACCCCATCCATCGCCTTATGCGTCCCCTTGGGGCGGCGGTGGTAACACTGCTGGGAGTCCGCCAGCGCCCAATCCTCCACGACCGTATCCGCAGCCTAACTCGCAGGCTCCGCCAACTTCCTCAGCAGCCGGTTCGAGTGGTCAGTACGGCGTTCTCTATCCTACGGCTGCTCCACAACAATCGCCATACAGCCAACCTTCGGCACCCAGTCCATACGGTGGTCCATATGCTAACACGGGCGCGAGCCCGTATGGCCCTGGTCCGCCTCGTCCCTATGGAGCATATCCACCACAAAGCCAGCAGTCGAATGCTCCTTCGGCGTCGCAGCCACAGCCTTCAGC
>Ga0058698_10000796_pt1 | contig 15945 bp, 14 predicted proteins | sample AgamicAsSfe_FD_67288 | JGI IMG/M metagenome (GOLD analysis project Ga0058698, IMG submission 67288) | Agave microbial communities from Guanajuato, Mexico - As.Sf.e | ecosystem: Host-associated > Plants > Phyllosphere > Phylloplane/Leaf | place: Guanajuato, Mexico | collected 2012-05-30
CCCCCTTTCATCGGGTGCAGGTAGACGTCGTCGGCGATGTACCAAAGTTTGGAACGGCTACAGAGTGCGGCAGTGACATGCTGCTTTGCTCGCGGAGCATTCCGTTACGCATGCATGCAGACTGGAAAGAAAGAAAACCCATATCATTGAGCGATCGAGATTGCGCTGCGCTTACCAGCACGGGGTAGTGTGAGGGAGACAGACCAAAACCCATGTTATGATCCCCAGGCTGCATAAGCCCGACCGGTATTACATGCCCACCACACGTAAACGTCTTAACCGGTGTTGATGGAGATTAGGTTTCGATAGAGTGATGTCCACGTATACACTTGACTTGGACGGTACAGCTCCCGACAGCCAGGTTGATAACGTGGATCTGCTGACAAGTTTCACGTTGTTAAAGGACCGACCGACCGTGACAGTGATCTTGTGCCCCACACTCTTACCCACGGCAGTCGTCTGCTGCGCAATCTTCGGCGATATGCAATGCAACACACCCAATATTCATTGCAGCAGTAGCTTCGGAGTATACTGTAGCAAGTGCATGCACTGAGGCGTCTCGCTGCCGTCAACAGGGTTGCTGTGCTATCACATCATTGAGCCTTTCGCAGCACTCTCGTATTGTCGTGAGGCCCGATTTCCAAAACCCTGGCGCGGTTCTGCCCCTACATGTGACGAATTTTGCAGGTGGGATGAAGCGGGTGGCCTTCCGAATGCGAGATATGCGCGTGTGCCGATATGAACTCGAGATCCCAGATGGGCACGTTGATCCGTAATCACTAGAAGGGACTTGGGATCTGCCCGCGGCACCGGGTCTCACATGTGCTAGTCATTAGAAGCCGAAGTTCAAACGGAGATCGTGGGTTCATGATTGACGTGTCGTGGGCCCCTCGGGCCAATCTTACGATGCATCCTTCGACTCCCTTGCATCGTCGATGGGCTGCGCATTCGTGTCCCACAAGAAGCTTCCTCCAGATAGACGTTAAGGATGCAAAACAACGGTCACTAACGGCATAGACGAAAGCTGCAGCGTATCACCCCAAGTCTAGAGTTAGGCGCATTGACAGCGGCAAACTGTGAGCTTGGTCCTGCGTTCATTATGCACCTGTGAATCGACCGCCGTGTGAACAAAACTCTCCTTGATTACCCCCTGGCGCTATAATTGCGGATCATGTTGAGCATAGATCGGCGACGATCGCGACTATGTGATCCTTCTGGAGCACTACGCGGTCTGGAGGAATTCCAGTGGTGGAAACCGTTAGGCGGAATACAAGCCATATGCGGATATCGAACCACTTTTCAGAAGCAAGCTCTGTGCTGTCGCCCACGGCGTTCCTCAGCAGGTCTCGACTGACTTCGTCCCCCGTCACACTGATGGCTCGAATAAGGAAGAAACGGGGTAGGACTAGAGGCGGCTCCTCGAGATCTGACACTTGAAGTAGACCAAATGTGGTGAGAAAGGCCGTGAGCGTGTAGCAGTAGCAGCGATCTCATGGTGTGGCCGGTAGCGTTAGGATGGCGCCGGCAAAACGATACTAACGTCCTGTCACGCAACGTTTACGAATAGCTTCGCAGAGCGTCAGCCACGCGGAGGAGGGTGCGCTAACGATTTCTGCGCAGACAGGGGACTGAGGCAGGCCGACGCGGACGTTGGTGGGCCACGCCGAGTCACTTTGACAGGGCCTAGAAAAAGAATCCTGAGCGTGTCCAGTCATGTCTGGAAGATATCGCATTTCCACAATTTGAATCCACTATAGAGTACTGCCGGCCTCTGATACGCAACTGAACCGGGTCGGGGGGTTACGAGCTTCACATTGCGAACTCCACATACCTTGTTTGATGTGCTCGTGCTTTTGCGACGCCAGAGAAGGTTAGCTGGTGAATGGCTTGGATGTCTTGCAGAAGTGGATCTTGTGGTAGAACGGCTGAAACAGCAGCACTGGACGTGCCGTTCTTCGTCTCGAACCAGCTAACAAGTCTTTGGAGGAGGCAGGCGTACCCGCGGCAGGTACCGCCTGCGACCGTTAATGGAAGTCGTACCGAACACCATGCTTATGGGGATTCGTCGGCGGCGATACGCAGAGCAGAGGAACAGACGGTTAGATCGAAGGCGAATTAGCATTCACCCGTGATCCGGCAAGGACGGCATTGGTTGGTAACCCCTCTGATCCGGCTGATCTGAGACTTGGCCGTACTGTATCCTGGTGAATCTCACCGTCAGCCGATCCCACCTCGACGCGGTGATCAAGAATGATCTACGCGATCCCTTGTCGTGGCGTAATGGATCCGGAAAACATGCTCAAAACGGCGGGGAGGGAACAGGGTACGAGACATACAACTGGACCGCTCAATTTCGCCGTTGACCCTTTGGGTTTTCTGCTGCCCCATTCGGCCCGCTCGTTGGCCGTTGTTGCTCTTGCTTCCGAACCCCTGCGTGCTGATGAAGAAAAAAGCGACGACACTGAGGACGTTGGAGACAAAGTGTGGTCCACACTCGGAGGTGCCTGAGAATGCAACTCGCTTCTTAGCGCTGTGCGACTGTAACCGAAATGCATTGCTGGTATCGGAAAAGTCCACAAGGGGTTCTCGAAAGACAAATTGCGCTGTGGTAACAGTGGCGCAAAGGATCAGATGTGGCCGAGTGGGTAGACACCATCCGGAACAAGTCCTTGCTTTGAAGCCATCGTGATTGAAGGATCATAGATACTGAATCCTTTGAGTGGATATAGCAAGATAATTTCCGTTGTACGGGGAGCTTTGTATCTGAGCTGGACGCCTACTACGCCAAGTTCCAATGCAAGGCGGACAAGGCTCGATGGCCGATACAGCTGAGGTGCAGCTCAGAGCAGACCATGTGTTCTTGAGCAATCCTGGGTACTGGGGATTGCTGGTTTGCTCGTGGTATATTTCCAATCAGTCGGTGCCGCCTCATTTTGGTTGGGCTCATTTCTTTGCCTAATTTACACGAGTAAGCGCTTGTAGGAATCAACATACCAGGGTATACCCTTCCAAGGGCAGGACCAAACCCACCGATGTAGGCAGCGAAGACGATGCCGGTGCCAGTTGTCCGGGTAGTTACACAAACTCATGCACAGCGTTCTGTTGCCATCTAGCGATGAAGCAGCTCCCCACTCCGATACAACAAGGGCATCAAGTTCTCGTTGCGAAGGACATACCCACAAGTGGGTCGGCGTGCTTGTTCGTAGTTGCTGTAAACTGCAAAGTCAACAGGAGGTCGTTCCGTGACGTCTAGGATGATCGACGTTGTTGTCGCTGTTAGCGAGAGCGCGTGGCTGCGTCATGGCTTACAGAAGAAGTCCCTAAAGCCCTCATCGAACATCACACGACGTGAACGCAGCGCGGCAAATTAATGGGATATTGTTGTCCGCCAGGGCCAATGAGAAGACTCACGAATAGAACAGCCTTGCCATGTTCGGGCTTGTCCTGCTTTGGGTTTTTAGCCGGAGCGACCCTGGAAGACGTCATGCATGGAGCAGACAGCGAACACAATACCAGGGCCGGTGCAAGACCATTTCTGATGACCCATGAAACGCCTGGGGTACGTTGAAAACGATGATTGTTGTGTGTTCGTATGGCGCAGAGCTGACGGTGATGTTGAGCTCTGGAATAGTACAGTAGTGTTGGAAGCGACGGGTAAGGTTCGGAGTCATGATGGAAGAGATGCCGCTGGAGTGCCGATTCGTGAGAATGAAACGCCGAGACGATCGCTCGGAAGGCACTAGGGAGGCTCCTTGGAGTAAGCGTGTTCCCGCTGATGATGGGTCATGATGCGGCCAAGGTATCGGTATCCCTGCCAGTCCCGCGTACCCTGAAGGCCGGACGCAGAATCCCTGGGTGGTGGTCTTCCGGGAGATCATGCACCCTGTCCAACACTTGCACCTGCCATCCAGATATGCGTGTCAGAGAACTGGAAGAACTTCGGTACACACTGATACTGACATGCTCAAGACTTTGCAGTCAGCACAATGTGTAATATCGCTTGGAAGATTGAGCTCCATCGGCGTGGACGGCCCGCGTGAAATCCAGGAGGGCGGTATGTGATGCGCGAGACGCCCGGCACTCGCGCAGGCCCAAGCGATTGAAATTCTAAAATTCCATCAACGGAAACCCTGACGTCTGTGCCCGTGACTTTGGGATAGCAGCACGGGCAGAATGCCACGGCCGCACAAGTCCTCGTCGGCGGTCGTACTCACAGCAGCCCTGCAAGCCAGTCCTTCCATTGTTCTAGCGGAGAAGTGAGCCACGAGATGGTGTTGCACCGAGCTGGGAAGATGCTGTACGACGCCGGAACGCATCACGCATCACGCATTTAACGACAAGGCAAAGAGGAGATTGCACGGTAACTGGAATGTCCCTTTGGGTCTCTAGGTACTCGGCTTTGCCTGCTAGATCTACAGCGCTTCTTGCAGGAAAGCACATGAGTAGGCAATGGCAGGCTGCGGTGGTATCCCACTCGCGTGCAGCGTGCTTCTCGAAGGCGCTCCTAAGCAAGGCAGAGAATTGCGTGGTTGGATGGCGGGAGGTCGGCTAGAGTAGTGAGCAGATGGTGACAGCCAACGTGGCCCCCGGGATTAGCTGCATGCGCTTGTCGCTGATCGACCCGCCTCTTTCGACAAGATCCTCCACATACGAACGAGGCCAAGACATGGGATAACGCCGCCATCCCGCCCTGGCGGCGCCGCAGAGACGTCGCCTGCTGGGGTCGGAGACCGTCGCTGCAAAAAGGCAACAGCCGTCGAGCCGTCGTTCTTGACTTCCCGCGCTTGCCTTCTTGCTGAAACCAATCTGTCTCTGGTACGCGGCCTAATCATTAGCTGGAGCAAGCAAACATGCGGTGAGCGTTCTCGGTACAGCGTGCTGGGACAGGTCCTGGAGACGTTGACACGGTGCACACGAGAGAGGTTGGGACGAGTCAGTCCCGTGACCGCCCTTGGAGACGACGTCTGTCATGCCAAAGGCGGTGACACAGTTCTGTGCGACGACGGGTTACCACAACACGACAGAGAATGGAAGGCCGACCGCCTCCAATAATTGCCAACAAATCATCCCGCACGCGATGCTTCGCTTCGCCCAGCGGCTGCAGCCATGTGCATCACTGCATACAGACCCTCTCTAATGGGCAACAGATTTTTAGGAAATGCGGTCGAATGAATGGTCAAAGGCAGCGCCATGGTGGAGAGCATTAGACAGCTTCTGCTGCACGACGCGCTTGGCTCGCTTCCGAGGTGCCCTCTGGCAAACTCTCGCGGGACGACACGGTGCTATAGTCTAGTTGACTGCTATGGCTTGCGACGGTCCCTTTTCACGCAGGCGACATGAGATGGGTGGCTACGGCCGAGGCTTCTTTAAAGTGTGCCAAAGGCGCAGCATCGTGTCTGGCTCGTCTCATATTTGTCTCTTTCTGAACCCCAGCATCGGCTGCCGTTCCCAAGCTTCGCCCCCTGCGTAATCCTTCGTCAGCGCGAGCCGTATTGTCTCGACGCCCGCGCGACCAGAGATACAAGCCGCGGTGGATCTTTGGACTTTTCGAGATCAGGTGGGCAGTGTACTCTGGTGTCTAGCAAGACAACCGATCGGTACAGCCCTGGGACCGTGCAGAGAAGACCCTTTGCATCGTCAACACCCCCAAGCGCCGTCGAGGGACAGCTGGCAGGAACCAGCAGTCGGCGACCTACGGCCTGAGTCGTCATCTGGCGGCAGCAGCGTGAGAAGCGTCGGCGAGAGTTGATCCGCGCCGTTGGGAACGTCGCGGACTTTGACTCGATCTCAGCGTGACTGCAGCTTACTTGCTTCCGACCAGCCCACGAGGATTCTCCTCAGGTATCTCCTGGAACGGTCGATCTGCAGTGCAGGGCAGCCTGTCCTGGCACCCTCACCAGGGGCCCTGCCTAGGTTGTCCCAAAAGCGCTGCTGCGCCGGTGCAGCGTCGATTGGCTTGTCTGGGATGCGTGGGCGGATCGCTCGGCCAAGGCATTACTACGGGGCGTGCACATCTTCACTCTAAACCTCGTCCGTCTGTCATCTGCATTGCCGTTGCAAGGGACTGAGCGTCTCGGGCTAACTCGAGTGGGACGTGGGCTTTTTGACAACGGTCCGCCGCCTCATCGCCCGCTCAAACGCAATTTGGACAGGGAACGACAGGCCCACTGACGACGCTACGGTGCGAACGGGCTTCGTGCTGAATCTCGCCAATCCCCTCGACATCGTACTTGAATGCTGCAGGCCCGAATTCCTGGCTCTACATCTGCTTGTACCCGTCGCTCTGACTACTCCTCATCTAGTCATCATCACTTGCTCGCCCTTTCACCCACTCCTCCCTCTTCTTGTTACGCAGCCACTGTTGTGACCCGTGACAACCACCTTCTCCATGGCAATGCATCTCGCCAGTATGGTACACGGCAGCGTTAGGGAGCGCGAGACGTTCCAGCACCCGACCTACTTCCAACAATCGCAGCCTCGCGCATTCCCCATGTCGGGTGTTGCCGCTTCCTCATATCCCGTACATGCTCCTTCACAACCACAGCCACAGCAAGTCGAGCAACAATACCGACAACAGCAGCAACAACAACAACAGCATCACCACCAACAACAACAATACACCCACCAAGCACAGCAGCAACAGCAGCAACAACAACGGCCGCAGTCGCCCCCATCACCACCAGCAGAGGAGAAGAAGCCTTCACTGCCGTCAATCTCAAGTCTCCTCGAGTTTGCCGGCAATGAAAAGGCTGCATCTGAGACGGGTAAGCACTCACCATTGCACCTTCTATCTCTTCATGTCACTAACATTCGTTGTAGCTTCTCTGAGTCCTCAGTCACAACACCGCCAGTCATCATCGCCGCAACTAAGGCAGGCACAGCAGGGAGGGGCACCAACCATGCAGCAACCATCACAGACGGTCTACGCTCAAGTTCCTGCGCCGAGCAACCCAAGGATGACACTGCCTCCCACTCCCCCCATGCATCCAGACGTGGCCCACGACGGTACCCAGTCCCCTTCAGCTGCATCAAACCACTCCGCTGCATCGGCGCCCTACTTCGGCGGCTCACTCAACAACATGGAGCCTCACCAGCAACGCCAGACCTTTTCGTCAATGCCTCCCATGAAGCGCGACTCGTTGCCATCGCACTCCATGTCTCCTTACAGTACTTCAGTCTATGGCCAGTCTCCCTACCAGTCCTCGCCAGGCGCTGCCTCCTCAACTTCATTCTACTCGCCTGAGCAGCATTCCTACAACAGCGCTGCCATGTATGCGCAGCGACCCCTTCCCTCCAACTTCCAGCCGCACACAATACCATTGCCAGCACCTGTACCTAGCCCGGCTGGCAACGGCTCGAACCCGTGGCAACACCACCACTACATCAGCACCTCCAGCCAGTCCCAGTTTCCCCAGTCCCAGGATCGCTACATCTGCTCAACCTGCAACAAGGCTTTCTCGCGCCCAAGCAGCCTGCGCATTCACAGCCACAGCCACACTGGCGAGAAGCCCTACAAATGCCCCCAGCCTGGGTGTGGCAAGGCTTTCAGTGTGCGCAGCAACATGAAGCGACACGAGCGAGGTTGCCACGCAGCTTCCAGCACCACCCTGACGACATAACGAGCTACAAGCCATCACCAACCGTCTCACGCAATCGGCCTTGACAAGCCTAGACCTACCATCTAGTGGTCTACATCCACGACATGCTTTGTTCAGCCATATCTTGCCAACGATACCATTTGCACGCATCGGAGTTCCGGGCGTTTCCCACCGTGTCATGCATTTCACTGGAGTTTTTTTCGTATCATCAACGATATCCTATATCGCCATCGATCGCGATAATGTACGCTTATTTCGCAAATCTTAGTTTCTAGTCAGGACAGCATTTCGCTATCGCATCAAGGCGCATGGCATTAGCCCAGTCAGTCGCTTTTATTTTCTTGTATTATAGTAGGGAACCTGCATGAGCAATTCAATGCTCCAAGATGCGTCAAAATCGATCGAATCAATACTGTCTACGAAACCAAGCTGTGTTCATGCAATTGCCTGTGTTGATGAGTATTGGTCTGGCAGGGAAACGATGTTTTGCATTGCATGTCAGTAACCTCCTAAACCTAGCGGAAACTGAACACGTCAGAGCTACATATGACACTCAAACGACAGGTCTTAAGCGCATAGATCGTTCACGACGGGTTACCCATGTCGCAACTTTCGCGTAAGAATTATTCCGCATGCGTCAGACACTCACCGTCAGTCTCGATGACTTCGAAGCTGCTTGCCCACGCTTCTACCACCCATGGCAGTCGATACATGCCCCGGTCTACGGCAAGTTCCCCGACTATACAAGCAGCAATAATGAATATTTGGGGTCTCGCGGATCATCATTGTCACTGGCACATCTCCCGCGTTAATCTTATGCTGGACAATGCTTATTGCGGTGTGTTATGATCAGGGCTCAAGTTCAAGCAGACATTCATCCGTCCACGCTTTTCCCAGGCGAGCCGCATTGTTCTGGAAACGATATCCGCAGATCCCAAAATGGGTTTTCAGGAGGCCAAGTCTAGACTATTGAGGATTCCCGTGTCGCCACGGTCGATACTGATGATATTAAGTATCTGCTAAGAGGTGCCTCGTCTGGAATCCCACAGAGTGTCGGCAGTCGACCCCTACCTCCCAAGGGAGGGCAAGTGCACCAGGATGATGCGCTGAGTCCAATTGTGGTGCGCCGTTGGTTAGGAGGCGTGGAGACAACATCGGGCCACTGACTCCTGACATGTCGTCCTCGGAATATCAAAACACCTCCTGGGTTGCAGTACTCTGCATACTGGCAAACACTGCATCATGTCCTATGCCCGAGGAAAAAAACTTCACATGTCGTCATTTGTTGCTTCTTTTATTCCGAGGCGTCTCGTCACGATTCAATAAAATAGCTTGGACAACACTCGCATGCATCTCCGATGTCCGGCTCCGGCTTCAGCGCAAAGCGGTTCGAGAAGGTCACATGTGGCTTGCAAATACAATCTGGTCTGGTCACCTTCCCGCGCATGCGTTCTAGCACATGAACGCATGAGCCTTGAGTGACGATCGTCACTTAACTATTCTCCGAACCCCGGGTCACTCATCTAACCATGTGGGATCACCAAATAACAAACTCGTGCTTTCAATAATGCTGAAACCAGCATTGTGGCAAGCATCGCAACAACAACGGCTTGTTATCCGAACTCGTCAATGGGGTCTCCACCATGAGCCGACGTCAACATTAGAGTGAGCTCGGTTGCATTGGTTCACTGGCTGCCGTCAAAAGCAAAACAAATGGTCTGATTCCAGACCCTTGTGCAATCGTCTATCCGTTTCGCGGAGGAGAAATCCTTCGAATCCTTTACAACGGACACGACACCGCACAGAGCGCTAACAGTCTTTGTCTCCCCACAGAACGGCGGAAAGCAATATGCTCGGTAGAGGCCCTGAAACTCAACAAGCAATTCCAAGCTCTCGTGCGCATTGATCGTGGAGTAAGTGCTACTTGCCGGGTGTGTGTGATAGAGTTTAGGCGAAGGCTGCCGCTGGGCTCTCTCACAAAAAGCATTCGCGGGATGGAGATGAAGGAGCGCCACCTCGTTAGCAGTTCCCTTGAGTCGAGCTGGTTCCCGGTTCCTGCCAATCGGGTTCTTGGTACAGGTGGATCGGAGCGCCCCTTCAAGCCCATGGATCGTGCTCGCGAGAGATCTGCGCATCATCTTGGTTTTGCCCAAGTGTCTCAGGTTCTGGCTCCATCTCGCTTGCAATCATGGCGCATCCAGAACAATGTGATTGATGATGTGGGCAATACGGGCCATACGATGACTACCCATTGGGCGCAAAGCCTACTTCTACAAATTTACCAGCCACATGGCATTTCTGTTGCAGCGCACCCGTTTACAGGAACGGTGCGCCGAAGTATGCTGTCACCATGCGTCCATCAATTCCGAGAACCAAGAACCGATGCTCACGCCCAGCGGCGATCAAGGGAACGTATCGTACCATTTTGCCGCCACGACTGGTGCAGTCAAGTATTGGAGGTACCGAGGGAGGGGTACCTTTGTGGTTACAGCCACTCAGCGTTCTTTCTCGTCAACGACCATCACCAATCAATGATCCTTTGCATCGGACTCAGGCCCGCGACGGTTATTTGTGGGATGACGATGTTCTCAAAATAATGCAGTCACCTGCTATACGCGTAGAGTCCCCAGTGCCAACTTTTGCGGCCTTACATCGCACCCCACGCGCAGCTTCGTCGGACGTACCCAATCCTCCTACAGGCAATCTTTCCCTAGATTATGAACTCTGGGCGACCTGCCTGCGAAATTGTCGCGAAATTGTTGCTACTGCCGCCCTACGCGGCCTTGCGCATAACGCTCTGGACTATCAGCCATGATCCTTGTAAACCTGACCTTCGAGAAGGAGGTTTGCACGGAATTATCCATATCACCGACCGTTGCCCCTCCTTCTCTTCTCCGCTACTCATGACAACGCAAGCCAAGCAGGGACCTTGGTCTCGCATCCTGCCGTGGTCCAGGACCCCTTCTCATCACCGCCAGCTTGCCCGAAATTACCGACACGGTAGAGGAGAGCAGGTGATGTTCGCAAGAAGATTTGCCTAAAGAACCGCGATCGACAGCCGTCCACGCCGTCTTCGTGAGTACTTCAATTGCCGACAGCTATGCCAACAACGGCGGTGGTATTGTGGGTATCCATCGCTTTGGTACTGGCAGCAGGAGCGGTGAGTATCACCCTCCACCATATGCAGCAACGACCCCATACCGATATCTGGTGCCTCGGACATTAATACTAGCCTTCGAGACTTCACGACACAGGTCAAAACGTCGGGGCATCCATAGTGTACCAGCATGCTGCCAGAGTCAGACGCGCACCCGCACCAGCATGACAGCTGTGATCGCCCATTTGCGCTCGCGCGGACGCCCACGCCTACCCTTTGCCCGTTCGCATTGTAAAGCACCACGAACCGCATTCTAGCGCCAGGCGAGTAAATGCTCCGGGACTAAGGCTTCATGGAGTATGATGCGACTGTGCGGGCGATCTTGAGTGGGATAATCCTAGTTTGCAGTGACAGGCAAGGCTTGTCCCTGCACATCCGCATTGTCCAACTAGACACCTCTCAGTTTCCTCCCCGAATAAAGGAACGTTTGAGTCAAGAACAGCGATGCTATCCTAAGGGCCGAATCATGGAAAGTACCATTGCGCCATGCCGCCATCGCCGGATCATCTTCGTGCTTGCGAGTCGTTCCAAGAGATGATGCTAGCAGCTTGGACGTTGGGCACCGTCGATGATCGCCTCACTATCGCCCTCGCTACCAAATGTTGATTTCGCCGAAAGAGAGTTTGCTGAAGAAGCGATTGAGTTTGGCCATCTTGCGGGAACTAGAATCGCGCATATCGCGCAACTGTTTCGTGTGTCCCATGGTTCGCATCTACCTCGCGTAGAAAAGTTTTACTGGCATCATGCCTGCGCGCAACGTGATGATGATCAGATGATGGATTACTGGGCTTTCCCTTTCATCTTCAAGCGACGTGAGGCGTCGACGCACTGGGGTTGACCACGTCATCGCTCTAATCATTATTATATCGTTGTTAAGGCGCTCATAGTAGGTCCTTTTAAGGTAAGAGTGTCCGTACACGTGATCTTGTGAATACGGGGAAAGTCCTTGTTAACGTCAGGCACACAACGCGACAAACACGACCGAAGTTTAAGAGCTAGGAACGACCTGGTTGCACTCAGGTACACATGCTGCCTAAGGAGCAGATCAACCATGCAATCGGGCAACAATGAAGCTGTCGTCAATATGTAGGGATCACGGGCGCTTGGTAATGGCAAAGTCGAGTTGCCCATGGCGACAACATGTTTCCCATTGTCAAACCAAGGCTGTATTCTCCTATGTCATTCTTCTATCATCATCCCTGCGCTGCAACCACTTCGTGCTTTCGCGTTCGGTTTGGGGGCGATGCGACAACCATGCAGCCCACGAAAAGAAAGCTACCAGCTAATGCCTAGTACGCTCAATAACCGAGGAGGGATGTGCAGGTGGCCTCATAAGGCCATCGATCAGGTTTCCCTAGATTACTGAAAGCATCGAGTGCGATACGTGGGCCGCGGCGCGTTTCTGTGAAGCTGCTCGGTAGGTGTACCGACTGTAGCCGCCGAAGGAGGCTCAAAGAAAGTTCGAAGTGGAGAGACCTGAGCGGTGTAGTTAAGTGACCGAGTCGGAGTGAGCTACAGTTGATCATCATTACGAATTGCGCCATCTAGAGATAAGTTCCTGAACGCGAGGCCGATTCAACTTCGGAAGAGTTGAGCACATCTCAATCTGTTTTCTATGTGATTCCCTACGGACCGAACGTGATATTGCTATCCACATCTCTCGTAGTAGTGCTGATGCCAGATGTGAGCTGAGCATACGAATACGCCTGGCTATCGTCGTATTAACTTGGAGATCCAGGAGTGATACCCCAAAGAAAGCGAGTGACCGCACTTCTCCGAAGACTCATACGCAACGTGTCTCTACTAAATATACGAAAGTGCCTCGTGTTTGCAGGTATCGCGAGCCAACCATGTCACGGAAGCGATACAAGCACACAGATACTCAGTGCCACTTGGGTTTGTACTGTAGTGTAGAATGACTCGTATCACAATGGTCAAGTGCTGTGGTTTCTCCGATGTTGCCTACCTTTGACACCCTCCCTACATCGAGTACTGCCTATCGTCTTCTGAAGCGGTCGACTGTGAAGTCTGTGGTCGGTTCTTTATTACTTTTGCAACATCGAGAGAGCGCCAGAGTACCTTTAGTCTCAGTAAACTAATCTTTTCACTCACTCCCATATGCAAAACCAGTTTTCGCTTATGTCTGCATCTAAGCAAGCAGCATATGATTGACCTCTGCCATTAAGGCATAGCGCAACATCTCAGTCAAATCCATCCCAAGCATAAATCTGTGGGGGGATCAATCATGTTGTGACGGAGAGACTTGGACGAGAAGACATGCAATGCGCCATGACACACCAATTGAGTAGATTGCAAAGTTGCAATGCGAAGGCATGATCAGAGACTGAACAAACGCTGTGAGTGCGTAGAACTTCATCCAGATTTCCACAGCGGAAACAGGATACGTTCTTGTATTCTCGCAACCGCGATGCTTGTTCATTGGTGTGCCATCTTCTACCACAAAGCCATCATTACATAGGCCAAATCTCTCCCAAGAAAGTTTACCCTTTCCCCCAGTGGGATCTTTTGCTCTTCAATTACTCAAATTTCTGTCCCAGTTCTCTCACCAAAGCAACTGCTCGTTTTTTGCGTCCATGAACTCTGTGGGAGTGGAGCCAGTCTATGCTCATCTGATTCACCAATCCACATAGGAGACATCCATTCCGAGTTGGGGGAAAAAACCTCAACTGCTTCGATGTGAGACCTATCAGGCACACGTAATTCATATGGTTCCTGTGGTCTCTCTGAGTGATCCAGAATGTTGACCTCAAGCACTAGATTGCTGAAATCCTTGCTATCAAGTCCACTCTGCAGCACAATGCTAGCGAAGACTACGCGGTCGTTTGGCAGGTAGGCGAAGCTGCTCCGAGAATTCGATGGGCCGTAGTCACCATGGGTCAAACTCCAGCTGGGTTCCCGGCTGATTTCTTGAGCCAAGATTGCTTTCTTATGAAAAACACTTTCATGTATTTTGCGTGCTAGTCGGTATAACTGCTTCTCCCACGGAGCACTTTTATGTTTGGCATCTGCATAGATAACTTTGCATGTATATCGCCCGACATACTGCATCTCGATGTTGAATAAGATAAGGAGATGAGACTGATCGTGTCCAGTCATGAGTATCGCCCCACGTCGACAACTAGGAGGGAATCTATAGCTGGTGTAGCCTGGTGGAATTGCCCGAGTAACTTCGGCGCTACAGCAGACCATGGGGAATGACATCAGGGTATTGTGACTGATATTTGCCAAAAGCCCCAGGCGCTCCTCAACTCTCTGCCCGGGCTCTTGCTTCATGAAAACCACTTTGGAAGTACCCTTCTTGGCCGTGACGGACACCAGGGGTCCAATGTAGCGAGCATCGCGAGCATAGGTATTTGCCCCCGGTGGTCCAAGGCGTATGACAGGCAATCCCAACTGCCTGGACGACGTACTGTAGGTTCCACAATGTAAGATCGCCATCCCGTATGCATCATTGCCTTTGTGTTCAATGGAGAGTTCAATCCTTAGGCCCTTGTTGGTCATTGAATATGGACTTTGGGCATCAGTATCAAGGTCTGGTTGCAAATTGCCGGCTTCCCGAAATTTCGATGGATGTGGAGCCAAAGGTCCGCATATATCATTCTTCATATTCTCAAAGCCAAGTTGCCATGCGAAGAGAGTCTGGTCATCCGACTGTTTCATAATTTCTTCCTATTAGAAGTGAGCGGAAAGCTGATGCACCAGAAGAGAGGTAAAGGTCATAGTGATCTTACCTGGAGGCGCAGAAATGCTTTTGTTCCCTCTCCATAGAGTAGAGGCATATTGACACCGAACAATCCGAGGAGACAGTATGCCAGGTCCTCGCTCCGAGATGTTTCTCGTTCAGAAGCCCAGGACATGCGCTGCGCAACACTACAGCTGCTGACTTCTTGACCACGCAATATATCTCCTTCAATGCTTGTCCTGGCGACAATCAAGTCAAGTAATGTGCTCTTTGAGCCGACCTTTACCCAACTACCTTGACCATTCACGTAGGACACAACAGAGACTGGGGCTATCAGTTCTTGTAAAGTCCAGCCTCGTGTCCACCATTTGCTTCTCATGATCCTTGAGATGAACCTTCGCGAAAGTGTGACCGGGAGTCCATCGTCGACAGACTTTCGGAAGCTGGACGAAGTCCCCACATCTGATAGGTAGACATAACAGACTTGTGATCGTTGATACCATTGGTACATCGAATTGATGGCTTCCGACAGTTCTGCACTCGAGGATTTATCGATACAGCATGTATCGACCCATACAAATTTTATCTTGTCTTCCTGTGCTTGTTGACAGCATTGCTGGATCTTTCCGAATCCAGACTTGCTCTCTATAGCGGCAGTTCGATGCTTGAACTCTTGATACGTGACTTCTTCGCCTTCCCATCGATGCGAAAGGATGGCATATGGTGGTATGGAGGAGCCTTCGTACTCATGGAATGTCAGATCAGCCGTGCGAAGGAGACGCATATTGTTGTCGGGTGATTGTCTCGCTCTTACGCTGAATGTGGAGCGCGATACCCGAGAGAAAACGCTGCATAAGCGCAAGCACAATCTATGGCGGAAGATTTGCTGGGTAGATGTGTTGTGCAACACTTTAGGTGCGAGCGAAGTATAACAAGGCTGGGCCAATAAGCCATGCAGGCGGGAACCTGCAGGTGACGTCTTATCATCGCGAGGCGCTTGGTAGAGAGCCTGACCATAGTTGTTTTGCGTTTGCAAGACGTTCAGGACATCAACATAAATGATGTTAGACTTTAAGAAGAGAGTGCGACTTCTAATAACGATACGATGCAGCCCATGTAATACTGGCATAGGAAAGACAATGAAGGGGCGCTTACGCTCCAGAGTTTCGGTCTTGTATCATGTAACCGTGATGCACACTCAGATAGATCTCGAGTCAGCTAAAGTTTGCAGCATAACTACCTACCGCGCCTTCGTTAAGGGATGTAACATAAGTGAGCATCGGGACTGCTGACGCTAAATTCAAAGGATATTCCTGTGTCCAGCCAAGCCACCCTGTATGATGCATCTGTAAAAGCTGCGATTCCCACAGCCTCAGCTTAGAGCTCAATCACACCCTGCTCTTGCTGACCCATGCCGAACCAGCTTCCGATGGCGTTCCACGCGCTCTGCTTCTCGCCTGGCAACTGAATGCCATCAATCTCTTCTT
>Ga0058698_10000798_pt1 | contig 15937 bp, 17 predicted proteins | sample AgamicAsSfe_FD_67288 | JGI IMG/M metagenome (GOLD analysis project Ga0058698, IMG submission 67288) | Agave microbial communities from Guanajuato, Mexico - As.Sf.e | ecosystem: Host-associated > Plants > Phyllosphere > Phylloplane/Leaf | place: Guanajuato, Mexico | collected 2012-05-30
GGAGTGATATCTGTAAACCCTAGTGGGATCTTTCCATGAAAAGGTTGAGCATCTACGCCACATTATGTGCAATTCATTACTAGCTAGACCCAATGTACCAATTTTTCCTTTACGCCTACGCTATGTACCGTGTGTGTAACCTTCTGTCAAATACAGACAGTCATTAGTGTTCTCTTAATCTTCCTCCAGCATATGTAGACACCAAAACACGATGCTCTAATATGCAACACCACTACGACCCCTTGAAGGTGTTCTGAACGTCATGGACTGCACCTGCTGCTCGACCAAGCCCCCCAACGCTAAAGTGTCCATTGGATCAACTCCCATCTTCTGGAAATCGTTGAAGCCAGACAGATAGAACCCAGCAATGACCACAAGATACGACAAGATCAGTATAGAGCCTTTGAAGTAGTTGCTTTTGCCTTCACCGTACATGTACGACAAGAGAAACACACAGAGTATAACAGTTATCATATCCCACTGAGGGAAGATGAGAGTGAACGTCTGGCTCGCAGCGTCTTGGGCGGGAATATAGCTCGTGTGTATGGCACTGTAAAAGACGAGGGCCGGAATCTGGAGGAGACAAACTTGCAAAGCGTATGCAGAGCCAATCTCCATCGAGAGGGCGATGTTGCCGTTCATGGCAAAAGAGATGGCGTTTAGAAACTCTGTTGTGTTAGGCACCAGCGCGAACAGCGTGATGCCCAAGAACTTCTCGTCGATATCTGAGCCCTCAAGCACGCCATCCACGGTATTGACGAGTATTTCAGCAATGATGGCATATGCTAGAGTCGCCGTTAGAAGAATAGCTGCACTTTTCTGTCGGCTCCAATTCGGTGCGTCGTGACCTCCAGAAGCGTGTCCAGTGGCTGTATCGACCTCTTCGGGCGCAGCCTCCGTGTTTGTTCTTGTATGAACTGGGCGCTCAACGTGCGCTTTGGTCGATGTATGAGCAAGTTGGGCAGCTTTGCGTGGAGCCCTAGTAACATCGCGCGTTGCCAGAGCTGTTGTAGTTGCCGCGATTTCTGTGATTTGTCGCGCAAGTGACTGAGCAGCATCATCTGTAAGACCCTCAACGTGGAAAGAGTGATGTGAATGTGCATCACTGTCTTTAGGTGGTACCATATGCGGGGTGTGGCTGTCCGATTTGGAGGCCGGCCGCCTGTCGTCCGAGAAGTTTTGTTCTGGTCCAAGCCCAACCTCCTGCAAAGTCTGGCTGACCATACGCTTGTACAACTGGCTGTCGCGAATGTGTGCACGGGAGACGGACTGCCCAGTCGCTTGTCTGACAAACGAGGAGTGAGGGTAATCCATATGACCGCTTTGGCTAAGGCTACTTGCGCTCATTTCAAGTATCTTCTTCTCCTGGGCATCTGGTTCAGTCCAGATGGTAGCAGCATGAGTTCGAAGAGTGAATAGAAGACCGATGATGTAGGAGAAGAAGAGCATAGTAGCCGCAAACCAAGTGTAAGGCTTGACAGCTTCATTATAGAAGCGATCGTTCAATGCAGGTGTCTGTGAGTAATAGCATCTACGGCAGTCTCGTTCGAGGGGCACATGTCGGCTAGAGTGCACACATTGGTGACAGTTGAGCTCATGCTGATAAGTTTTAGCGGGGCAATGGAGGACGTCGGGATAAGACTTACGCTTCCATAGATCTGGTAGAACAGTGTTGGACCAAAAGCGCCAATGACGGCGAACAGGAGCATAGTCGAGGTGACACCAGCAGAGCGGACGTTGAACCTCTGTGTCTTACGCTTCAAAGCACCAAAGCACATGGATAAGCCTGGCAGGAACAGGATACCAGCAAAGATGCTACCGATGATACTTCCCTCGACAAGCTGGGCTTTGCCCTGTTTAAGCGCCACGCAATAGAGGAATACTTCGACTACCGTAGAAAAGAAAGCATTGATAGTGGCGCCTACACCCATGGAGGATTGAGCTGAGATGGATGCTACGGCTTGACCAATGAAGTATGCGAGCGGGATGATGGACAACAAGGCAAGGGTGAACAGCAGGAACTGGTCTGTCAACCAAAACTTCATCTCCAGGGCCTCGGCTAGGACGAAGTAGTCGAAGATGGTAAAGGCCACTAAGCCAAGGAGATTGATGAGGAAGATGTTGGTTCCATCAATGGTGTACTTCCAGTATTTGATTCCAACTGCGCGGTAGGTGCAGAGAAGTATCGAGGACGACTCTCCAGGACGGCGCACGTTGCCGTTATCAGAATGGAACGAGAGGGCTAGAGGGTGACGCCGCAGATGATCGAACAGCAGCAGTGTAGTCTTGCCCATAGGTATTGTAAAAACAAGGAACCAACACAGGGCCGAGACGAGGAACAGCGAAGGTGTAAGGAAACCGTAGAAGAATAGGAAGAAGACAACTCGACCAAGATTCCACTTGCCACGGCCAAACAGCCTTCTTTTAGTGTTGGCAGTATCGGTATGAAGAACATTGGCTCGTCCATCTCTGCCAAGCAAGCTTGTCGTTTCTCCGCCGGCAGAATCAACGCTGTTGCGTCTCCGGCCTATTAGAGAGCTCGTACCGGTTGTTGGACCAAAGAAAAGGCGCCCCTCTTCGATATCACCGCTCTGCCACTGCTCGTACTCGCTGATGCTACGACCCTCCCCTTCGTCCTCTTCTATGTAAGCCTCATCCTGCATGAGCTTGACGTACTTGCCGAAAGGATAGAATAGATAGCCGGCAAGGTGGAAAAGCAGGCGAGAGTATTCCTTGCAGCTCTCATTAAAGCCTAGCAGGGCGCATAGCAAACCACCGGCCATGGCGACGACAGCCAACCACCAACCAAAGATGAGGGTCCAGGCAATGTTGAAGAGCAGCAGCCATCTACTGACGTAGAGACCTGGCGATGAATGAATGTCTGCTTCAGCGTTCCGCTGCACCGAACGGCCCTTTTTATAGAGGGCGGGCTTCCAGATCCTGATACCGAAGGGATGCGTGACGTTGATAGCGTCCTGGCGATCGCGGAGGGTAAAGCTCTCTGCATCGCTCAAGTCGTCTTCTTCATCGCCGCCTCCGCTTTCGTCTTCGTCGTCTTCAGCTTGTACCGTCTCCTCACTGGACGAGGGTGTGGCGTCGGCATCAGCGGCCGTTGGCGCAGCAGCAGTCTCCTGCCCGGCTTCATCGTCTTCGGTCGAGTCGATGGTGGCTAGGTTGGGCGGCGGTGCGGCGGTGCGGCGCCGGACAGTCGATGGCTTGCGACGCAGCGGCGTCTGTCGCTGCTTCTTCTGCTGGTCCTGCTGGGCCTGGTCCAGCTCCACTTCTTCTTCGGCGTCGTCGACACTGAACTCCTGGCCCTTCTGTGGCCACTTGGACGATGTCGCGCGACGGCTCATGGGCGGCTTCTTGGGTTTGGTCGAGCCTTCGGATGTCGTCGCGTTCTGCTGGCGGCGCTCGATTGCAGACGTGATGGAGCCTGTAGTCGCGTCAGCCTCGTCCACTCTGCTGTTCTCTGGCTGTCGGGACGCAGCTCTTACCATAGCCAGAGGGCTGCATGGCAGCTTGCGGGCGTCTGCGCGCCGAATCCGTGCCTGACGCGCTCTGCGTAGGCGTGTCGCTGCCTGTGCCATAGGTGCTGCTCCGGCGCGACGTCTCGGGCGACAGCTTCGCCTTGCCTCCGGTGGGCGTCCGATCGTCCATGGTGGTGTCGCTGTGCAAAGAGCTCCAAATGTTTCGACAGGTGCAAGGGCAGCCAGTCAGACCATCTGTAGCTCAACCTTGTTTCGGGTGAGCTCGTATGGTCACAGCTCAAACAGTCAACTGCGAGGCTATCTATCTGCCCACGTCACGAATCGGCCGCCGTACGATGGCAACTATTAAGTGCGAGCAAAGATGCATCACAGTGCTGGACGTGCCCCTCTGATGTGTGCATGTGTGTGGGAGCAAGCTGCAGATGACCTCGTTGGACGTCCGATTTCCCGGCGATCAACTGCACCAGTCGGGCATTTAGCGCCGAACCTCTCACTTTCCTCCAGATAAGATGCACTGCCAGCAATCGCTGCACGTAATGCACGGCACCCGCGGCAACACAATATACGCGTCTAGGCGCTACTTGGGGCCAGTTCTGCTATGTGGTCAAGGTGCCACCATGGCGGTGCCCAGGTGATGTCATGCTGTGGCTAGAGTTCCCGTAGTCTCGCTCTTGCATGTCACATGCACGCTTCACTCGATTGGCTCCTGCTCTTGTGCGGAAAGCGATTGAAATCAGCCAAAGAAGAACATGAGTGAACGACGTAGCCCACGACATAGCAGCACCACACTCAACATCTTAGACTAACTTCACCCGCAGCTCGTCACATCAGACGAGTCCTTGACTATTCCTGGACATTACATTCGCAAGGTCCCTTGCGCCATCAGTCGTCAAACGTGGTGAATCCTACACAGTAGAAGCGCGACAACACCAATCGCTTGCAATATGATCCAATCGCCGCCCAGACAGAGCTCAACTTGTAGAGCCTGTGATGAAAGCTCAGGCGGAATGAAGAATGCCGTTGTGTTGATCAGTCGCTCGGTGCTTATCGATAGCGGACGACACGTTCCAGATCAACCGCGCGCCGTACATGATCGTCACCCGTCCACCATGTGAAGCGCGCGCCGACTGAACGCGTCGCGCAAAATATGTATCACCTTTTCAAGTCCATATATCTCCATGCCACGAGTAAGGAAGGTGCGCATTCAAGTCTCCGCAACCACCAAGACAAGTCTAACAGACCCCAGAGTACTCGGTTCTTCTCCTCGGTCTCGACAATGCCGGCAAGACAACGCTGCTTGAGCAGATAAAAGGCACCTACACGCCTTCCCACCCCAACCTCAAAACTGTCCCGACGGTCGGACAGAATGTTGCTACCATCGCGCTTCCTCCTCCAAATCCACCAATATACCTCAAGATATGGGATGTTGGTGGCCAACACAGCCTTCGTGGGCTGTGGCAATCCTACTACAGTAGCTGCCATGCTATCGTCTTCGTCATAGACAGCAGCGATGTCGGCAACGCTACTCTTGCTGATATGAGCGCGAACAATGCAGCAAGCATAGAGGATATCGGGCGCCTGGACGAGTGCAAGATGGTTCTAGAGAGCGTCTTGGCCAACGAAGATGCTAGCGGCGTTCCCATTCTAATACTCGCCAATAAACAAGATCGTGAAGATTGTGTCGAAGTAGTCCGGATCAAAGAAGGCTTTGTGAGGAGAGTGTTCGAGGGAGAAAAGGGTGGCAATGTGAGGGACAGCAGAGTACTCCCGTGCAGTGCTCTCACAGGAACTGGCGTGCAGGAGGCGGTCGAATGGTTATGCAGCAGGATGGCTTTCAACAAGGAGGCAAGACCACCGGTTATGAGGTAGCTCCAGACGCCAAGCTCAGCACGATGTCATGAATATACCCGCATTTTTATCTACTCCTGCGTCAGAAGCATCTACTTCAGATTCTTCCTTTCTCTGCATATTGTTTGACAACTTCGTACTTTCCTGATGACTCCCTCAAATGACTAGAAGTTCTACATCTACAACTTTTTCTCGGCTAGAAATCTCCCTAATTAGAGGTATATTCACCCTTCTTGCTAGTTGGCTTGATTTATCGACTTTGCACTGAGCATCATGTGATCAGATTATATTAAGGACAACCTTGGATTGATCAGGTTGTGTTGATGAGCAAGGCAATTGCGAGCTTCTCTGGGGTTTCCCAAGGCTTTGGAACACTGGAGATCAACAAATCTATATTTATGTATGTTGTGTCACAGGCCATCAGTCTTAAATACAATCAAGACCATGGGACGAGTCGATCGATCAAGATTCAAGTAGTGTCGGTGCTGCTCAGTACTCATGTTGACATATGAGGAGTCAAAAAACGCCTTGCTCTGGTTCTACAACATCAACTACTTCCCTGGGTGTTCGCAGCCCGAGCTTCCGCGATAGCTATATTCCAGTCATTTTTACTCGAGTCCAACTGATTGGATCCAGTCCGCACCCACTGAGAAGCATGTTAGCACGAACAGCTGGAATAACGTAGCATGGTCTGGTCATACCTCTCCACAGCTCACGGGCTCATACCTTGCTACCTCACCCTCCGCGATGCAACTGTCTAGTACACCAACCTTTTCGTTGACATCGAAGCCAAAGATGAAAGGCATACTGATGCGATCTTCTTGAGCTCTCGAAGACACTCTATGCACGGTGCTCACAGATCGATCATTGCCTACACGCTGAAGGAAGTATCCGATATTGACCACAAACGTGCCAGGAATTTGTGTCGCCCCAGTCCACCGTCCTCCTCGAGTCAGCACTTGTAGGCCGCCAGTCAAGTCCTGCCACAGCAAAGTAAAGCACAGACGGTCATTGTGAGAGCCCAGCCCAACATCCTTGGACACTGCAGCTTCAGCAGGGGATTTTCCCGCGTAAAAGTTACATACACCATCGTCTCCAGGCTTGAATGCGGAGGCATGGAATCAGATTATGTCACACATGCATCTTGTAAAGACACACTTACATGTGTGACCAGATCGTCGAAGTAGTCCTCATCGAGGTCGAGGGCCAGAGCAAAGACGCGAATGAGACGGGGTGCGAGTGCAAGGCATTCTTGCCAGTATGCGGTTGACCCGTCTTTGAAGTTAGGAATGTGCTGCGTTCCTTCCCATACGAATTCCTCTCCCCTGATACCTGCAAGGATCTCGTCCGGGATTGATGACAGCGACGCTGCAGGAGTATGTAAACGGGATGTTGGGAGTGGGGAACGTCGTCATCGTTGTGATTGTTGGCACAGGATTGTTAGATAGAGGCATCAGCGGAAGACAAAATGCATGAAGTGTCAAGATGGGTATACTGGTAGCCACATGCCTACGAAAAGTGAGAGTCAATCGGGCTTCCTGTTCATTATCAAGACCCCACTGACGCTAACCATGATACGTACCAAATGCTTTATGCCTCATATGCTCACACTCTACCGATATGGACGTTCTCGTCCGATCGACAAGTACATTAGCGGGCTTCCCCTTTTCCTAATACAAACCATGATACCTCGATAATCCATGAGACTGATAGCACTGATGCTGTACGACTGCCTCAATGTGGCAAAGCTTGATTGTCTCTCAGAATAGCAGAACAGGTGGAATATTGGCTGGAGGCTATGTAATACAGAGCGAAGTCGACCGGCCAAAGAGAGATACTCCCGGCTGGTCAAAAGCTCACGTTGGGTGTTACAGAGTCGAGCATTGGCTCGATGATACGAGGTACATTTGGTCTAAAACCGCTGGCGACTTCCTCATTCAGGTCAATGAACAAAAGCATTTGAAACTCTTCATCGATGTATACCTGGGCACAATGCATTCGACTAGTGGCAGTCGGGCTGCATATCAGCAGATATCAATTATCGTTATCTCCACCTAATCCTCCATGCCCTATTCCTAGCTCAGGTCTACTGAGTACGTCTTACCTCGGGACGACCAGAGTTCCTGATATTTGAAGTTGGCACAGCTACTGCCAGCTTATAAGCCAGGTGCGAAGTCCGGCAAGATGTTCACTGCAACGATTCTCGTCTCTTCAAAATGGCTGATCTTGAGCGACGAAACTGAGTGAACACGCAGGAGAAGACGACGAGCATTGGTGTCGATAACTCCATATCCACTGAGGAAGGCCACACAATTAATATCTCTGACACGTATACCGGCCCTCTCGGTGCAATCTCCAGATGGTTGGAAGGATATGGGATCGAATCGAGAGGTTTTCAGCATGTACTTCCACAGGAACGTTCCAAGCAATCGATATGGGGTCTGTGCTTGACATGGTACGTTTGTACTTTTGAAAGCCCAAACCATCCTGATTTCCCGCAGAGCATCCGCAGGTCTGACAATATCTACGTTCACGGTTGGCTTTCTAGGGCCGTCAGTGTTCAATCTTACATATAGGCAGACTGCCGCTATCACATGGACGCTTTTAGGTTTTGGTACATGCTGTTCTGGATACTTGACGACCTTTGGCAAAAAACATGGCCGTCGCGCCCTCGTGAATTCGCGTTACACATTCGGTCATTGTGCAAAGATGATCATGTTTGTTCTCAACATTTTGACCGAGATGATATTCGGATTTCAGGCCTGTATACAAGGAGGTCAAACGCTTGGTGTGATGTCAAAAAGAAATCTCCGTATTATATGAGGCATCTTCATCATCGGTATTTTAAGCTGGACCATCGCGACGGCTGGATTCAGCTACGTTCGTTATTATGAACCCATAGCCTGGATATTTCTCATGATTGTGGGTAAGCTGATCATGTTTCGAAGCCTACATGCTAACCGTGTGTAGGTTTTCATCAGCCTTTACGCCGTTGGAGCTTAAAGCTTCACTATGAAGGCCTCCCCTATCATCGAATCTAGAAGTACACAAGTTAGCCTTGGGCTTTCCTTTGCAGCCATAATTCTTAGTTGTGGTTCAAGTTGGGTGGCCGCCTCAGCAGACTACTATGTATACTTTCCCGTAGAAACACCGTCGTGGGAAATATTCGCCATTGCCGCCTCCGGGATCCGGATGCTGCCAGCTTTCGCTATAATCTGTGGTGCTGGATTCGCGTCAGCGCTCTGGTCAAATGCGGAGTGGGCCACTACATTCGCCAATAGCGATGGTTAGTCTGCCGCGCTGATCGAGTACGTGCTACGACCACTCGGAAACGTTAGATACTTGCTTCTCTTCGTGCTGTCGTTTAGTATGATGAGTAACAACGTCTTCAACTTGTATTCGATCGATTTTTCGATGCAATTATTTGGCACATGGCCAGCGAAGCTACCAAGGTTCATCTACACATTCCTCAGTGTTGTCGTGACCATGTAAGCTCCCTAATACTTGCTTCGTCTGTCGTGGCTTCCAGCTGATGTTTCTCATAGTGTGGTTGCGTGCGTAGGATACAATTCCCTCAACGATATCATCTCCAACTCGGGCGCTGTCATTGGATACTGGTCCATCGTCTACTTCGTCCTCATTTTTGAGGAATCGGTCATCTTTCGACCAGTACGTGGGTACGGTCTTACCGGCTGGAATGATCCGAGGACCTTATCAATGGGCATCGCAGCCATTTTGTCGTTTTGTTTTGGTGTGGTAGGCGCTGTAGTTGGTACGGGACAGACCTTGTACACTGGGCCAGTTGCAGCGATGATTGGTGATTATGGTGGCGATATCGGCACATGGCTTGCTTTCTCTTTTGCTGCTATTGTCTATGCTGGAATGAGATATATCGAGGTGAGGAGATTCTATCGTTGAGTGATTTGTCGGTCTGATCTTTTCGCCACCTCCTATCACGTTCTAACATCGCGAAACAAAAGAGTTCTTGTGGCCGACAGTGACCGGTGTTCTATATGCGGGTTAGGATGAGTGTAGTGCCGTAGAGTCCTCTGATATAGTTAAGTAAGCAAGCTGACATCTGAGACCCGAACCAGCTACGTGGTGTGTGGTCCTTAAGTACAGCGTGAGGAGCGTCTACAGCCAGCTACTATGACGTCGTCGTTTGCAGTGTGAAGCATGTAGATGCTGCAACTCAATCATAGCCTACACATCTTCCTTCGCCTTGATCTCGTTTGTCTCAGCGCTGACTTCATTGGCCATCAATCTCGCTCGCTCTTTCTCCTTCGCTCTTTCGCTCTCCCTCTCTTTCTCCTCTTCCATCTTCTTCTGCCTCAAATACTGACAGAATTTACTTCGATCCCTCATCGTACCACCCCACTACAAAGTCAAAGACATGAGATCAGTACATGTCTCGAGTGAATGACGTACAACCGTAACTTACCTTTATAAACACAAATGGCACAACACAAAGCGCCAGACTAAAGAAGCCTAGTAGACTCGTCGCCCACGCCACACCCATAGCCCTATACATCGGCTTTGCAGCGAACGGCAGCACAGCACCGAAAGAAGACCGGGATAATGAGGCGGCGGCCATTGCACTACATTTGTGAAGATACGGTTTAGTGAAGTCTGGTATATATTTGGTATAGTTACAACTTACCTTGCAGCAAAAACTTCGTATGCGTCAACGAGGTAATTGAGTAGCGCCATGAATAGACACAGGTAACCCATGCCAAACAAGATGCCGGCAAGAGTAGGCACGATCCAATGTATGCCTTCTCTACTTGTCCAGCCAAGCCAAAACGCACTGATGACGAAAAATGGACCTGCTATACATGCTAGAGGTAGACGACGCATCTCTTCATTCTGTGACCAAGGCCGATTAAGACGTTGAGAGCGTGCCAGGTACCCTAATGTTCAACGTGCAAAGTCAGTGCACGTTTCACACACAGTTAGTATGTGGAAGATACGTACAGTCCCAAGAAAGGTAGATACCAGCAGAGATGACTGCACCGACGCCAATGGGGAGAAATGCAATGCCGGTCTCTCCAGCATTAAAGTGATAGATGCCTTGGAATATGATGGGATAGGACTGTAAAAATATGTAAAAAATGGCATCTGGAAGAGAGGTATCAGCACATCGCTACCGTCGCGTATCAGCGAAGAAAATTGGCTTACAGGCATAACTCAGGTACAAGCAAGTGAACAATACCAAAGGCTCGAAGCAGATCATGCGCAACGGTCTAGTCAAGATGACAGTGACGATGTGGTTCAAATCTGTCTTCTCTAATTCCAGCGGTGCTGCGATCCTTTCATCACCAGTTTCTTTGCGTAACCGATGAGCCCGACGCTTCAAGATTGTTGGACCATATGTCTCATCAAAGAAGTAGAACAACGGCCATGTTGCGCCGGCGAATATAGCTCCAACCCAGAAGGCCCAGCTCCAAGAGACGACTGCAATGTAGCCTGATACCAAGGGGCCTAGAATCGGGCCAAAGGTTGTCGCAGCCTGTTGTAAAAGATGAGCATAGGATATTCGTTGTTAGCGAAATCATCTTACCATGAAGATAGCCATACTCCTACCACGATACTTGGGGTTGTGATATATGTCCGCGCATATACCACCAACAACGCTGATGGCACAGCTACCTCCCACGCCAACCAGCAATCTGAAGATTACTAGCGCTGCAAAGTTCGGTGCAAGAGCTGAAGCGACCGAAAAGATTGTGAAAATGCCGAAAGAAATTACCATAGTTCCCTTGCGGCCGTACGATTCCGACAGTGGGCCCCAAAGCATAGGACCGCATGCATAGCCGACAAGGTACATTGAAGTCGGCAAAATGAGTTTATACTCATCGTACTCGTTGAAGTGACGGGATATAGGGACTGCAGCACCGGCTGCTAGGCTCGAGGTCATGGTACTGTTCATGACTATGTACAGGTCAGCTCTCCTAGCTATAAAAGTCGGACGGGGTTACTTGCCGCTCATGATGGCCACGAGAAGGGCGTAGATCTTCTTCCACTTCATTTCTCATCAGCCTTGTATCGCTTTTAGTACCGCACATCAACTCACACGACCCCAGTTGTTGGGGTTTTCGGGATCTCCGTCTTCAAAGCGAATAACACGTCGGCCACTCGCATGGCTATCGTCAACGCTCGACATTACCGAAGAAGCATTTGATCTTCCGGGCGAACTAAGCGTTGATGGTGTTCGCGACGCAACTTTCTCAATTGCGTCTTCCTTTTCAGCATCGGAAGAATCGTCGACATCTTTTCCAAGTTCCCTCAATCGCGCAGCACGCGAACTTTCTACGCCGGCTATGTTGACCCGTTAGTGGAAACTAGCCCCAACATCACACTGAGAATGAGCATGCGTACTGTGATTCCTCGAGCTCTGCCAACTTCTTGAGCTTTTCTGACTCTTCGATGTAAAACTCCGGACAAGAGCGACCGGCGATGTGATAGCCTCATGCCCCGGTCCTAAGCCTTGCTGTTCCCGGGAATAACTTCTCTCTAGATCGGCACTGTCCATGGTAACCATACGAACGATAGACTTGTCTATCAGCACTAAAGCCTCGGACGGACGACATGTACTTTTGTAGAAACGGTGGGAATCAAGAAATCGATGAAATAGATTTAGGTCTAGAGTGGAAACGCTTGACCCCGCGCACTTAAATCAGCTATCCGAGGTGCTTTAGTATGTGCCACAATGCCCTTGATCGATAATGATGTGGCTGCATGTTTGGCTGTCGATCACAGCGTTACCCCATTTGGAGTAGGCGGGGCTTGACCTACGAATGGATGACGGGTACCGTTTAGCTACCCATGGGAAACTAAGCACCATAGGGCGTTGCTGTGCATCGGCTGGTTTACCGATGCGCGGCTCCCAGGGACACCGGAACATCGCTGCGAAGCTTGCCTGGAATGAGTCACGTACATGGGTTTTTCTGCGCATCTGTTTAGTCCGACGGCATGCATTGGGAACGCCGATTCCGAACTTGACCTTATCTCGGAAAGGAGCCATCAGATTGAACATTGGTTCAACTCTGATACTGGATTTTCTATCGGTAAACACAAGCTGGAAGCCCATGACTTCTGCGTTGCTTATGTTTCAAGGTTGATGCTGCGTCCAAACCGTCCATAAAGGGCCTTCTTTAACTCCCCCATCTCTTCTTGAATGCCTTCTAGCTTGGCCTTTAGCGCTTCTACCTCACCATCAATGTTCTCTGTGGAAGAACTTAGGAGTTCGAGAACCTGCGGCTGTGGTAAAGAGACAAAACAGTCACCCACTTTGTACCTGTGGCTGTGATTAGCTTCATGATAGCTATACTACCTCTGACGAGGGCCCACCTTGCAGCGGATCACAAAAAACTTACGGTACTTTCTCCTCTTCATCGACGAGCTCCAATTCGCCCGAGATCTCCTCCAAATCTTCCTTCTCCTTCTGCGATTACGTTAGACTACATACCGACCAACGGCGGCGTTTCGCAGCATACAATCTTGGCCCTCAGCTCTTCCTCGAGGATCTCCTCTTTTTGATGCAGCGAACTGAACTTGTTGATCTTCTCTTGATCCTCACGGCGCACCTCCAGATCCTCGCTCTGAGCTGAGGCCTCTTCGTCTTTGGTGAGCTGCCACAGTTAGCGCCAAACTGCGGAACACGATGCAAAAATCGTCGACACTTACCATACGGCGCTGCATCGTGATGCTAAGCGATTGCGGATGGTTTAATACAAATCGAGTTGAATTGAAGCTGAGATGAATCAAAGAGTGAAGTGAGCGGTGTTGGTGGCTACACTCCGGCGTTGCTCGTGCCTTCGGGTACGGAAAATGCCAAGACTCCTACGAGGCAGGGGCGAGCGCCCAGCGCAGTGGACTTTCAAAATCGTTCAAGACAGCCACACTGAGGACCACAACGACTCAAATTTGATATATGTACTTCAGCTCGATTTTTGCCGTGACGATATGAGCATGTATCCTACTAAGCTACCCTCTCGAATGTGGCGCCATATTCGTCTCTCTTCTCTACCAATTTGCTGCTCGTCTGACTATTCTGCGCATCGCTAAGAGCCCTCACGATATCACTTTCTGCCTTATCTCTCACCAGCTTCCGCAACGTCTGTATCAAAAAACCAGAGAACACATCTACTGACCAATCGTCCGGCACGATTGCCAACACATCAGCTACATCGAGCCAGCCTCCAAAGCGTTCTAGAAGTTCACTTGTTCGCTCAACACGTTGTGAAAGGTCTTCTATAGTCAGGAACTCTTTTAGCAGGTGTCCGAACATGCGTGACTGCTCAGGACGAGTAGGTATCTGGCTATGCGAAACAGGGGGTGCGCCTGGCGTAGCACGTCGATGTATGGAGGCGTAACCATACAAACAGTAGCTTATAGCAGTGTTGTAGTCGCCGAGACCATGGGTGAGCAGTTTTAGCGCTTCTTCGTGTCGTTCTTGTCGGCCATTCAAGATGATCATTTCGGAGACCAGCTCTTGCTCATATGGCTGTAGGCGCGACAGAACTGTGTTCACATCGTAAGAGGATGTCTCGCTAAGTAATTGGAGTAGACGTATACGCGCATGCCACCATTCTGCAGCAAGAGCATTGTCGTTTATGAAGGAGAAGTACGTTGGTTTGGGTGGCTCCAGGATACGGTACGTCTCGTAGCTTTGCGACAGCGTGGCCCGCGATCCAGCGTTGCTTTCGAGCTCATTGATGACGCTGTCGAGATAGAAAGCAATGAGTTCATTCACATACTGTGGGTGCTGTGAACCATATTAGCGAGAGTCACCTAATTATACTTCTAGTCGTACCTTCTTCTGGCCGAAGACCAGATATTCCAGGTAGTCTTTGACCGCGCCTGGCGCTTTGTCCCTGAGCAAAGCAACAGCTCGGGTAGGATCAAACTTGACTCTACTCTGATCATCGGCGAATACTTGAACACCGAGTTTGGGGTTCCGATTAGCTAACCAAGCGCCGTATTCTTCCACAAGTCCCTGATCCCGAATCTTTCGTAGGTAGTCGCGCACCTTCTGCTCGCCATCTACAAGTTCCCCTCCCTTGTCTTCTTCGCCCTCTATGATTCGTTTCCAGGTCGCCAGCACGTGTGACGCCTTGACGGAAGCCTTGCAGTTACCTTGGTACAAGCGACTGAGCAGAAAGAGACGCTTGAACTGCTCTAGCAATTGAACAGCACGGTCGAAGCACTCTACTTCCTTATCTACTAGGTCATAGAGTTCTGCTCGTTGGGCGCCTGGACTGGAGGTACCTTTCGCGCTGCCTTGGTCCAACAGTAAAAGAATATGAAGCAGCGCCGCATCGACACTCTTAAACACTGATGGGTCGTTGGTCACACTGGCCATTCCTTTTCGCCGTCTCCAAAACTGAAGGTAACGCTTTACGAAGTGCAAAAGATTATCACCAAAGGGACCATTGACGTTTGTTGGCATTGCAGAAACGTCGTTCTGTTGCAAAAAATGCTCTACCAGGGTCGTGATGCCGCCGTAAATTTGTATGCCATCAGATCCTTGAACGACCTCTCGATAGAGAATCGGCATCAGGCTCAAGACAACGCGCGGATCCATCTCGCCCTCGATGAGCGCTTGTTCTGTGATGCGCTTCTCGTTCTCGAATATGATGATGTCGGCCTTTGTACGTAGGACCACGTCCATGAAGAGCATGAGCGAGGCCTTTTGACGAATGTATATGAGACTGAGGTATTCAGACTCATTTTGCGGTTCTCGTCCTCGAATATCGCCTAGTACTTTTTCTATGGCCCCTCTGGCGGGCTGAATGCGTGCCACATCTCCCACCTGCGCATACTGCGCAGCTTCGATTCGAGAATCTAACTGGGTCACTAGTGGATTGCGTACCGTCCACCATATCTGATCACCAGCCCAGACGACAATTTGAGACTGCAGTTTGGATAGGCGCTCTGCAAACTCACGATCGGCGGCTGCTTGGCTCTTTTCAACCCGAGTGGCCTCTTCTGCTGCTTCTTCGGTCGGAGTAAGTTGCAGTTTCCGAACGGTTAATTTTGCGCCTACTTCTGGTATCACGAGATCGAAAGGCTGCACTACGGTGCGCATACCTATAGGCGTCGATATGTAGGAGCCTTTGCTGTGCACTGGCAATCCGAGAGGACTGAAGTTGAGCCAGTACTTATCCACTTCGCCAGCGCTCGGATCTACATCCCATCGCTGTACCTCGACACCATAGGTAGTGTTGCCTTGTGATTCTCGATGAACGACGGCTAGCACGTAGCCTTCTTCGGCGTTCATGTCGGGACTGATAGATGCTGAGAAGTCCATGCCCGAGCCGTCGACAGCGATGGCATCAGGGTAGCTACTGAATTGAATACTACCCCTGCACATGTCCCCGTCGAGATTTACAAACATGCCGACACCTTGATCAGAAGGTGTTGTGCCGACCGTTAGTAAGAACTCGTTCGGATTTGGTGATGCGACGTGAGGTTTTAACGGGATGAATGGCGGCGGTTGCGGCAGTGGTGGCTCCTCAGCTTGTGGCCTATCTTCCTCTGTCGGAGGTGGCGGTAAAGGTTTGTCGGGTGAGGTTGCGCCGCCACGAGGACGACTA
>Ga0058698_10000799_pt1 | contig 15931 bp, 15 predicted proteins | sample AgamicAsSfe_FD_67288 | JGI IMG/M metagenome (GOLD analysis project Ga0058698, IMG submission 67288) | Agave microbial communities from Guanajuato, Mexico - As.Sf.e | ecosystem: Host-associated > Plants > Phyllosphere > Phylloplane/Leaf | place: Guanajuato, Mexico | collected 2012-05-30
TATCACTCAACAAGAAAGAGGGCGGCAGTTGCATTGTCGAAGTTGTACGAGAATGATGTGCTTGGCTAGATGATTCATTTGACGTCGAGCGTTCATTGTATCTTCTCTCGAAGGACACGCTAAACTAAAGCTTCTGGTATCACATACCTTCAGCCTCCCCAGCCTCGTTCGTACCACCTTCTTAGACCAATTATATAGTATCAATACTGAACATATCCGAAGAAGCTTAATCTCTCCTCCTACTAATGCCAAAAGGGTAGCAAAGACCCACGACTGCGCTTGCCCCCTCGAGTCCCAGACAAGGACGAGTAAAGGTATAGCCGCCGAAACCAAGAATGGTTTGAAACATAAGGAAAGACTGGAACCTAAAGAGATTTGGCTGAAGAGCCACCGCTGCGTGAATCATGTCGTGATGATGAGATGATGCTCGCTTTTATCGCCAGATGCAGAACCCCTGCATCCTTTTTTGACCGCCCAAACACCAAACAGTAATCCCATTGAAGGGAAGCGCAGTGCAGACAGACCACTGTATTGCGCAAGACAAGAAAAGCCTCTCTAATAATGGTTGTATCGACAAAGGAAATTCGTGACTCTGTGATAAGAGCCGTATGGTCGTGGCTCCAATGATGGACCGAGATCTTATGTCATACAGTCGTACACTTTCGTAGAACATGCCCCTTGGGTCTAAAAAACACAAGGGGGAGTAAGAGTACAAGGTTTGTGCGCAGGATAGAAATATTAATCGCACGCAATTATCGACAAGATGAAAAGGAAAAGGATTCTCCGTTATCGCAGAATGGGGTCTAGTGGCCCCGGACACCACCCGAGGAGCGACGGAGGAAGGTACCAGGGAACCGTAGGTCGCTTAGGAACTTGAAAAAGGCACGCTTGCGCGAAGGTGTTTTCGGTAGTAGTGCGGCCGCCTGTTGCATGGGGCCGACAATGTCCTCATCGCCGAGTTTGGGGAACTTGCCCTCGCTCTTAGGGTCATGTAGCGTTGGCATCTTGCTAAGGGGTCCTGGCTCCGTGGGTGAGCTCGGGGCGAGCTCTTGACCGATAGCAGCCGCATGTGACTTGGCCAGATCGTGGTTCTTCTTCCATTCGGCATCGATTTCAGCCCACTTTTGCTCGGTAAGAAGATAGTGTCTGGATGTCACTCCGTAGTGTTCCGCAGTTCGCACTTGATGTTTTGCGTAGTTGCGCCGCGCTTGCGCCCATTCGGCAAGGTGTTCTTCAATAGACGCTGCGGTGCAGACCTCAGGGACATAAGGCTCTGGCAGGATGGTGAAGTTCGCATGGCCTAACTCCATGGCCCACTTGTCCTGTGGGTTGGCGAGCATTAGAGGGGGAATGTCGGATGAGGGGACCATGTATCCGGCATTTGGTGCTCTGATCGACGCAAAGGATGTTTTGGAAGAGAGGGGAGGAGTAGGGTAAGTGCGCATTGGTGGGGTGCCGGCTGGAGTCGGGCCCATGGATTGAGTCGCATCTGCAACTGCTGGCGACTGCAGGGGCGAAGATGCTGGTAGGTCATTGTTCCGGCAGTTCACAAGCAATGGGGGTAATAATGGCGTCGTGGCATAGCGCTCCCGCTCCACCTCCTCGGGGTCGATCTCCATGGCATTGGCCTTGTTGACGTCGATGGCCATTGGCGTAGGCGCATCATCACTCAAATGCTCCCTGCTTGTGAGGGCTGGTGTAGAGGTTGGCGACACGTAGTCCTCTGGGAGATCGACGGTCGAGACATGGTAAATTGAGCCAGCGAGCGATGAGGATCGAGTAGAAGGTACTCTTGAGGGGGTAGCGCTGCGTGAAACTTTGCTGAGAGTCGAGCTGCGATCGCGCACTTTGCGCGACAGCGAGGGAAAACGCCTCTCGAGCTTGCCGGCGATGCTGTGCGCGGATGCTTCCAAGGACCTTCGTCGCTTGGCCAGTCGCAGTTCCGAGTCGCAGGTAGTGAAGTACTCGTCCTGGGGCTCGTAGGCTCTGGATATCCTGCAGTCTTGCGCGTGGCCATAGGTACCGCCGGCGTCGCCTGGAAATGCATCAGTATAGCAAACATGGGGGCATTCACATTGCAACTTACAAGAGCAACGGTACGGATCTTCGCTACCGTAGTCGTACTCACGCTCAAGAGGCTCTTCGGTAAGCTTGGGTAGCTTGCCTGAGCTGTTGGGAGGCTCGGTGGGCTCGTAGGTGGGCGGGCTCGATGACAGTGACGAAGCCGAGCTGGGAAAGCGAAAGTGACCTCGCGTGTATTGACTTGGCGTTGGCGGTGTCGAGCATTCCGAAGCCGAGTAGAAACCCGAGTCGGCATTGGAATAAATCGATGCAGTCGGGTCGTCGTACATGTTGAGTGAGCTTTTGGAAGACTTGCGGGCTGCAACAAGCTTGGGAAGCTGGAGGGGTTTAAGGTCGTGCATAGTTGTTGGTTCTTTTGGCGGTCGGGATGTGACGTGAATGGCGCGCGAGTTACCAGGATCACATACCCAAGTGCAGCCAGCACGTCGGGGTTACGGCGCGCTGCTTTGGGATGGAGAGGCGGTCGGGCGAAGTTGGAGAGGATGCCACGATAGCCGACCACGTATGTACGTATGTACTGTTCGGCGTGTTTATGCTGCAGCAAAGGCGTCTCCAGGGAAGGCCAGCGCCTAATGCGGACGACACGTGAGCGTGGGTGGGCTGCCGAGGTGGTAAAGGTGGAGATGACTGGTGCGCGAGAGTTGGTCAGACTGGATCAGGTTTTGCGAGTGCAAGCGAGAGACAGCGCAGCGATAAGGCGACGACTGAAATGGCGAGAGAGTGGCAGAGGACTGACGTGGAATTCCAAGAGAAACGGGCGGTGTTGACGGGTGTGGGATAGTAGACCACTTCTGTGTGGGCAGGCGCACGGCTTCAAGCCAAACTTTGCAACCACCTTGACTAGGCATAGCGGCTCCGGCATGTCGACTGCGTTCCGCGCGACTCAGATAGCCCGGTAGACGAGGCCGTGACACTCACAGCAGCCCTGGGCAGTCTCCGTGCAGAGAGCACGCCAGGGCGCCGTCGCTTCAAGGTCCCCCAGCCTTCGAGCCGCCGTTTAGACCACAACGTCCGTGTCGCTACAGCTTGAGCACAGCAGGTGGCTTGATTCAAACCCTACTCAACAGTACGGGGCCTGCCTCGGTGTTGAATTTTCACCTGCCCAACCTAATTATGCGATATGTCGTTGGTGGAGGCGCAACAAATTATCCCTGGCTGTTCCCACTCACGCACTCCAAACTTTCTGTCGTCGTGAGAAAAGCTTCTGAGGACACGATGCAGGAACAGGCGTTGGATCACATCGTCTTCACGAGCCTTGACCGATCGCCGAGCTGTGGTGTTGAGCGGTGCCTTTACAAAGTGCTGTACTACCAGCGCTGTGGTTGTCATCCGCTGTCTACCACTCAACTACTGTGAGCGCAACCGTGGCTGCCACTTGACAGACTCGTCTATCAGGCGGTGCGAGGGAACAGGCCTAGTTCGCCGCGCCCTTCAACCTTTCCACGTTACTTCTTGCGCCGTTCTTCTGGCCTTTTGCCGTCTCGCAGCAGTGACATCGACAAGCATGTTCTAGCGAAGTCCATGTCGTTTCTCCCGCTTCTGTCCCGTGTCATCCCCCATGCACCGATTGGCCCATTCTGAATCGCATGAATGCATCAAGGGGGCTGTGAAAGGCAACCGTGAAAACAAACAAACACCAAAGCCTCACGATCTTCAAAACACTGACTGATCCGTAGAGTCCGTGTTTCAAACATTATGCCTCATTGACGAGTCAAGTGGTCGATCGCATCACGCTGAGACGAAACAGGGCGCGACAACATGACCTCGCGTGGGCGGTACCTGACAACATGCCGGAACTTTCCCAGACGAGGTTGGGACAACCTTTCAGCCCAGCCAAAATATCAGCAAGCCAGCGAACTTGCAGACAAATCGGGGAACTTGTTGGAAGCGCTAGACCGTTGAGCCGTTGCTGATTGGCGTTCATACCCCTGGCGCACTATCCTCTTTTCCTTCTCCCCGGCGCCTTATTCTCGCTGGGCAAAACTCCCTGTTCGCACGCTGAGCAAGCCTCACACCGCCAGCGCATTGTCTATCTAAACGTCCGCCCGTATCTTTTCGCATCGTTTCCAGTGTCCTCGTCGTCACCTGCCTCACGGCTCTTGATGCTGTGTCAGCAAGGTGAAAGAGGATCGCGCGGTTTGATCGCCGTGCTGTGCCTCATGCGATCGAGCCCAGCAGAAGAAAAATCGGAGCAAGACCTTACCGTTCCAGGCTCCCGGGACCTGGCAGCATGACGACAGGGCGAAAAAGCAGTCAGTTCCGGTCTGAGGTCGGCAGGCGCCCCGCCTTCTTCGCTCGTCTGTCTCCTTGGCCAGTCGACTGGGCGGCACGGACATGCAGAAGCGGGAGAATACCGTTGCCAGCCCACCCATCCACACCGACCGGCAACGCTCAACGTGCATGAAGAACAGCCAGTTCAGTCTTAAAGCTGACTGCACGCGAAAGAAGCAATTCTCGCGCCCGAAAAATTTGCGTGTACCTGAGAACCACGTGGCGGCTCACATTGGAATGCGCGCGCGCTTCGTTGTCCTCCAAGCACTCTGCATTTTTCCAAATTGAACTGCTCTGCAAAGGAGGAGCGCGCAATTGTTCCGACGGCCTGTTGCAGGATTTGGTCGAGACCGGTCTGGTGTTGCTGATCTCTCAATTTCACCGGATGATTTCCTAGACTAACGTGGCACTCCACCGACCGCCGAATGCCGCGGCTTGGGCATGAGGCATGGGGGTAATAACGGATCAGAAATCCATCTACGGGGATCAGGGTAGCCAGATGCATCAAGCGAATCGGCATACCATGTTGTAGAATCTATGATGTAATAATTCTTCGTGTCAATGCTGTTGCGCGCTTTCTTCATGTCGGAAGTACGGAGTATCATTGCAGCGATCTGAATGTAAGATCATGGTATTCCTACATAAAGTTGGAAGAAAAGGAAGTAAAATCTGGTCGTAAACAAGAATTTGTGTGCGCGAACTGCCGTTTTCGATTAGTCTGGAAGCCATACGCCCAACGGCGTAGAAAAGAAAAAAGGCGTAGGCTAGAGCTGCGAACCCTCGCTCGGGGGACGGCCCCTCACCAACATTCTCTTTCCGCCCAATCATAGCATTTCGGACTTTCTATCCACGCAGGAACGCTCGAAGAAGTGTATTCAAGTCGTCATAACGGCCAGTACACGGGCGTCGGGAACGCTCCCACTCCTCACGCTTCGCGTTTGCTTCGCTCTTGCACGTCCAAATACTTGCAGATCAGATCCAGTATTTGCTCCATAGCAGTCTCTGCTCCTCGGAGCCTTCAAACTACACCATGCATGCTCCAGTCAGTCCATGTTGCATCTCTGTAGCCCAGTCGACGCGGAATGTCTTGGGTTACACGTACCTGGAAATTGGTTTTGATTATGTCTACAAAGCCTTCCGAAAGCTTAGGTTCGCGGTATCTGGAAGCGAAGCCACTGAATGCAGCGTGTGGCAGGATAGTACGAGATTCACGGTTCGTCTTTTAGTGGGCATCGGATGTTAGCATGAGCGTTTCCCGTGTAGTAATGGGATTCTGAGAATCTTGGACATCCCGCACAACCAATCTCCACATCGGATAGCGTGAGAGTGAGTTTGGAGTAATGAGCAAAGTGCAGCTTCCGGCACGCACGCACGGGAGGTTGCTTAGCGGGTAAACTTACTTCTGGACCAATATTCAGTGCGCGGAACGTATCATTGTGCTCACACAGCTTTGGCGTGGCCGTGAAGAGTACGCATCGAATGGGAACTTTCAGCTTCTGCGCCAATGTAATCCACACGGCTCGTGTTTCTGGATCGGCATTGGTGTTATCTTTAACAAGTTAGCTGAGTATGCGGAATGTATTGGAGCCCCGGATCAACATAAACCTACCAATAGCTACGCTCGTGCCTTCTATGATGAGTGCAGTAGCAGCCTTTACACACTTCTCGCGCTGTTTCAAAATGTTACTCAAGGTATTGAATGGTTGCACAACATTTGCGCAGAGACAGATCAGTCAGCAACTCACAGTCTTCAAAATGTCTTGGTTAACGCGGCCGTAACCGAATGGCTGCAGATGTTTCCAATAAAACGATGATTTACCTGAACCGGGGCTACCGCAGAACATGACGATCTCGGGGGTTGCCGGTGGTGTAAAAGTGTTTACTGCAACTAAAGTTAGCACATCTGTAGAAGTGTGGTGTATGAGAGGTTGGATATCATACTTACGTGCAGTTGTTGAGCCTTCAGCCCGCTCTTGCATGTAGGCCATCGGCTCGAAAGCCCTAACGAATGGCCGTGGATCCTCATGGCGGAAGTACTCTTCTGGCGTATGGAACGGTATACCGAGATTAGCAGCAAAATCTCTACATAGACTTGGTTATTTCTGGTTGCCAAGGCATCATTCGGGATCTTCACGAACCTGTCGACACACGAGTGGTCCTTTACGCCGCCAGCCACTGCCTCGCGACCACCAGCATCCCCAACGAATACTGAGTTCTCTAGGTCGACAGATTCTGCATTCTCGATATCGTAGTCTTCTAGCAGTTCGTTCCACATCCCGGTCCTGGGCTTCCTATACTGGTCACGACTTGTCGCAGCATATATCGATATAGGAAAGTCGAGCTGGTTGAAGACTGCTGTTACCTTGGTCTTGAAGTCCGCCAGTCGCTTCTGATCAGATTTTACGGTCTTCGGATCAGGTCTCAGACTGATGCCACCTTGATTGCTGATGATAGCGACAAGGAAGCCGTCTGCATGCAACTCTTTCAATCGTCCTGGAACGCTACTATCCCACCACTTCCAATCGCTTGCATCACGACTAAAAGTCTTTCCAGACGCAGTTGTAATCAAGGTTGAGTCAAAGTCAAAGGCTGCTACTCTGCGCTTGCCCTGCGTGGCTGACTGCGCGCCTAGGTTGAAGCGACCAACCAGCAAGCTGTCTTTGACAATCCGCCATACCATCTTCTCTGGCTCTTTCTTCGAAGCTGGTGTGAAGAAATTGGCGACTGCCTTGCCTGATTCAGGTCAGCGAATATTCCCACACCCTGCGACGAGTGACGAACTTGTTGTGGCTGACTGCTGCCGCCGCTTCGGCGGAGGTGGCGACACATCTTTGCTGTTGGAGCTTGGCCGCTTGCTTAAACCGGGTCGAACAGTCATTTTGCAGTCTGTATCGTTGCCAATACTAGTGCATGGCAATGGAAGATGATCTCTGTTGACAAAGCAATGTTTGTGAGGTTGCTCGCTTGCGCTTTCCTCGCAGCGCGGAACGCGACCTCGCGCTAGCACGTGCTTGAACTAAGCTTCCCTTACATGAGGGCATCGCATACACGTATTGGTCACAGACGTTTCACCACAGACGCTTTCAATGTTCTTAAAAATACGGCCTACCGTTTTGAATCTACGCTGGAGGTTTATACGCAAGCTGGCCCGGATGATGCACATCAGCAGACGGCACTCATCCTACTTATCTGGAGCCAGATGCACTGCAAAAGACCAAACCCCTCAGCGTCCTGACCCAGCGAACGGACTTGTTCCGATCCTTATCGTCTCTCTACCAACATGATATGTTGGTTCGTTGGCACTCGCTGACACTCCTAGAGAGCTGAACTTGATACTTTGCCTCTATAGCCTTTGGAGGCTGACATGACGATTCCTAGCCTAAAACCTCCCTTCCGCTTCCCATTGCTCTCTGTTAGTATGAGAGCAGTCTTCATCGAGGTCGCGCTTGGGTGGCAGGGGCTGTCGGAGCTTTGTACTTGACGCGGGGATCCAGTGCAAGTCGATCTGGCAAAGCCAGGTTCACACAGCCCTTCATTTGCGTCTGGAATCTCTTCAGCTCATTCACGCCTGCCTCCAGTACAGCTGCGTTGTTAAAGTCTTCGATGCGGACGGTAGACTGGAGCGTGTAAACACCGCTTGGATCAAGCAGCTTCAGCCCGTTCCATGTCGGTAGTGTGGCCTTGGGGGCCTTCTGGACATTGCGTATGCCGGGCTCGTGGAGGATGCGGTAGAGAAATATAACGACATTGCCGTGCACAAAACGGTAGCCTTCGACGTAGAACTCAGTCACGAACCTGCACTGTTGTTAGAGGTGAAGGCACGCATGGAGAGAAGATCTCACTGATTGGGCCCTGAGGCGATCATGAAAGCATGTGGGTCGCCAGACAGCAAGTCAGTGGTGTTGGTGAAGCGGATTGAGACACCTCTGTCCCCAGTATCCGGTACGTCTCGGAAGACAAACGACCATGCTGGCTCCTCTCCGTCTTGTACGTCAGCAGACAAGGTCTTTGTGCTCTCCTCGGGCAGGCCGTCTTCAGCTGCAAAGTCGTCTTCAGACAGCTTCTGGACCAGGCGGGTATGGTAGAGAACAACAGGAGCAGCTTGTTTGGCCTGCTTCTGCGCGACAGTCTGGGTGCCGCCGCGACGGCCAAGATTCGAGCCGGGCTCCTCCGGCTCGCGCGTAGGCTTGTAGATAATGTTGCGCTCGAAAACACGTTGGGGCTGCATGGCAGCAACCCCAGCCAGAATGTTCAGCACCTGCTCATAGCGCGCAAAGGTGACCTGGCCGTAGAGGCTCAACTCGTGCATGGTGAGCAAAGTCGGGTCCGCACCGCAGTCGGAGGAACGAATATCAATATGCAATATCCGCTGGTCAGGATGCGGAGAAGCTCGTGGGGTTCGATAAGGCGGGCGGCGTGTGCAGCGTCTCTAATTGGTGCGGGAGCAGAAAAGACAGCCGCCTGGATTGCGCGACGGGAAGCTATGGCCTGAAAAGTGAAAGAACACCTCCAAGTGTTGCGTGGAAGGCCCACAAACACCGCGCTGAACTGCCCGGCTTGCTGCAAATGGCTTAGAAATACACGGCGCGCATGACTTGAACTGACAGTCGTTCGAGCGTGGCCAGAGGCCGTTGGCGTGCGGGTGGGATTAGTTTGCAATCCTCAGGGCCTCGGCGATTGCCTTGCTGCCGCCAGAAATAAGATTTATCTCCATTGTCACTTCCGGCTCCCCTCCACCACTCACCAACACCAATTCCCCAACAAGTCGTCCACTGCACTTTTGTCGCCTTCTTCGCTCTTCTTGCGCAAGCAATCCATCCAACACTCCCGTGCAAGCTTTTCACTACCTCGCGCCCCGTCGCAACCTGCACTTGATACTACCACCTGCAACCCCCGCATCACCTCATCACAAAATGAACGCAACAAGGGCTCTCGCTCATCGCCAGCCCATGATCCGCTTTCTGGGAAAGCGCAGCACCCCTCAGAGTACGTTTAACCGTCGCATCTTGCTCGACCGCACATCTAACATGGCGTTTCAGAGGTTGACCACACCCCGCACGTCCACCCTGCCTCTCCCATGAGCGAGCTTCCCTCATCTTTCAAATCCTACCGACAGAAGGCACAACAGCACGGCCCGCTCAACCACATTCCCAGCGCCTTTGTTGGCGGCCACATTGGCGGTGCATCTGGCAGGGACCTTGGCCCCATTGAGGCAGGAAAGGGCTTGTACTTCGATCGCTCTGAGCTGCCTGCACGCTTCCAGAACCTGTCATGGACACAGGCTGAGATGGAACTGCTCGAGTCCGGTGGTGCCAGCGCGTTTGCTTAAATCCAGAAAGCATCATGACGCGACGTTAAGATAGAAGCCGGACGTGCCGGATGACCTGCTGTACATACTTACACACACGCGCCTCGAGGCGCACGGGAAAGGGACTGCGATGATCTGCTTTATGAGGTTTGGACACGAGAATTTGCGACAAAAGCGATGAAGCGACAAGTACTGGGATTACTTTCGTTCTATACCCATCAAGATCGATACTCGGGATGAGATGAAGATTTGGAAGGCTGCCCTTTGGCTGGGACTGTACGAGAATCACTGTACGGGGAAATGGATTACCACATTTGTAATTCGAGACAAATTCAACAAGCATTGACAACATTCACATACTCTCAAGCTCCAATTTGCACGCTTAGCTTCGTGTCGCATGCCTCCATCATTACTTGTCTTCCACATGTAGCCGATCATGAATACCCCACCAAAACATCACTCACGGGCTACATGCTCCAGCGCCCCCGCGCGATCAATAGAGATGCATGAACAATGTCGTTCCTTTTGTTCGCGGCTAACCCGGAGCCCTTCGGAGACTCTTCGGAGCAATCCACCATCCCACTTCGCCAGCTGGCAGCCTCGGCTCGCCAACACATGCCTTCCACGTGCTTTCCTATGTTAGCACGTGCGCAACACGTGAGATACGTCAGATAAGGCACACTTCTTCCCACATACCAGAGTCAAAACTTTCTTTTGACCACCGGATGAGTGCTGGTAAAACTCACACCCGGTTGCATGAATAAAAATACCTGTTCCGGTAGGTAAGCGCATGAGCTGTGGAATGCAGGCTCTTCCGGCGGTTAAAAGATGCGCCTGTTGAGTGTGGGCTGAGAGGTTAAGTTTGGATCGGCGGGTAAACATTGTGCAGACGCGAAGGAGTGATACTGGCAGATGCTGCTGAACGGTTTGTAAGTTAGGAGGTTCGATTTGCAATATGAATATCATAATGTATTGAATTCAATTGGCTTTGCCTCCCATTCCGGTCGTTTGCTGTAGTCCAGTATACATGGAAAGTCACATCTCTGTCCCGTACTTCCTGCTGATATCGACTTGGCTTGAGAGAACAAGTATCCATCAGGCTCTATCTGTGACATCAAGTGTACCTGGATTGTGCGCTACATCTTTCCCCTTCTGGTCCGTAAATAGTACCTAGTCAACCAAGTCAGCATCTCAATATCTCTGCTCCTCTTTCCGCAAACCATAAGAGTGTACCTTTGGTGGATGCTTTACATCTTCTGCATCAGCCTCCTCTTGGTCCGTCACGATCTTGTTAACCTTTCCTTGTTGTTAGTTGTCCGGTAACGAAGTCGTGGAGTTGGATCGATGAGCGCTTACGTTCCCCTCGTGCCTTCCACCTCTTATCCTCGTATACACGTGGTCACCTTCTTCAATCTGCTCACCATTCTTGGAGGCAACATCGTTCTCGGTAGCTTGCGCCTTGATGACGGGAGTGTGAGATTCAATCTCATTGAGGGAATGGGAGAGTCGATTCGCCATATTAGATAAGTTGCTGTGATATCCGTGTTATGGGCTAAACTCTCAAAAGAATTGTAATGCTTTTTTTCGGTTGTTGGCTATCATCACAAGCAGTTTTCATCTCTATTCTTTATTGTTGATCGTCGTGGTGTTGGTTAATGATCATGATGATGTCATTCTTACTGGAACTTTGAAAGGAGAAGTTGCAGTAATTGCTCATCCCCAGTATCCCTACATGATCGGCATCCCCAGTTTCCCGCACAACATTCTGAGACTTGGAGACGCACAGGATCCAATGCTTGGATTTGGTAGACTGCACTACGCTCACAAATCCCAGGCTACACAAAGAGAATTATAGTGTTCACAAATGAAACAGCCAACATGTGGAGCATGCAACAGCACGGCCACCCCATGCTAGACCCTTTCTTCCCCGGCCCTTCATGGAAATTACCAAGGGGTACACACGTCGCACACCACAGCTTGGTTCATTTTGAAACGAACTGCAAGCTTTGTTTCGACGTCGGGCCTTCAGTCGGTTTTTGGTGTGTGACTTACGGCACAGTTTCCACTGTTGAACGCAAGCCCCTATTATTGAGGGGGGAGGATGGAGTCCGAGGACTGTATCTAAAGCTGTGGCTGAGTTACTTACTCATGAGGTATAGTAGAGGGATGATGGCAGCAGGTGCTGAGGCGTAAGGTAGTATTTTCGGAGGATTCGGCGTATTCTTTTTTGGAAAAAGTACGCACGGTGGCTGTAGACATGAGGCGCAGCCATATTGCCGCGGCAGCATGAGTCGAGTGCTTGCGCGTTCGTTAATAGCTCAGCTCGTATCGGTAGGGAGGGCCTCGTATTAGGCGCCTGATTGCAAGCGTGAGAAGTGATGTACCTGAATGAAAACCTGCACAAATAGCGATACGAAACGTATAGCAATTCACAGAACACAGAGAAGAGTGATTTTGAAATTGCGCGATGCGCTATGTATTTTCTTTTGGTAGCTAGGAACCTCCAGTATCCAACTTGCATGGGTATCTAAGATGTTGTCCCATGCACCAGCCCTAAGTCTTATACAGCGAAGCGAAAGAAAAGCTGGACAAGCCTGCTATAATCAACGAGTGACAAGAAGAGTGTGGATGGACACTCTGCTTAGCAAAACATCCCCAAATACAGCATGGGATCTGCGTTGCGACAAGTAGAGCGAGATCTAGAAGAGAAAAGCTGAACAAGAACCGCAACAAAACGGTTTTCCTTCCGTATACTCCAATCACCGGTCCCTGCCTGATGCGTAAAAAATGAGTCGTAACATGGTCGTGCAAAGCGCTGACCCTGCCTGCGCTAGCGAGATATCAGAATCTTGGGTATATGGATCGTGGTATGATTGAAGTAGACGCTTAGACGATCTTCCAGTTGACGCCATTGTAACGGGTGATCTCGGTCAGGCCAAGGTCCTTCCAGACAGCATGGGAGAGATCGATGTCGTATTCGTTCACGCAGCCAGGGCAAAGATCCATGATCTTAGCGTTGGCAGTCTTGCCTTGGAACTCAATCTCAATCTCCTTTCCGCACCACGGGTTGGTTGATGCGCCGGTCATGACGTCGTGCGTGGTTCCTCCCTGGGCGTTCCAAGCGCCCTGAGCAATGGCAACGACAGGCATGTCATCGGTAAGAGCCTCACCGCAAGCGCCAGCAGCACCGGTGTTGTCGTAGATGGTGATCTCTACATCCTCGAACGACGTACCAGAGGAGGTGCCGCCGGTGGTAGGGTAGCTAGGCGCAGCGCTTGAGGGAGCAGCAGCCTGAGAGTAGACAGGCTCAGGGGCGGCAGAAGTGACTGCGGTGGTAGTTGGCTCAGGCTTGGGAGCAGGTGCTACGTAAGAGCTCTCTGGGGCTGGGGCAGGAGTAGTGGCAACGGGAGTGTAGACTGAAGTAGGAGTTTCCACAGGAGTGTAGACGCTTGAAGGCTCCTCAGGAACAACAGGGGTGTAGGCTGGGGCAGCCTTGGAGGTGGTAGGAGCAGCCTTTGAAGGTGCAGCTGGGGGAGAGGCCACAACCGAAGAAGTGGGTGCAACTACGGCAGTGCTGGTGGTGGATGGCTTGCTGGGTTTCTCGTAGAACTCGCCAGCACTGGTAGTAGCCTGGGCAACTGGCTCGTCATCCCAGACGGTGGTGTAGACAACCACGGTCTCAGTGACGACCTCAGTCTTGTAGACGAGCGCGCGCCTGTCGAAGGGCGCAGCAACGGCGTAGGAGCCGAAAAGGAGAGTAGCGAGGACAGCAGATGCCTTCATTTTGACGGTTGGTATTGTTGGATAGCTGAGAGAGTGGTGCTATAGATGTTGGTGTGAGGTTTGCAGGAAATGACTGAACCGACTAGCAGTTCAAAGGAGTGGTAAGTGAGTTGTGGGTTGTCGCGTTGACAATGGTTGGTGTCAGGAATGACAGTTGTAGACAAAAATGTCTTGAGGGAGTGAATGAATGAACAAGAAGACCTCGAGCCTGCAGAATGAGTGTTACAGGAAGAGGGAGCAGCTTGAAATATAGAAAGAGTGTGGGTGATGGTGTGGGTTAGTGAGTGAAAGAAAGGTGGGCAGAGTGGGTTCGCATGGCTTTTACGCTAGGGACAGCGCTAGAACCGGCCCCTGGCAACGTGCCATCGCTTGTGCATCGCATCCTCCGCTCACCACGACGCCCGTCTAGGCTGTTTCTGTCATCGTGGGGCCTGCCACTCCGGGCCGGCTGCTGGTGGAACGGCGTGCCATGGCGCCCTCAACAACGCTGACCTCGTCGAGTTGCCGCCACGCTACCGCACTCATTCGTCCATGGACGCCGCTCGATCGAAATTGTCGGCACTCATCTCCACCAGGACGAACTTCAGACTTTCTTTTCTCTATGTTCATGCGCTTGCAAAGGGCGCTCCTACGTGCGCTGATTCTGTTCTTTTTCCTTACACTGACAATGCGCTCGTTTCCAGCTAAATATGGCCAGGTTCGAAATATCGCACCGGCTGCAGAGCTGACGGGTTTCATACTTCCGCAAGTGGCATGGCGACGGGCACATGCAGCCAATCACAATGCTGTTCCTGACGATCACTGCGTCGCGGAGCTCTTCGCGCCCTGTTCCGCCAGGGGCACGGCCGGAGCTGAAGCCGGTAAACGAAACATCCCAGGCACAGCGTGTCTGCGCCTCGTTCGGGCACATGTCATCACCGCAGATGAGGCACCCGCCGCCCTGATTGAGCTGTCTTGGACATCTAACACACGTGTACCGCAAGGAGTCGCGCCATGTCTTGATGGACTGACAGCAGATGGGCCAGACCGCCAGAGCTCATGGCCACTTACAGCGCATGGCGATTGTGGACACGCTCTGGTTGTTCGACTTTGCTTCTCCATTTTCACGATTGGCTGTGTGCGCTCCACTGCCTGCCAGCGCCAGCTTCAACCTGCTGTGCGCCGATTCGCGACGTGGGACCGGCTGAAGAGCCGTCACAGCGTCAATGTGACATACACTCCTGCGATTGTTTTGCCGGACCGCCTCAACGAGAGCTGTCGTTCGCTCGCTTTTCCTGCACGCTGCAAACTCCACAGCTTCTGGGCTTTATGATGATGGCATTCACAAGCCGTCAGCATGCGCTGGAAATGAATTGTGGGCCCGCTGCAACTTCGGCGTTGTCTTACTGGTTCCGCGTGGCAGCCATGTGCGAGAATTTGCGCCCTGCCTTATCCACTTATCGATTGCGATACCTATCCATCTCCACAGCCATCGCATCGGGGCCTATCACATGTGTTAGGTGAACGTTCGAGTCTTGCTCTTGGGCTGCAAAAGAGTTTTCATTCATCGTTCGCTTCTCGGCAGCATGCTCCTCAAGCAACCTTGACATTCACCCGTCTTGCCCGACCGCGCGTCCTCACAGAAGGCCTTAGTCACTTCTAACACACAGTTCGAGAAACCGCATTTCGTCATCGTTGACCGACTTTTCTTTTGGAGTCAACGCTTGAGAAGAACTTACAGTTTGTCGGAGGAAGCCGCAGAACAGGAGTTGACGCTACGGTAAGTCGGATGCGCTGCTTTTTGGCTCCTATGGTTCATCAGGTTTGGCTTGAGGAAGCCTACCAAACATGTTGGATTGCTGAGCACCGATGTTTGCCGCATCGTTCTAGATTCAGAACTTTTTACTCTTGCGTAGGATCGGATCTCCGTCAGTGTCCGTCATCTAGAAGTCCGGGAGAACGCTCATGTGCTGAACGACCATACGCATTGGATGTCACCCTTGGCTTGTGCTACGCTAGGATGTGTCAAGATGCTTTTGCCGTTAACCTGCAATGCACCGTCATCGTTGAGACTTAAGCAACGGGTTCCCTGTCGACGATATGCGTACCAAGAACATGAGTGTAAAGGATGAAATCCCTGGTAGTCGTTTACAAACGTTGGTCCAGCCGATCACCGTGTAACGGATACTTTCTCTAAGCGATCTACGATGCTTGTATGCACAGCATCTCGATCTGCTTTACATGCTGTATACTGGCAGACTACGCTAGAACTTTGTGCGGCTAATTACCAGCAGCAAAGCATGGCGAGATACCTCGATACACAGACATCAATCCGAACCAGAAATCACATCTACTGGACGCTGGATTGGGTACATCAAGATGAGACCAGGCACATGCAATCGCAATCTTGATCGTGGCTGTGATGAAGACATTTGTAAAGGAGCATCAGGTATTCCTCGTCTGTTGACCTTCGTCATCACCTTTAGGATTCTGCAGACTTGCTTTTTT
>Ga0058698_10000802_pt1 | contig 15915 bp, 18 predicted proteins | sample AgamicAsSfe_FD_67288 | JGI IMG/M metagenome (GOLD analysis project Ga0058698, IMG submission 67288) | Agave microbial communities from Guanajuato, Mexico - As.Sf.e | ecosystem: Host-associated > Plants > Phyllosphere > Phylloplane/Leaf | place: Guanajuato, Mexico | collected 2012-05-30
GCAGGGAGCCTAGCTTCAAACATCTCGTCGATTTCCTCGAGCGTGCGGTTCTTGATCTCGGGGAGGTAAAAGTAGACCCAGATGACAGTTATAAAACAAGACGGGCCCCAGATCCAGCCTGCAAAAAAAAAAGCATGTTAGTAAGCTTGGGTGTGAACGAGGGGGAGGTTATGGGTGAATAGGGAAATTGCTGCACGTACCGTACTCGGGTCCCCAGTTCAGCGACTCGGGATTGATAAAGTAGGGAGCTGTAAAAGTGGCTAGCCAGGCACCTGCGAAACCAACTGCAGATGCGATTCCAAATGTGTATGAACGGAGACGCTGCGATGGGATTTCTCCGCCGGTGAGCCATGCGTAGGCGGCGATCATGCCGTTGTAGCCTATGATGTACACGACTGAAAGACCAACGATGACCTTGTGCAAACGTCAGTGAAGGAACCTAGATTGATGCTTAGAGAGAAAAAAGACGACTCTTACTTTTCCCGTGCCGGTAGTCCCAGGATTGACATGGTATACAGCCGCAATGATAAGCTGTGTAACGCCACAGATGGAAAGACCAGTCATGAGAAAAACGCGCCGACGGCCGATCTTGGAGATGATGCTGCTATTCACCATGATGGCGAGGACACCCACCGAGGTCAAGATGCACGAATTCATAAAAGGACTTCCGACATTGGCCATCTACATGCTGTCAGTATCACCACCAGGTCAAAAAAACAATGAAAGCGCGGGTACTGACCTGGAAGAAGTACGTTCCGTACGCAATCATAAACATAGCACCAGATGCGGCCTGCGTCGATACCGCCGCAATAGCCAACAACGTGCGTCGCCGATCCACAGGATCCTTCCAGATATCCAGGAAATTCGCGCTTGACTTGACGGCTTTTTCCGCGTCAATGGCAGCTTGTATCTCTGCTACTTCTCCGGGTACGCTTTCGGGATGGGGACGCATCCAGAGCAGTGCCTTCTCTGCCTGTGCTGGTCTGTCAACCAGGATGAGCCAACGCGGCGACTCGGGGATGAAGAACATGCCAATGGACATGAAGAACGGGACGATGAAGATGGTGCCAAGCGGGATGATGTATGAGTTACGACCCTGCATGTCGTGTGTCGCGTTGTCGATGACGGTGCCGATGAGCGTGCCGATCGAGGTCCATATCTGGAAGACGGAGATCATGAGACCGCGGTAGCGTGCTGGTGCGGATTCCTGTTATCCCTTTTCGTCAGCGAATTGTGTGAAAGAAGGTGGGAGGGAGAAAGAAAGAAGGGGAAAGGAAAACAAACCTGGATATACAACTGCGAAAACGTCATGTACCATCCATTCGCGATACCAATCAGCAGTCTCCCCGCATACAAACCTCCCATACTCGTCGTAGTCATCATGACGATATTCGCAACGCAGCAGAGCACACTGGCCATCCAAAGACACTGTCTCCTGCCCAGCCTCGTTGCGAAGACACCAGCGAACGAGGAGCTGAGGAAAGCACCTAGCGTCATCAACGAGGAGATGAGTTGTTGGCGCTCTGTAGAAATGTTGTACCCGGTTGGTACGGTGGGATCTGGGTGGCCGAAGATTTCAAGGAAGCCGCGCATGGCTTGTAGGCCGCCGATGGCGCCAAAGTCGATGCCGTATTGGAAGGGGGACATGGAGACGAGAGTACATGCTGCTAGACATTTCCAGTTGGAGAGAAGGCTCGAGGTTAGGTCGGGCATGGTAGCTGTTGTTTGACGGTTCGATAGAACAAGGAACGCGATACAAGCAGTGGTTGTTGTTTTTGCGATGCTAAAACGGAGAAGTAGGGCAGTATCAAGAAAAGGCTGGACTTTGGGAGTTGGCTCCACCTCCCAGAGATTGGAAATTCTGCTTTCTTGCTTCACGTTTGCGTGTGCACTTCATCCCAGACTGATATGCAGATCGTTATCCATGTGTCGACCCCCTTGTCGCAATATCTGCCGATAGTGCCTCCAAATGCTTAGCCTGTCGTACCCCGGACTTGAACATGAGTCTAAAGTGTGGAGTGCGGAGGTGGCGTTTCGACTAACGACGCTTCGAGCCATTGGCGGGTAATGAAAGTTTGTGCTTTTCGTTTTCAAGGTGGCGCATTAGGCTTTTGTCACGATGCCAGGTATATGTTGAGTGGGGGTGAAGAGGAGACTAGTAGGTTCCTACCATTCTACCGCTGCCGGCCAAAACTATCGATGGATTGTGTTACTCACCATCAGCATGATGTATGCTTTGGTTTGGCGATCGCTCGGATAACGCAATGGACTTGTAGGTGTAGTAGGTGCAGTCGAATGCATATCCTAGCTGTGAGCATGCCATGCAATACAACCTATGGTTCCATAATCGACAAACGGAGGGTTATAAGACGGTAATACCGCGTGGTCGGATTGATAATGCCGTGCGACATTGATCTTGTTCTTCCTCGTGCAGGAGGGTAAGGATCTGCATGTGCCGACTTTCGCAGCTATGCACAATGGAGTCAATGGATTGCATTCGCACCGGATTGGAGTCAAATGAGAAAAGCGTGGCGTAAGTCTAGATGGTTAGTAGTAGCGCATCGCAAGCGGACGATGTGGAGAACGATGGAGAGTGAGGATGCGGATGGTACAAGTTCACGCCTGAGGCGGTGGGGCGCGCTTGTGTCCCTGGGATCCGACTTAGTGATGGCCTCTTTGAGCACGCCTGTGCTTATCCGTCAAACACCATTACATTACCCATGACAGAAAGAAAAAACAGCACGTTGCTCCGCAACTAGAATGTGTACATTGGTTCTCATGAGACCGGTCTAAAAGTCCTCCGCCCGAACAGTTTCTCCGTCCAGCCACTTCTTGCACTGGAAATACAGCTTGTCGTGCGCCTCACGAGAAGGTGTCCCCGCATCTTCACGGCGATGTCCCGGCATGCCGTGGAGGACTTTGATACCATCCATCGTCTCCTCCTGACCGTAAGCAAGCATTTTATAGCCGGGCGAATAAGTCGCCAATCTTGCTTCGTCCAAAACGGGGACTTTATTCGGATTCACCGGGATCATCTTGTCCTTTTCGTACCAATGCCGTACAAGCCTAGCCTTCCATTCGCCAACGTCGTTTCTCTCCCACAGGTAGCAGAAGCGACAGTCACACTCCACATCGACTTCGCAGCCGTCAATGGTGAAGCGCTGCGTGATAGTAGACTTAAGCTTCGTTACAGCCCGAGTACCGTCGGGTCGAATGTCAGTACTGGCTCCGGCACATCTATGCATGATGAAGGCGCCTTTATCCATGCCTGCTTTGGAGATTTCGAAGAACTTCTTGTAATGCACGCGGCCGCTCCATGTAGTGTATATATGTGCGTCGTCGTGGAATATAGAATCGAAGTTCTCCCATTCGCATGCATCGCGGTACATAGGCCATCCTTCAGCCATCTCGCGTAATTTCCAGCGCTGTAATGCCAAATCGTCGGGCCCATTGTTTCGGACGGCTTCGATGGGTCGAGAGCCATTCGGCAAGGTGTGGCGATCAACTGAAGACATGATCATGTGGTACGAGTTGAGGTTGCTGCGGATATGAAGTTCTGGTGAAGTAACCCTGGAGGACGGACAGCTTCGAAGGTTCATAGGTTTATAAGCACTTGACCGGGATATCATGTGCGAACCCGCTACTACGCTCGACATACTTCGCCGATGATGCGACGCGTGATAGCGGTGTTTCTGTAGAGTTTGGAACGCGGCCTGGTCAGTTGTTTGTTACCGATCGGCTCGGAAGTCAGTTCGGCTCAATCATCGGCTCGAACTGGAAACTGATACAACCACTGCCGGCGGCTCGGGATCGGAACTGGTCTAACCATCGACCCGACCCATTGACGCTGTTATCGAGTTGAAGTTATCGTCCGTCAAACCCTATGATCGTACGGTCGTAGCAGCTATATATTTTCCCAAGTATCATATGGATCTCACTATGACTTCGTTAGTTGTGTGTTACTGTTACAGTATCGAAGGCTTTGGTTCCTTTCAAGATGTTGGCCACTTGCGCGGTTTTTGTCGCTTCGTTGATCTGTTACCTATTGGCACAAAGATTTCAGAAAGGTCTTAGCAAATATCCTGGGCCTTATTTCGCGTCATTGACGAATATATGGCGTGCGATGGATGTATACAAGCGAGACACACATGTTACATACCGCAAATTACATGCGAAGTATGGCGACGTTGTCCGAGTCGGACCCAACGTTTTGTCGTTTGGCAAGCCATCTGCTATCCAGGATATATACGGACTGAATAAAGGATTTACGAAGGTCAGTCTTGACGGCACCGATAGCCCAGTTAGATGGAACTGATCAACGCCAGAGTGGATATTACGATGTCTTTGCTGTCCTGAAAAAAGGCAGCATTGTCTACAATCTGTGAGCTCGAATACGACACGTTTTTGCAGGTGCTAGATGCTTACATACGCCATTTTCAGGTTCTCGACAAGATCAGAAACCCATCATGCTCGCCTGAGACGCTCTGTCAACCATGCGTTCGCTCTATCGACACTACTGGATTTTGAACCGCTTGTGAATAGCTGTTCATCTTATTGGCTCAAGCGTACAGAAGAGCTTTACGTCAAAGGACAGGATATCTGTCCATTATCTACGTGGATTCAGTACTTCGCGTTCGACGTTATCGGGGAGATTACTTGGTCCAAGCGACTTGGTTTCGTCCAAGAGAATAAAGACGTCGCAGACATCATCGCTACGGTGGATTCATTCCAAGACTATGGCACTGTGGTAGGCCAAAATCCCTGGTGGGATCGTGTCCTTGTCAAGAACCCAATCAAACTATTCCTCGAGAGTATAAATCTCTGGCCAGTCAGCCCAAACGCGGCGATTATCAAGTTTGCTTTGGCAAGGCAAGACGAGGTATCGGCTAATCAGAAACAATATACAGCAAAGAAACCTTCCAGCGAGATGGGTGTCACCTTTCTCCAACGATTCTTGCAATCACAGGACAAGAACCCGGAGTTTCTGACTGATGATCGAATCACCGCTATGTGCGCATCCTTGATCATTGCTGGTTCTGACAGCACTTCCATCAGCTTGGCTGGCGTCTTCTACTACCTCTTGAAAAATCCACGCGTATACAGGAGATTGATGGAGGAGATCGATGACGCACACGATTCAGGTGCTTTGGCATCACTCCAAGATAGTACTGGTGCGGATGATGTTATTCCTTTCTCCGCTGCCAAGAAGCTCATCTACCTCGACGCCGTCATTACTGAGTCTTTCCGAATGCATCCAGCCGTTGGCTTGCTTCTCGAACGTATCACACCGCCACAGGGTGCCACTATAGATGGGCATCATGTGCCTGGAGGAGTCGTGGTTGGCTGTAATGCATGGGTCCTGCATCAGGACAAGGAGACTTTCGGAGAAGACGCGGATATCTTTCGACCCGAGCGATGGCTTGAGGGTGAAGGTGCTGATCCTGCAAACATCGCGAAGATGAAGTCCAGTATGTTTCATTTCGGGGCAGGATCAAGAACATGCATTGGGAGAAACATCAGCCTCTTAGAAACATACAAGATCGTTCCCACCTTCCTGAGGAAGTTCGAGGTAAGCATTGCAGATACGCGATCTCAGGGCTTCACTAATACTTGTGCATAGATTGAGATTGACGAAAGCCAAGAGCCGATGTATTTGAAGAATGCCTTCTTCGTACATCGCAAGAACTTCAATGTCCGCATTAAGTTGAGACAGAAAAACACGAATTAGTGTCACTGCAGTGGCATAGACTTGCCGCTTGATGAATATTGTAAGCTTAGCAATAGAAACCGTCTCCCAGCAGAAAGTCAAATTCAGACTGCCCAAAGAAGTCGTTGTTCATGCTGAAGTCGTAATGCCTAGGAGGAGAATTGCGGAGTGCTCCAATGTCAGAGGCGGAAGCGCCGGGTGTAGGCAGCTCTCTAATACCTGATTGATACGGCGTTAGACAAGGCACATCAGAGATAGCTGCTGTCGACCTGGACGACTTACAAACTGAGTCTAGCTTTTGAGTGAAGACTTCGAGCGCTTCACGAGCTTTCCGAAACAATGGACTAGTCCGTTGCAGTACTCTCATGTTGTCAAGGCATTGCCCCAGTAGACCTCTGATCCTAGATGCCGGAGTGATAGTCTTCGCTTCAAGTTCAGGACGGATGTGGTACAGCAATGCAAGACAGAAAAGATGCATGGCTAGTATCGAACCTGCTTCTCGTTAGTGTTACCTTATCTGATCGCCGTATAACGCCTGTCCTTACAGGCATGATTGGAAATCCATCGGACGTTGTTGTGGTTCATGAACTCCTCGCTTTGTGAAATGATACAAAGGATTTGATTCAAGTTCTCGAGTACAACGAGATCGCTCTTGATGGTCGGCACACATTGCTCGAATAGAGATTCGTCAGCTTCATCTACACTGGAGGAGCCGACAACGACATCCAGCAAGTTTTTAATGACCGGTCCGTTAAGCATGATCAGAGCGCGGTAGTAATGTACTGTTAGAGTTATTCTGAAACGATTCTCTTCGATTCGGGATGTAAGGACGGTGCAAATCTCTTGTGGTGTGATGAGCCTTAGACGAGGGTCGAGCTGTTGACGCCACTCTTCAAATCGCTGGTACAATTGCAATCTCAATGCAAGCAAAGACCACGTGCTTAAAGATATCTCCCTTCCGATGTTGTGTTGGTAAACGTCACTGAGCATGGCTGCAATGATACTATATAGGTCGCTTTGCATCTTTGTTAGTTCGAGTTTCGCAAGAATGATCATCGAGCCTTACGTTTGGTATTTGTGCTGAAGAAGACTTTCCACTTGATATTCATGCGCAAGAGGTAACACGTGGTGAATCTGTCTCGGGTCTTCTAGTTCAGGCGTACATATGTGCTGTGACGGAATAAGACACGGTCTACCCAGGCACATACAAAGCATCCTGAGTAACTTAGCTTCTAGTTGGGGAAAATCAGATTGATGAGGGAATACCTATCCTGATTGATCAAACTGTACCATAGTCTCTTTCTCAACTCAGAGTCTGATGGCGAAAGATCTTTGTAGCTGGAAGGACAATGCAGACCGAGCTGAAATGCGGCTTTTACCGTCAGGGCATGGTACGTTCCACTACTGACAGGCATCTGCTGCTGCTGTTGATAGCTCGTAACGAGCAGTAACGATTGGACTAAGGGACTTGTTAATACTTGATAAAGAAGCGAGAGAGTAACAACTCACTGAGTTCCAAACTTGCGCCTCGGAGAGTTTCAGGGGTCAGATATTGTATGGTCCGCTGGAAATACACATCACACTTGGGATCTTCAATTGCCAGACACGAATGTGCAAACATGATGTTGACAAGTGCTCGCTTTGTAGTCCATCCTGGCTTGCGAGATCCAAAGGCCAGTTCCTTGAGAGGTGCTGTTAGAGTCGCTTTGCTGACGAAAGGAAAGGCTCCTGCGCTAGTTGCTATGAAGCGGTCAAGCATTGAGAAGGACTCTGAAATGGTTGGTAATGTTTCCTCAGAGTTGTGCTTCAGGTTGCTTGTTGGGTTTACTCTTGATGTGTTGATCTCACTCCAGTCTTCGGTTGTTTCTGGTTGGGTTTGATCATGCTGTTGCGGCGCACCACGCAAGAAGCGTATGAAGCAACGTGATATTGATCGAAAAAATGCATGATTCGAAGACAAACCTATCCATATTGTTAGAGAGCTCGTATAATGAAAGCTAATCACTAACCGAAGTGTCCAAACTCCGATGCGTGCCGATCCTGGAAGACCTCTGCGGCACGAACCTCCTCACTAACTTCTTGTTCAGAGATGTCAACAGCTGTGTCGGAATCAATATTGCCGACATCCCTTGCTTCAGTCTGGGCGCATAGTCTATGGATCACATCAGGTCGCTGGGTTACAGTGTCCACAGTGTCATCAGGGCGGGTCGTTGCTGAGTATCTGGTCGCCGTATGCAACTGATGTTGTAGTTTTCTGACTTTGTGCATCGCCTGAGCTCGGCTGTCGCTGTCAGATTTCACCCAAGCTGAGTTCTAGACACATACTCATTAATTCTTCTAGAACCAGTCTTTCTAGACGCTTTCGCATATACACAGTCGATGCCGAGGTGCTGACACGTCAAGCAAGCAGGTTGTATGCCATCGCACTGATAACGTTATGGGTCAACAAATGAGACAAGGATACACCAGTCTAAGAAACGCCAAAGCTCCCGAAGCAAAGAATCTTACCTTGGTCTTTCTAGACCTGCAACTTTGACACGCGAGCGATACACGTTTTCCCCTAGTCGAAGCTGACGCTTGAGGCGATGGCAGCTCTCCACACAGGTCATCGTTAGCGTTCACGGCCGCTGCTGGTATGACGGTATCTTCAGTAACCATCTTTTCGGATACCTTTGCAGCATAGGATCGTTCAGCAAGTTCCGGTAGGATTGTGAGTTCTGGTAGTCGGAACATCAAGTGATGATGGCAACGGGTCGGGAACGACGGAAGCCGAAGATCCCGACCCCGCTCTCCACATCCCGTACTTCCCCCGCATACTACCTTAACAGCTCTTGCTCGTAAAGTCTGTCCATGCGAAACGATGGCCGAATGGTCTAAGGTGGTAGATCTGGGTCCGCTCTTGGTCGTACAACGTCGCACCGGCCAGTGCAATTTAAAGAGGTCACAACCGTGAGATGGAAGTTATGCAGCTAGCAAGATTATCATCATGGCCTTCTTACCGATCCCTTTATTGGCCTTGTTGACAGTCCCGGTTGTCTACCTACTATCATGGATGCGCCATTGGCTTCAAGATAGGGGGAAGCTGCCATTGCCTCCGAAACCACCAGGCGTGCCACTACTGGGAAATGCGGTCGATGTCATCCGATCCGGAAAGACGGGCTCCCTACACCTACTTTTCGGCCAGTATGCTCGCGACCACGGCGAGATAGTTCGTTTGCAAGTTGGGCCCTTTACTCAGTACTTCATCAATAGTGACGAAGCCGTCAAAGCCATCTTCGATAAAGCATCTGCCACGACATCGGAGCGCCCACGTTGGATCGTTAGCAACGAACAGATATGCAATCAAGAGAACGTGCTTCTATTGAGTGCCAGCCATCCCAGGTGGAAACACCAGAGGAAGGTCATCTTGCAAGGTATGACCAGTGTCACACGCGCCGATGCTGGTCTCGACTACCTGCATTTTGAAACGGCAAAGTTTCTGAAGCAAGTCGCCGGTAATGACGATCTAGCCGGTAACAGTGTCCAGCTCTTCAACGAAATTGGCCGGTATACGTACAGCGCATTCGCCAGTCAAACATTCGGCATGGATATCCCAGACGAGAAAGATCCAGTGATTGAATACATCTTCCGCAGCGGATTAGAACAGATCTTAGGAACACTTTCTGGATCTCACCTTGTCGATATACTCCCAATCTTGGACGGATTACCCCTTGTCCTCAAGCCCTGGGAGAGAAAGGCAAGAGCGCTCTTTCAAGACAACATGAAATGGTCCATCGAGCGCCTGCAGCGAGTTGAAAAGGCCATTAAGGCGGGCAGAGTCAACGACTCTTTCTTAGCTCGTGTATTACAGGATGAGAAAAACATGGGATTTGAAGACCGATCTGAGGCCGCTTACCTGGCTTTCATGCTCATTATCGGCGCTGCAGATACTTCGAAAATGTCATCATGGTCTTTCCTCGAGGCCATGATGCGATTTCCCGCTGTTCAGGCCGAGGCGCTCAGCAAGATTGAAGCTGTAGTTGGAGTTGCAGACCGCCTACCAATCTACGAAGACCTCGAGTCGATACCTTACGTACGCTACCTGATGAAGGAGCTCTGGCGTTGGCGCCCACCTGTTGCACTCGGCCATCCACATATGACTACCAAGGAGCTGAATTACAATGGCATTCGTCTGCCTGCCGGCTCTCGTATCCATCTCAACTCGTGGGCCATTGGGCATGACCCGGGCCGACATGTCGACCCAGATCGCTTCTGGCCTGAGCGGTACGAGGGAGACTTGACGAATAGTGAGCAGAGCAAGAACTCCGCTAACGTTAAAGACCGCGATCATTTCGCTTTCGGATCCGGGCGGCGTATCTGTCCCGGGTATCATGTCGCCGAACGTTCACTGGCAATTGCGATCATGCGTCTAGTGTGGGCGTTTGAGATCGTGCCAGCGCCAAACGCCAAGTTGCCACTCGACCCGAGAGATTTCCCTGGAGATATGCCAGGAAATCCAGGAGAGCATATGCCTGTTATGTTGAAGGTTCGTAGTGAGGCGAAGAGAAAGATAATTGACGAGGAGTACGCGAAAGCAGAGGCTGCACATCCTGCGATGGAGCCTTTGAACCATGATGGATGGTCTTGGAAGTTCTGAAGGGCAAGACATATATAACGGCTGTGCGATGCGCACTCGCTGTAATCAATGCAAGCATTATAGATGTCTTAGCAGACACTACTCGATAGCTGTTCCAACGTATTCATGTACCAGCAGCCCTACAGACTACCTTAAAGAAGTTATTCTGAATGTTTAAGAGCAAAGGCACGCGTCATGCATCTGCGATACGATGGCTTGCTCGGATTTGGTGACATGCTCGTCTTCAAGAATAGTTCTATTGTAATCGCAGCTCGAAAGGCTTCATCTTTGTGAGTTAACTCCTCATATAAGCTCTTCAGCCTGATTTGAATGAGCGACATGTTGCATATTACTGCGTTCAACGTCTTGAAGTCTTCTACGTATAGTGCACATAGCGTGTAATCTGGATGCTTTGGAGGCTACTTCCAGAGGTACCTACGATGGAGGCTGCCGCATCACAGACTATGCCACTATCCTCGTGCATTGTCCTCGCACATCGCTCTTAGTGAAAGACCGACATCATCAGCGGCTACAGAGAACGGTAACTTTATCATAGCTCGGCCGAGGCTAAGTGGATAGCGGAATGCGGGATAGACGTCGTAACCCCACTCTTCCCGGAGTTTCCTGACTGGCGAAACGCAAACACTACACCTGCACCAGGAATACTCAAAGATGATATGGAAATGATATGGCAAATATGTAGAACGGGATGCGATCTCAATATACCTAAGTATTCACGACATTCGCTGAACTCCGGGAGTGGAATTTCTGAAGGCGGTTCGCCTTCAATATGGATGTGCATCGCGCTCATCTATACCAAAATTGTCGGCTGTTGATACGATCTCAACGGAGCATAATGGAAAGAGAATTACGGTACCCCGCGAATCGAGCAACGCGTCTCATCTTTGCTGAAATCAGAGTATAGACCCGTTCCCGACCCGACTATCGTATATCCAATGATGCTACAGTCCGAAGGCCCGGATCGGATCGCGCTCGCTTCTCGTTATGCTCCGATCCGAAGTATGTATCACTATAAACAGTGTATCCTTCATGTTTCTCGAGATGTATCATTCCATCACAACCAGGCCAGTTACATTCGCCTTGGAAGACATTACTCGTGGGCTTTCCATACCAATCACTACTGTTACGGGCCCAAACCTGAAACTCATACAAACATCTACCAAAATGGACGTTCCCCAATCCTCTAGCATGCCACGCGTGCAACAACCGCTTGGTAAATCCTCGCCATACATCATTCCTGCATACGAGGGCGATACCATGATGATACCCGGACACAAAGTTACTGTACGCCTACTCGCCAGTGCGAAGGAGACTTCGGGCCTGTTATCTGTGTTCGGATACGATGGTGCTCTCGGGGACCCTCCAGGCTTCCACTATCATAACTTGGCTCATGACGTTTTCATGTGCACACGTGGACATGTGAAAGTCTGGGCGGGAAATCGCTGTAAAATCCTCGGTCCGGGAGATTTCTGCTACGTTCCTCCCAAGGTCGTGCATCGACCACAGCTTATCGATGATGGCACCAACGAATCGATCGGAGTAGTCACTCCTGGACAATGGGTTGACTTCTTTCGGCTGATTTGTAAGAAGTATGATGGTGTTTTTGCGGATGAGTTTGATACAAGCGACATAGGAGAGTTGGTTGGATCTAGAATCACGGAGATCAAGGAGAAGTACGACGTCGTCTTTCAACCAGGATTTCAGGGTGCGGAAGTCAGCGATTTGACAAAGGAAGAGGACTCTAAGTTGCCCGATGAGCCTGGCAAGGAGTACTATCTCAAGGCGAACACAGGACCGTGCCATCTACTCGAGGGTGTGCTAAGCAGGCCTTTCATCACCACTAAGCAAACTCAGTCGCCCACGGGGAACTTTGCAGCTACAGCTATCGAGTCAAGTAACCGGTTGGCAAACTCGGTCCTGAGTAGGCCATTCGCGTTCATGAAGGTTCACCAGGTATATCATGTTCTAGATGGAGCGATCAACGTCACTCTTGATGGGAGTGCGAATGTCATTCGAGCAGGAGAGACAGCTTTTGTTCCGGCCGGCACTGCAATCTCGATTGAGTTCCTCGACCGATACAACCGCTTCTGGGCGTACTCGAGCGGAGATGGATTGGAGTCGCTGATCGCGGATGCTGGTGGCAAGTTCGAGGGCACTCTTGTGCCAGACAAAAGTAGACCGCTTGATAAAGAGGCGTTGAAGAATGCAGCAGAAAAACATGATGTCAAGATTTCTAGTTAATACATGCGTACGTAGCAATACCGATCAAAACACATGAAAAGATCTAGTTGAAGTGGCGCTCATACATTGTTTTCAGGCCTCCATATCAGTGGACGCGGCTTCGACACCAACTTAGGGTACTCGGCATCTGCTAGATGGTACAGGGACATTATGTTGGGATTGGTTTAATACAATACCATCGGGGTGCCACATTGAAATCGACGTCACATTTCGTCCCTCAAATGCCTTCTTGACGTCACTCCAATACACCAAGTGCTGCCCCTCTGTAGCGATTGTGCGTTAAGAATCAATGAGAGCACCATCCTTGATCATCGACACACCGGCCATAAAGGCCCTGTACATCCAATCATCTCCGTTTTGCCCATTCTCGTTGTCGTATACCAGTATGTCCCTTCCGCTAGGGAACCGCACCTCCACCCAATCCTGGCAAGTCGTATCGAGCAGGTCACATTGATCCAAGTCCTCCTCGCCCGACCAATCTCGGTGCAGTTCGTCTTCCTTGTCCTCAAACACGCGGAAGCTTAGACTAGTACCAACCAGCATGCTCGTTTCGTGGAACAAGAGGCTCTCTGACCTGTAGTAATGTATACCCGAGTTGGCGCACGCTGTGAAGAATTCACGAAGCGTATTCGGGTAATGGAAGTTTGTGTGCTTGAGAACGACGCGGCGAATCGAGGATGAGTGTACGTTGATGATCCGCGCAAGAGTGGGCGCAGAAGTGCTCGTGACAAGCCCGTCAAGTTCGAGTGAGCGGAGGCGGAATGGTGGGCTAGAGCCTAGTAGCCGAAGCAAAGGTGCCCAATTCTCGCTACGCGATAACCAGCGCTGACAACTCGATGGGCGCGCAGATAGATGCAGAGATTTGAGGTTCGCGTTGCTTTCGATCATCAAGACAAGGGAAGTCATGGATTCATTCTCCAAGGCCAACATATCCAACTGGAGCTTCAGGCATGTAAGGGCTCGTAGGGCGCATACCCTTCGCATGGAGTAGAGTAATAGTGGACTAGATGTCAACTTCGACTGCCATTTCGAATCCGCGAATCCCAATATCTCAAAGCTGTCTAGCTGCTGTCTTGTATGCTGGAGGCTGGAAATCAGGGCATAACCAAGGCTGACCATAGAGTACGTATCGATAACGTGATCGTGCCGTGGACCATGCAGCCCGAAGTGATATCGAGGGCCGAACCTTAAGTGCGGATGGGCTTCGGAAAAACCAAACAGTGGCAGCTCATTGGTTAATTCCTCGTCACACATTCCCCACAGACCAGGAGGAGCGCGAAACAAGAAGTTCTTGAGATTCGTCAGACGTTGAAAGATACGACCGAACATCCATGGCACCTCGGAGGTACTGATGGCAGCCTTCGCACAGGGTTTTCCTGTTGCTAGATCCCCGAATCGTGATGGCTGGCAATCGAAGATAGTGTACACCTCGAGTGTGCGAATACGCTCGGCAAGTCGCGTGCAAGACAAGGCCTCGAGGCGCGCGACGCTTGCCATGGTCGTTCGACATCGTCGTCTGGAGAAGCATACTTTGACCTGATCAGAGCAGTTAGTTGTCAGAACAACTGACCCCGAAGGCCTCGCTGGGTTCTACGTAATGCTGGAAAGTATGCAAGACATAGCAAATATATTTAGGTTAGATTTTACTTACAAAGCGGTCATCGATACCTCGTGATATGTTTCGGTTGCCCAGTGATCGAAGCGTGAGTAGGTCCTTTTTAGAAAGATACTCAGCAATCATGACAATGAGCTCACAAGGTAGAGACTCCAGGCTGCCTGGAGAATAGACGTCGTGTTTGTCTTTGAGCATGCTGCCGAGGTCTTCACGGATGAAAGCCATGAGTTCTTCCATGTCAATCACTCTCATTTTTGCGGGTTTGATATGTCCTCGGAGTGGTGTGCGACGAAGTTGAGGGATTGCGAGGAATTCTTGCGCAGGCTATCGCTACCATAGTTTTGGTCCTATGGGAAGGACGAATAGTGGTACATAGTGATGTCAGGAAGCCGCCGCAAAAAGCGGAGTTTCCTCGACGTGAAAATCATGTATTGTTCGAACATAGTAACACCGGATTGAGAAGCATCGCGTTCGTGGTGGCTTCGTGAGTCGGTCTTCGTAGGCACCGCATCGGGTAAGTGCTACATCATAGAGAAATCTGGGAGGTATAGTACAGAAGACAAGGCTGCCAAAGCGTGATTGCTGAGTGACGCGCTGTATCCTTGGATATCAGTCGATGTACATGTTGATAGAGAGCATTGTGCGTGGTTGTGTTGTCGTAGTGACCAGCAGAAGCACGGCGATGAGGCAGTTTGGCGCTATTGCGGGTCGCGCGTCGCGTCTCGGCGCAATATCTGTCGCCAGTCTCCCGCTTGCCGTCCAACACCATACCCACAGATGCTGACCCACTCTCTTGCGCGTATTCGTACCAGTGGGGAAAGAGTCGCATACCCCTCGGGTGTACGAGATGACCATGAAGCTGCAAAGTTTACCCGGCACCAATGCCCCACCCCCGCAATGTGGGGTTGTGCGCATGCAACTCACTACGAATGGCTGCACTCAGTACCCGCTACTTGTGATGCCTGTCGCTTAGCACGCTCGGTATCAGGTGTCAATTTATTGAACGCCTGCTCATAGCCGCCACGGTGGAGTTCTGAAGCTTCGGAGAAGTGCATCTTGTAACTCGGCACATCTTCATCCCACGGACGTCGCCAGCGCACCCTTTGAACAACGTGAAGCATGGCAGTAGAACAGATCTTCGAGGCTCTGCCTTTGCATTATTTGCAGCATGGTATCTCAAAGTTTGGCGTGGGAAACATTGCCTTGGCGGTCCTCGCAACCGCAACTTTGGGGGTGTTCGCAGACTATGCTTGGATGCTATACATGAGATCAAAGATGGTAAGAACGCCACACTGTAGCGTGCGAGCATGATACTGATGTTGAGAAGCCGCCTGGGCCTTTCCCATACCCAATCGTTGGCAACACGTTCCAGCTACCAGATAACAAGCCGTGGATCTTCTTCGAGGAACTGTCGAAAAAATACAACACCCCATTGATAACATATTGGATCGGACGCAATCCGACCGTATGGATCAACGATGCTTGGACCGCGAACGAACTTCTTGATAAGAGAGCAGGCATATACTGCTCAAGGCCGCGTATGCTTGTCTTTGCTGAACTCGGCTCTGGTCAGAACAATCTCGTAAATCTCATCACTACCACACAAGCGCAGCGTGAGCGCTTCCGGATGTTGCGCAAGGTGACACATCAGGGCGTTGGCATTCAGCAAGTGAAGAAGTACCGTGATTTCCAGAACGACGAGAGCAAAGTTGTCGC
>Ga0058698_10000803_pt1 | contig 15914 bp, 10 predicted proteins | sample AgamicAsSfe_FD_67288 | JGI IMG/M metagenome (GOLD analysis project Ga0058698, IMG submission 67288) | Agave microbial communities from Guanajuato, Mexico - As.Sf.e | ecosystem: Host-associated > Plants > Phyllosphere > Phylloplane/Leaf | place: Guanajuato, Mexico | collected 2012-05-30
CCCCACAGCCTCTACGTCTACAACAAAATCGACTCCATCTCCCTCACGCACCTCAACACCCTCGCTCGCGAACCGCACACCGCCGTAATGTCCTGCGAGCTCGATCTCGGCATCTCCGACGTGGTGGAGCGATGCTGGCAAGAATTGCAACTGATGCGCGTGTACACGAAACGGCGAGGAGCCGAGCCCGACTTTTCCGAAGCGCTGATTGTGAGGCGGGATAGCACGATTGAGGATGTGTGCGATCAGGTGCACAGGACGTTGCGGGAGACGTTCAAGTATGCGTTGGTGTGGGGGGCGAGTGCGAGACACGTTCCACAAAGAGTAGGTTTGGGGCATGCGGTGGCGGATGAGGATGTTGTTAGTATTGTGGCGAAGTTTCAGGGGTAAGGATAAGGAAGGAGTGGCGGGGTTGAACATATGTTGTTGCTCCGACTAAATACAACGGACTGTCCCGGCTGCACTCTAAGCAAGCAGCTTGTCAGCCCTCTATTCCTGCTTCCTTCGCGTCATCTGCCGTGTTCCAAGATGGATTTATGTTTCCCCTCGCAGAAATATGCTATGCAAGACAAAGCTCAGCCGACGCCTATGACACAAGAGAAAACGTCTTTATATGCCGCCAATTTTTCCGCTACCAGCATATCATATCGGTCACAAGATACAATGCAAGGTCATCGACTCCCAAACTGCTGTACGCAGTAGCATTGAGGTACCTATCCGATCACACTACCTTTAAGACCGGCCATGTCCCCCTCCTTGGCTGCGATCTCGAAGTAGCCGTAAATGATACTAGTGGTACATTAGCATCCATCAGGAAGAAGCAAATGGAATTGAACACTTACGTAACAGCGAGCAGGATTCCAGTACCACTGCCCAACGCGCCCATCAAATCACTGACAACACTCAACGCACCAATGCAGGCACCACCGAAAGCAGCGGCAGTGGGAATGACCCTCTTGAGCTCCTTGTACATGCTCTGTTCACGGTGTCCAGCCATAACCAGTCCTTGCTCTTTGAGCTGCTTGGCAACATCACGGGGGCCAGAGCCGGAGACCTCAATCCAAGTCTTCGAGAAAACGGCGCATGCCACGAGCATGTAGGCGATGTAGACAGCTGTGTGGATGGGGTCGAGAAGTGCCTCCGTGAAGTTGAGCGGTGGTGACATATAGTAAACGAGACCGGAAGCGGCAAATAGCTGAGCTGAACCCTCACGAGGCTCCCAAACACCGATGAGACGGACGAGGAGGTTCTCGGAGAAGCGGCTGAAGAGCATTTGGCTGATGAGGAAGACGTTGGAGGAGAGAGCGGACTGCAACATGATCGGCATGTTGGAGGTGTAGAACAAGCGGACTGGGAAGGAGCCACGCATGCCACGCTGGCGGTTGGACTTGACTGGAATCTCGACACGGAAGCCCTGGAGGTAGATGACGGCGGCGAAGACGAGACCAGTTGCCAATAGATTCATTACGTTGGGCAAGCTCTGGCGGTAGAAAGCCTCTTTGAGAGCAAGCTGCTTGTTAGGCCATGTGATGAGGAGGTGGAAAAGAGCGATGATAGCTCCCTCGAATTCTGGACCGCGACCAGTGTTGATCGTGGTTGGAGAGAAGGCTTTCCACATGATTGACTCGCAGATGTTTGTTGCAATGAAGAGGGAAATACCCGAACCAAGACCATAGCCCTTCTGGAGGAGTTCGTCGAGCAGAATGACGACTGAACATGATTAGTATGTGCTCCTTTGAAGGGGATACTGCTGAACATACCGACGCCAGCAACGACAAGCTGAACAACCAGGAGAACACAGATACCAGCGCCAAGGTCACTTGGGCTACCATACATACCACTGGCGACGTAGACGCAGCCTTGACCGAAAGCAATAATGATAGCCAGAACTGATTCAGCATTAGTCCGTGCCCAACTTTGTCCACCTAGCACATCTCCTTACGCTTTTGTGCGGTCTGGTACAGCTCGCGATCGGCCTTCATATCAAGGTTGACGTCGATCAGATGTGTACCAGCAAGTAATTGGAAAACCATTCCAGATGTAATGATAGGCGTGATACCGAGCTCCATAAGGGTTCCCCTGTTACTCGCAAGCATCATTCTTAGCCAGTATAGCGGATCTGAGCTGTCCGAGGACACAATTCCATATAGAGGCATTTGACTCATAACCAGGAAAATCAAGAGTGTCACCTAGTAATTGCATTCAGTCTTCATGCTCGCGTGCCATTACTGTGATAGCAATGCTCTTGAAATGTAACATACACCAGTCCACATGACCTTTTGGTTGAAAGGCACCTTTGTTTCTGGTAATGAAATCTCCGGGAGGAGGGGCACAAAGGGCTTGATGAGGTCGAGGAACCGCACTACATGGTCGTTGTCAGAGACTCGCAGCATAGCATCGCGCACAACGCGCCGTGTACTCACTGCCGCTCATCTTGAAGAGAGTATTCAGGGATCAAGTCCCAGCGCGAGCTTCTTGACGTGAATTGAATCCTTGACAGTGACCGTGTGTTAGCAAGGTCGACGGGCAACACAGATATGGGCGATAGTAAGTTGTCGTTTGTCGTGTGTCGTTGATGTTGCCTCGAAGGTGTTTTGACACGTTTTCGAAATCGAGACGCCAAGATTCCGGGGAAAGCTTGTGGGTCCATTGACCAGGGCCTCATGTCCTCATCCACCTTCATCTTCGCTTCACTCACAAGGCGTCGTCTTGGTGCTGAAAGTGATCATGATGAGGCACATGAGAAAAGACTAATGATTCACGACTTTCTTTAGCGCGTATAGTCCATCCCTCCTCACACGCATCATTGTCCTCGCCCTAGAGAAAGGCGCCTTCCCTGTTGTTGACGCGGCGGCCTCCCGTCATCTGTGACCTTTCAAAGCTCCGACATATCGCAAGACAGATCACAGCGTTTGTATATCATGGCTTCGAACGGCTTATGGACCAATGGCTACCAGGAGACTGAGGAGCGGCAGCCTGGTGGTTATGCGGGATTTGGCACACCAGCACCAGTGCAGAGCAACGGAGTCACTAGTATGCGAACGACTGGGTCGAATAGCTGGACTAGGAGTAGAAGCAGAAGTAAAGGCAATACAGGAAGAGCAGAGAAGCGGATTGAAGATGTGCTCTACTATATCAAGCAGGACTGGCCGTTCATGTTGGAGGACAAATGTGTACCTGTCCAAGTCGCGTTGCATCTACTTGATGACTCTTCTCTTGGTCTTGCTCGCCGCTATGACGAATTCCAAGACGCGCAAGAACAGTTGCAAAGTGCTCTGCGTGCCATAGTGAACGAACACCATCAAGGCTTTAACAGTTCTATTGGTACATTCCACCAGATCCAAGCCAGCATTCAGTCATCCTACGATCGTGTCCGAGCATTGAAGATGGATCTGGTCAAAGCAAAAACCAATTTAACGTCTACCAAATCGGAATTCCAGAACTTGGTCACGGCTTCACATAATTATGATGACATGCTCAAGATTTTGGACACTATCGAACAAGCGCAACATATACCGCAGCAATTAGAAGCAAAGATATCAGACAAACTCTTCATAAGTGCGGTGGACTGTCTACAGGAAGGTCTGAGACTAGCTCGTAGCACCGAGCTTGACAATATCACTGCACTAAGTGACATGAGAGTATATCTCAGCAATCAGGAACACTCCTTGACTGACATACTCCTCGAGGAGCTCCACAACCATCTATATCTCAAGTCACCATACTGTGAGGAGAGGTGGAAAACATATGCAAAGATACATCGACGAGATGCTCAGTCGGACTTGCCGAGCTCGGGCTCTAGACAGTTGTATACGTTTCTAGACAATCTCAATACCAGTGTGCCATTTGTCGAGGATACGTCGCGAAGTCCAGAGGGAGACTCCTTCCAGTATATTCAGCTGTTATTGGAAGCTTTGAGCAAATTGGGTCATCTCGAAGCTGCAGTTGAGGCAGTAGAGCAAAGATTGCCTGTGGAGCTGTTCAAAGTCGTGGAAAGAACAAACACAGAAGTACACCAACGACATCCGAAAAGCAAGAGTAGTAATGTCAAAGCCAACAAGCCGTTCTCCGATCTGGCTGCCGAACGATGGGACGCTGCTACCGTGCTGGAAGATCTCCTTGGTGTCCTCTACGGCCGATTCGAGGCTATAGCGGAAGCATATCGAGCTTTCCACGAGGTGATCGGTGGCATATCCAGACGAGAGGATGCTGGAAACACCTTGAAGCTCACACGAGCATTCAAAGAACTTTGGAAGCTATATCAAAGTGAGATTCGGTCACTTTTACATGACTATCTCTCGCCCGACGAAGCGACTGCCAGAGGTGGACAAGGAGCAATGGCGGAAGGCAACATCTTCCGACAGCAAAGGGACAAAAACAAGGTAAGTTTTATTATAAGCCAGCCCATAATACACGCTCATGGATTATAGAAATGCACATTCAAGATGGACTTTGTAGACCACGAAGCGACCGAACTCAAGCAAGAAGAGGAGGAAGTGGTGGCTTACTGGCAGAAATTCGTCCCTGGTCTGGTCTCTCTACCTCAAGCATCCACAACCTCTACAGCCACATCGACTCAACTTGATGGTTCAGCTACTGGTCATCGACTCCTGGTTGATCCGAGCGTCTTCAACATCACATCGCTATTACCACCTTCCGTGTCATTCCTCAAGCGGCTTCGTGATCTGATACCAGCAGGTTCAGATATTGTTCTGAGCACGCTATCGTCCTTTCTCAACGACTTTCTCACGAATGTGTTTCATCCACAATTAGAAGAAACCTTAGTGGAGTTCTGCTCGCAAAGTTTCATGCAGCCGGACTCATTCCAAGAACATCCACAATGGACGAGATTCTCGCAAAAGCCAATACTCAGAGGGAGTGTCACCTTTTTCGAAGTTACTTCAGCATTTTGTCAGATGCTAGATGAGCTTACTCACGATCAATTATTCAGTCAACTAGTCATCACACAACTGAACACATATCATGACAAGTGTGTCTCATGGTACCGCACACTCGTGACTCGGGCACAGGCACGAAACAATCAGTCCACCAGTGGACAACGATTGAAAGCTGCAGCACATCTAGCAGAAGACCGGGACTTTGTCACTGCTCTTGGAGATATCTGGAAATTGCCATTAGCTTCTCGTGACACATACACAGAGGAAGCACGACTCTTGTGCACAAATCCCATCTCAGGCGCTGTCGACGATCTCGACCTCATCTCCGACACCAAAATACAACACGCTCTCTGTCTCCTGTACACAAGTATGCGCTGGATAGCCCTCAAGCTCGACACCATCCGCCACATCAGCCCTCGTGCAGACGAAGAGTCCCACGCCGGCATGGACATGGACGACATGGACGACCGACCTCAACTCAAACGCAGCCTCACCCGCGCCCTCGTCATCAACGACGTCCGCAACGTCAACGAACCAGCTCGCCTTCCGCTAAACAGCAGCACCGGCGCCCTGTTCGATGGCATAGTCCGCGGTTTCCGCGAACTCTCAGATACGACACTACGTACTCTTCGCCTTGAAATGCGCTGTCAAGCCATGCACGGTCTGCGCGATTCCTTCACTGGCAGCTTTCTTTACCCAGCTTCGCCAAGCAGCCCGGCAGCACTTAGTGCGTCGACCTCCACGATGAAAGCTGCTATGCCAACCACGACACGAGCGTCAGACGCCGCCGATGCGCCGGACGAATCCCTCCTAGCTTTCATCACACGCCTTCTCGACTTCGATACCGCCCTTGCAGGTACTCTACAACCAGCCGACCACGCCCGCATCACTAGCGGCCTGAGCACGACAATCGATGAGGCGCTTTTGCACTTCATGTCGACTGGTAACACTACCACTACCGAAAAATCCACTAGAGCAACCGCCTCTACTGCGCTGACTGCGTTGAACGCGCCGGCTGCGGCGCACCTCCTGACGAATGTGCGTGTGCTGCATCATAATCTGCTGATTATTGATCCGACGTCGACGTTGCCTCGAGCCACGGCGTTCTTGGAACTGTTCCTCCTAGGGAGGGAGGTGGTAGAGAAGGAGGCGGAGGTTGGGACGGACAGGGACGGGAAACTGCTAGGAGAGAGGGAGATCGCGGCTTTGAGGAGGCTGTGGAGCAGGGAAGCGGCTTGAGGGTGGTAGGATAGATATGAGAGGATTCGAATTTGAGCACAGAACCATTTGTAACATGTGAAACGATATTTTGCCACACTTGTGTACAGACGACCATGCGCTCTTCGCCTGGCGCACATATTCATATACCCAAAAGTCATCCGATCTCATACTGAGTTCCGCTGTATCCTATCTCACCTTCTTGTCCTCGCCCTTCACCCTCGCCTTCTCCTGCTGCCGCGCCTCGCTTTTGATCGGTCTGAATAACTTCCAAAACACCCAGCCCACCCCCAAAAGCACCACAACCGCCGTCAACGGCTCCACATACCACGCTTTATCCATGTCGAGAACGGGCACGCGCATCATTAGCATGAGCTCTTCTTCCTCACCTTGCGATGCTACTGTGTGCGGCTCAACGTGGTAGAATACTGTATCCGGCCCAAAGTCGGCGTCATAGCCCAGGTAACGTCTGTCGAAGGGATTCCCGCTGGGTTTCCACGTAGCATCAGAGTCGGTGCTTGAGTGATCACATGCCCAGAATACGACGGGATACGGCACCGCAGCTTCCTGGTACCCGCCTGCTGTGGGAGTCATGTAGCGCAAATGCAGCGGTATTGTCACATTCAAGGCCCGTTCTCCTGCAACACTTCCACTGGTGCTGGCAGCAGACGTATCGGGGGAGGTAGCAATCTCAAAGAGCGCAATACTTCCCCACTGCTTGACCGCCCACACCGGGGCCTCCAGGTCCGTTGCACCGACGAGGCTGTTCAAGGCGGCGAGGTTGTGGGATCGCAGGATTAGTGCGTCGGTAAAGGTGTGGCGGTCGAGGAAGAGGTGGGAGAAGAGGGTGAGGTGGGTGTGGAGAGTGCAGGATGTGGCGTCGTGGGCGGGTGGTGGTTGTAGGGTGGATGGGGAAAGGGAGAGCTGCAGCGTGGGGTGCAGGCCGGTGGGTGCGAGGAGGGTGGGTGTGAATGTGGCGGATGTCTCGTTGGAAGAGGTGGAGAGAGTGTGGTGGCGGGATGGGAAGCTGAAGAGTGTTGGTTCCACGGGGGCGTCAGTCGATGGACATATGGACAGACGATGAAGGATGAGAGAGGGAAGATACGTACTAGGCTTTAAATCATGACCGAGAACTGTGAGCCAGCCTCCCATCTTGATCTCATCGCGCTCTTCCGTGCGTTCTTGATTGAGGACGCCGACTTCGACGCGTTCGTGGTGCTGGTAGTCGATTACCTCGTTCCAGGCTTGGTTGTTGGGGCCACTCGCCCAGTACATATTGACGGTCAAGACGTCGGTGGATAGGTCGAAGTCGATGTCGAGATACGATGTGGTGGGTATGGATGTGATGATTTGTTGGCATTTGTCATCTGCAGGCGGACATAGCATGTCGCTCAGCATATCTGTCTGGACACCGAGAGGTGGCTGAAGAGAGTAAAGGTGGTGGCTACTGCTGGCTAGTGTGGTCCCCTCGTCGACCAATCTTATATCGCGACCAGCCTGACAATGTCAGCATTCATATGCCTAGAGGGCGTGTGTTGTGATTATGAGTAACAAGCAGAGCCTACCTTCAGATCGCCACAGTCAAGCTGAGGCCCCCATAATGCTTGCATTGCTGAGCATATTGTAACACTTCACCGTTGTTAACAACTGGATAGTGTGCCGCATCAAAGAAGACAGCACGTACTTTGGAGAAGCCTCGGCTGGTGTATACTGTATATGCAAACCCGGCGACGTCTGTGACACAAGCGGGACTGCTGCATGATAGGGGCTGGGACTTGTCCAGCGTATGTGAACTTCACTAAAGCTTTGCAATTGTCTCCGGAACTGTCGGGGCGTCAATCAGCGGGAACATAGTATGTCAGATGAGTGCTGGGCCTCTACCCTCGAAGGCAATGCTGACGCGTCGAGAGTCACTCGATGCTCTTTAGCAGCATGTAGATCTGATATCCGCATCGACTTTTTCCATACTTTCAAGCATTGGCGCGGGTCGAAGGATGGATCTTGAGAATCACGGAGGTAAGTTATCCGGTGCTTCATCGTGCATTGATGTCAAGGGGTGCTGGCGTAGGTTCGGGATGTGTTTCACAATCACACGCGAGGTGGATACCCTGTTACCATTTACAAGATCACTCACACATACAACCTCATACTGGTACAGGTATGGACTTTATTGGAGCAGTATGACTAGAGCAAGCATGGAACCAAGAACATTATCACACAATGGCACTTCTAAGCCAATCTTGGTTGAGCTTCTTGAGCATCTGGAAATAATAGCTGTATTGTGACTTGAGTACCAAGGGCACCACTTCCCAGCGTACGAGGCCATTGCAACACGATGACTATCTGGGTTGCGTTGCCCTAGCACACTGTAGGAAGTGCCTCGCTAGTATCCAGTGACATCCTCCACTTACTTCATTCTACATCACCTCCACCTGCAAGGCTTTGTGTTGAGGCTACATACGAAGATCCTCGACAGGACCAGGACGGAAAGCATTAGGAAGGCTGTACGCAGGATCAGGCAATAAGGACTATAGCTTTGTGGGAGGCGGCAGGGAAAGAGACAAGTAGCAAGACCAAGAGATGAACCACGATGCGGAGTGGATAAGCGTCCTAAATGCGGCGAGTGCAGATTGTACTGGTGCTCGCAATTGTCACAGTGTGTGATTGCTTGAAAGACAGCCATCTGGCGAGACGATGTGAGGCAATGGTCTTGTCTCTGCCGGACTACCACCTGAATTAATCATTTCCAGCCACAAGTTCTGTACGCTTTGACGAACGAAGTGGCCGCAGTGTAAGAGGCAGAATGCTCTTGCACAGGCGCGGTCCGAGCCTGGTTCGTGAAAGAATAGCTGGTCCTGCTAGTCGGGGAGCTGTCGGTCGCAGCATATCACACTTACACAGCAGACTCCGCTCTTGTAGTACAAAGCGGTGCGAATCATTGTTGCGAAACCAGAATCATGAGATGAGGTGAAAAAATGGATCACATGCTTCTTGGGAAATAGGGCTGACTAGCGCCGCACAAGTTGCTCGAATTCGTCAGAGCACCAACACCAATAACGACGACCAACACCAAATTAATCGATCTTACATCGCCAACTAACCCTCTCTTATTAGCCGACTTGGTCAGCCAGTCTCGTTCAGAACATCCAAAAGACGTGGACTAATTCCAATTCCAGCCCATCACAATGTCCTCCACTGGCCACGCTGTCGCTTCTTCGGGCTCTTCCCACAGACTATACGTGCGCGCAAAGCACGTTTCTTTCCAGAGAGGAAAGCGCAACTCGAACCCGAACATCTCTCTCCTCAAGCTAGAGGGCGTGGACTCAACAGAAGCTGCCAAGTACGATTTTCACATCTGAAGGACAATGGAAGAAGCAAAAGCAGAAGACTAACACGACTTCCAGCTTCTACCTCGGAAAGAAGGTCGTGTACATTTACAGAGCGAAGAAGGAGATCAGAGGCAGCAAGATCCGGTGCATCTGGGGCAAGATCAGGAGGACACACGGTAATTTTGCACAACATGGTCATGGAAAAGGAACAAGCATACTGATGATGATCAGGCAACAACGGCGCTGTTCGTGCATCTTTCCGCTCTAACCTTCCTCCCAAGACTCTCGGCGCTACCCTTCGAGTGATGCTTTACCCTTCTTCCATATAAACAATTCAGCAATGGTGTGGCCAGGTGGATCAGGGGGACGAGGTGGAACCGTGTCAGCAGAGTTCGGGCACGAATGGTAGACTGGAGAGATGACTTGCGGACGTCGGAGCGAAAACAGTAGCCTTGTGCTCCTCGTATGACCGGAAAGTCGATGGCTCGGAAGAGTAGAGAGTAACACTGTCAGGACGTTGAACGGATATTATGACACCTGAGATGGAGGCTGTCGTGGCGTTACGTTATATCGGAACTAGACAGGTTCTCACAAACGACTATGAACAATCTTCAAGAACCAAAACAAATCAGAACAAGCAAGCAAAGTGCGATTGTGTCGGCATCTGCATGAGCGGCAAGCACTGACAACGAGTATTTCTTGTCCCATACATCGCGCTCGCCTGGATACGGAGATCCTATATATCAAAACTTGGTGGGACGCGAATAACCTGCCGCATGCTACAATGAATGACTTAGTCAATGTGTACAACCACTTTCCACGATACGTAGACCCCGGACTTTGAATGTGCGCCAAGACTCACCCCGAGCTCCACCATAAAGTAAACCCGTGTAACAGCAAAAATGTTCACCTTCGTAGTCGACTTTGCTATTGTCATTCTTCCATCTGAGTGACAGCACCGTCGCAGCTGATCATGGGGTGATTCGCAACAAAGCTTACCAACAGTGTCTACAGGTCTATCTCGATCTAACTGAACCTTTCCGTAATACGACTTTCTACCAGACATATCCACTAGCTTAGTGTCGCGATTTTGAAGGTTTACGCATATCACATCAGAGCATACTCGTCAAGATGTCAGGCAGACGCAGTAGCTCCCAGCAAAGTAGGCCGGGCCTGTACAGGCATCGTGGCTCGAACATGAGCCAAGTATCTTTCATTGGCAATGTCGATATGGCATCCGAGGACATCTTCTCTGGACCGATCTCCGAGTCTGTTCCAAGCTCGAGTATAGGCTTCTTGCATCGTCGGGAAAGTATAGCGGAGTCGACAGCGGAGTTCACATACTACGACGAGGAAGAGCACGAGGGTTCTGATACATGGGTTGAGGAGGGCGATGATGTGAATGATTACTTGGAAGAAGCAGTCACAGATGCCGAGTACGGCGAACACGCGAACGGCGATGCAGACGGGCACGAAGAATACGAAACACAGCAAGAGAATGGCTTCGCCGACCAGGATACAGATGTGGAGGCACAATCGCTGGCGCCGCGCCGACCTTCCAAGAGGAGGAAGTCATCTGGACAATCCCGAGCTTCCAGGACGTCACAAGAATCTGGAAGGTCATCAAGGAGCCCGCTACTGAAACGATCCGACTCACAGGGCTCTAACACAAGTGGACGAGGCTCACGTGAGCGGAATAGCCAGAAGATCTATATTGCGTCTGAAGATCTCACCATTGTCATTGCTGGGTTCAAGAACTCTCTCGTTGGTACGGCAATCTATCTGACCATATGTATCTTGACGGGCGGTCTCGGCTATCTGCTGTTCCGTTGGCTACCACGATGGCGTGTGAAGGTCATGGGCACGCCCTGTGCCCTTCGCGATTGCACTTGGGTTGTAGTTGAGGTATAATCAGTCCTAGCTCAGTGGATTTTCATCTGCTAATCAATCGCAGAACCAATGGGGAGAAATGCTGGTTGAGGACATTCCCAAGGTCGAATATGGTCAATCATTGTCGTCTGTTTTCGGGGTGACCGGCAACCAGAAATTTTCAGATTACAATGAGGAAGATGACCCTGTCATGGATCATCTGCGCTTCCTCGATCATCGTTACATCAGGTTTTGCTTCAATCCTCTTAGGGACCGCTTTCTGTTAACGAACACTTGGAAAGACCCTGCATGGACAGATACCGAGGTCATTCGTGCCGGTATCGACAGTGATGAGAAAGAGCATCGCGAGACAGTATTCGGCAGGAACGCCATCAACATAGAGCAGAAGACAGTCGGTCAGCTTTTAGTCGACGAAGCACTTCACCCATTCTATATTTTCCAGGTGGCAAGTCTGGTGCTCTGGTCACTTGATGAATACTACTACTACGCTGTTTGTATCCTTGTTATCTCTATCGCGAGTATTGCTGCGACGTTACTCGAGACTAAAGCCACGATGAAGAGGTTGCGAGATCTCTCGAAGTTCGACTGCCAGATTAGAATATTGCGAAACGGCTTCTGGCGCTCTGTGGATTCGGAGGACTTGGTGCCAGGTGATGTCTACGAAATTACGGATCCTGCATTGACACAATTTCCTTGCGACAGTCTGCTCCTCACTGGAGATGCGATAGTCAATGAAAGTATGCTGACAGGAGAGTCGGTGCCTGTTTCGAAGACCCCTGCAACTGACGAGACGCTTGCTCTGCTTGACTTGAGCACATCTTCCGTGCACCCCGAGGTCGCGAAGCATATGCTGTTCTGTGGCACGAAGATAGTGAGAGCAAGACGACCCCAAGGAGATAAAGATGACGAGGGTGCAGCTTTAGCATTAGTGGTACGAACAGGATTTAACACGACAAAAGGCGCGCTTGTTCGTTCTATGCTGTTCCCGAAGCCGTCTGGTTTCGCGTTCTACAGAGACTCTTTCCGTTATATTTCTGTCATGGCGGGTATTGCAGCGATCGGGTTCGTGGCGTCCTTCATCAACTTTATTCATCTCGGTCTCTCATGGCGTCTGATCATTGTCCGCGCCCTGGACTTGATCACCATCGTAGTGCCTCCTGCGCTGCCGGCCACACTCACCATTGGTACGAACTTCGCGCTGAACAGACTGAAGCAAAAGCAGATCTTCTGCATTAGTCCACAAAGAGTCAATGTCGGAGGAAAGATCGATGTCATGTGCTTTGACAAGACCGGAACTCTGACCGAAGAAGGTCTTGACGTTCTTGGACTCCGGGTGGCCATGCGACCTGGTAACCGGTTCAGCGATCTTCTGCCAGACGCGGAATCTGTACTACCTGGCTCTACGTATGAGAGGGATTCTACGGTTGACTACGCGGTACACAAAGCTTTACTGTATACCATGGCCACATGCCACTCTCTTCGCGTTGTAGACAATGAACTCGTGGGCGATCCTCTGGACCAGAAGATGTTTGAGTTCAGTGGTTGGCAGTATGAGGAAAGTGTACAAAAGGCTTCCGAAGGTGAAGACGAGGAGAGCAACAAACTCTCGCCTTCAGTTGCTCGGCCACCTCCAGGAATGGAATATGATCTCGATGACGACCAAGAACCTGGTTCAAGAAAACCAATCGAGCTCGGTGTCTTGAGACAATTCGAGTTTGTATCACAGCTCCGTCGTGCGAGTGTCATCGTTCGCCAATTCGGAGCACAGGATGGTCAGATCTACCTCAAGGGAGCACCAGAATGCATGAAAGATGTGTGCAAGCCGGAAAGCTTCCCTGTCGACTATGAAGAGCTTTTGAGCTACTACACTCACCGCGGCTTCCGTGTTATCGGATGCGCCACAAAGTCGATCCCCAAACTGAACTGGCTGAAAGTGCAGAAAATGAAGCGCCAAGAAGCTGAGAGTGATCTCGAATTTATGGGCTTCATCATATTCGAGAACAAACTCAAGGACACCACGACAGGAATCATCAAAGAACTCGGAGAGGCCAACATCAGGCGTGTCATGTGCACTGGAGATAACATCCTCACTGCTATTAGTGTTGCCCGGGAGTGCGAGCTCATCGACCCCACCGCGCACTGCTTCGTTCCGTCCTTCGCGGAGGGTGACTCGCGCAATCCTCTGTCACGCTTGACTTGGGAGAGCGTGGACAGCCCAATGTTCAAGCTTGATGAGCAGACGCTGAAACCTCTACCTCCACCCGCCGAAGGAGATGCATCGTTACCGTACGATATGGCGAACCTCCGAAATTACTCCGTAGCTGTTACTGGAGATGCCTTCCGCTGGATTATCGACTACGCACCCGAAGAGGTACTCCGGGAAATGCTTGTCGTTGGCCAGGTCTTTGCACGTATGTCACCAGATGAGAAGCACGAACTTGTTGAAAAGCTGCAAAGCATAGACTACACCTGTGGCTTCTGCGGTGACGGCGCGAATGACTGTGGTGCCCTAAAGGCCGCCGATGTCGGAATCTCGCTCTCCGAAGCCGAAGCCTCTGTTGCAGCACCCTTCACCAGCAGAGTCTTCGACATATCCTGCGTACCTCAGGTCATCAAAGAAGGAAGAGCCGCACTTGTCACGAGTTTTAGTTGCTTCAAATATATGAGTTTGTACTCGGCGATACAGTTCACGTCTGTCAGCTTCCTTTATGCCTCGGCCTCGAACCTTGGTGACTTCCAGGTATGTTATGTGATAATCGTTGCTTACGATCAAGACTAACGGCATCTAGTTCCTATTCATCGACCTGTTCTTGATCTTGCCGATAGCCATCTTCATGGGCTGGTCTGGACCGTATCCTCAATTGTCTCGCAAACGACCTACAGCCAGTCTGGTCTCGCGCAAAGTGCTTGTGCCACTTCTCGGGCAGATTCTCATTTGCGTTCTCATACAGCTCATCGGCTTCCAGGTTGTGAGGCAGCAAACGTGGTTTGTGCCACCAATCGTTGACCCGGAGCACTCGCAGAGTCAGAACTCCGAGAACACCACACTGTTCTTAGTCTCGTGCTATCAGTACATCCTTTCCGCAATCGTCCTTAGTGTTGGCAAGCCGTTTCGGAAGCCGATGGCACATAACCTGCCTTTCGTCGTGACAATGGTGGTAGCACTGTTGATTTCGTCCTACATGCTTTTCGATCCGGCAGACTGGCTTTACGACCTCATGGCGCTCACGGACATGCCGAATGGCTTCAGAGGTTTCCTTCTGGCATTGGGTATTGGCTATGTTGCTTGTGCATACACGTCTGAGCAGTTTTTCTTCCCTCAACTGGCGAAATGGGTTGGCGAGGCCAGGAAGAAGATGTTTCCGAAGAGTCAAAAGAAGAGAAAGGAGTACAAGCTCATCATGGAGTCGATGCGGATCTGAGGATAGCGTGTGACAATCTTAGCGCGAGACCTATACTTGGTAGATGTAACACAAGCGATCTCGTGACCTTTTTCCAAAGATGGCTCTTTACATTCCTTCGTGCTACTTGGTGGCGTGTGCGTGTGCAAGTTTCTATTTAATGTCAGGGTTGCATCCTGTCTTCTCTTCTGAAGCAAAGCCGAATTGTGTGGAGACCCTCATCCGGATCTCTCACTTACATCGAGATTACCCGTAGACGGCAGGGACGGCTTTAGCGGGGCAGATTCAACTTCGTACTTTACCATCAACCTCTCCTACATTATTTCTCTTCGCTCCCTACCAAACCAATCAACATGCAGACAATCCAGGTTCCCGATATCGAGGGCGATGAGGGGTGAGTTCTAAGCTGTTTTGCATTAGCGATGGAGTTTCCGATGGCAATTCCCAGCAACTCCGGAGTCAGCTACAATGTGCCGGAGATGTCGTCTGCCAAGTATAGAGAACATATCAGCTAACACAACACCTTATGTAGCTCCGTCGAGCTCAAGGAGAACACTGTCATCGTCGTTCTTGGCGCCAGTGGTGACTTGGTACGTTGTCCACTCTTTTGAGTGCTTGTACGATGCAGTTACGGCTCGACTAATACATACAATCTGCAACAGGCCAAAAAGAAGACATTTCCAGCTCTTTTCGGTCTTTTCCGCAACCGCTTCCTCCCCGCCGGCATCAAGGTCATCGGATATGCCCGTACGAAGATGGAACACGAGGAGTACCTCAAGCGCGTAAAGTCACACATCAAGACCCCCTCCAAGGAGATCGAGGACCAGTTAGCACAATTCTGCGAGCTCTGCACATACGTTGCCGGCCAGTACGACCAGGATGAGGGTTTCGAAGACCTCGAGAAGCACTTGAAGGAGCTCGAGCAGGGCCGCAAGGAGACCAACCGTATCTTCTACATGGCTCTTCCTCCCAGTGTCTTCATCCCTGTCTCGAGACAGCTCAAGAAGATCTGCTACCCGGAAAACGGAAAGACCAGAATCATCATTGAGAAGCCGTTCGGCAAGGACCTTCCCTCTTCGCGCGAGCTGGAGAAGGCACTCAAGCCTGACTGGAGGGAAGAGGAGATCTTCCGTATTGACCACTACCTCGGAAAGGAGATGGTCAAGAACATGCTCGTG
>Ga0058698_10000804_pt1 | contig 15911 bp, 15 predicted proteins | sample AgamicAsSfe_FD_67288 | JGI IMG/M metagenome (GOLD analysis project Ga0058698, IMG submission 67288) | Agave microbial communities from Guanajuato, Mexico - As.Sf.e | ecosystem: Host-associated > Plants > Phyllosphere > Phylloplane/Leaf | place: Guanajuato, Mexico | collected 2012-05-30
TGTGACGGCTCCGAGAAGACATCACACTACAATATCGGGCAAATTTCCGAACGAGTTTTGCGAGGTGAACACGAACGGCCAAGACATGGTCTTGGAGAGAATGGAATAACAATACTTCGGTTTCAACAAAGGACGATGTTGGATTTTGTGAATAGTGAAAGTAGAGAAGGACGCAGGCGCGCACTCGTTGCAATTCGATGAATATCTTGTCGCACTCATCAACCCTGGAGGTCTGTAGTTCGTGGAAAAGTCACGATCAAGGTCGTACCGTGATGAGCTAAGCATCTTCTAATTGCACTCCGTTGGCCCTGACACCGACATGTACCTAGGTAGCTCAATATAAAGTGTTGAAGTCAGATGTCAACCTGCGTCGACTCGTTGGTGTCTCAATCAGTACAGCGACATGACGGGGCCATGTCACGCCGTCAGAGATGGCGCGCATGCATGTGACATGTACTTAGCTTGCAGTCATGAGACCAGACCGAGACGGATTTGTGCAACGAAGTTTTTATCCCGAGCTTTGCCTTTCCCCGGCTCAAAAGCCACAACACGATACGGGCACATTATGCCTCCAATGATCCAATCGGATGGAAAAGCTTGCTCAGAAACAAGCAGTCGGAGGCAGCTGGCCCATGTATGTTAAAATGGCCCGCATGGTCTGGTGTGAGTAGGCATCTGCTATCTGGTGTCTGGTAGCGTGGCTGCAATTAGCATCTCCCGCATCTTCCTCCGCCTTTTTGTCCTCCTCTTCCCCTCCATTCCTGCTCGTGTCTCTCCGCCCTTGCACGAGATGGCACATGGGGTCCCCGGACTCTCCTTCGCTAGAGGCTTGGCTTGGCGTGCGTCCTCGAGTCGAGCGTGTGTACAAATGCTTCGCCTGGCCCGCTCGCCTTTGCGATTGCACACTCTCATCTCTGATCAATCCTCCCCTCCACGACCGTCTCACCTTCAGAGTCGTCCCTCCCCTACCGTCCCACCTCTTCTCGACCTTGATACCTCTACCCCACTGCCTTTTCGAACAGCCCTGAAGGCACATCCACATCATGGCTACAGAGGAGAAGAGCAACGTCTACCAGCTCGAGCACATCGAGCATTCCACTGGCGGGTCCAGCGATGCAGTACACGAGAACGCAGCAGGACTGGCCATAGCCCTGGAGGAGGGCAAAGACACCGGCCTGGCCGCCGCCCATCTCTGCACAGAAGAAGATAGCAAGCGCATCCTGCGCAAGACAGACATCTACATGCTCTCCCTCCTCTGCATGGTCTACTTCCTACAATCCTGCGACAAGGGCATCATCGGTCTCACAGCAGTCTACGGCCTCAAGACTGACGCACATCTTGTCGGCAATGACTACTCGAACCTCGGAAACATTGGGTACTATGCCCAGCTAGGGTTCCAACCTCTGGCTGCATGGCTCGTCGTCAAGCTACGTTACCGCCAAGTCCTCCCCTTCATCATCACGGCATGGGGTATTTCAGTCGTAAGTTTCAGTCGGTATATCACAGTCAAGCTGCAGTCTCCAACTAACACTACATCCAGGCTGCTGGTCTCGGTGGTTCGAAGAACTACGGCGGTCTCATGGCCTCTCGTTTCCTTCTCGGCGCCTTCGAAGCAATGGTTATCCCCCTCTTCTCCGTCATCACAATCGCGTTTTACCGCCGATCCGAACAAGCATTCCGAGTGGCCTGTTGGTATTCCTGTTATGGTCTGAGCACCCTCATCAGCGCCCCCCTCGTCTACGGCTTCGGCGCTATTAAATCCGACACGCTCTACCGCTACCAGATCGTCTATCTCTTCTTCGGCCTCATGACCATCGTCGTGGGATTAGCGACATATTGGTGGGCTCATGATAGCCCGGGCGATGCCCGCTACCTTTCCCCTGAGGACCGCCTCAAGGCCGTCGACAGGCTGAAGGCGAACCAACAGGGTGTCATATCCCACGAATTCAAATTCAAGCAAGTCCTGTCCGCGTGGGGCGAGCTCAAATACTGGCTCTTCATGATCATGGTCGTGGCCGTCAACGCCGGCGCATCAGTCTCCTCCGTCTTCGGCTCGATCATCCTGCAGAACCTCGTCGGCTTCTCCGCATCTCAGGCCGTGCTCCTCAACATGCCCTTTGGCGCGCTGCAGTTCATATCGATCCTCGGCGCATCTTACCTCGCTTACAAGTTCAAGCGCAAGGCACCGTTCATGCTCGCCCTCGTGTCGATTGTCATTGTTGGTGTGGCGCTCATGGTTGCATTGCCCAAGACAAAGGCGAACACCGGCGGTCTCTTGGCGGGATACTACCTCATCGCGTTCGTGTACGCCATCAACCCGCTGATGATCTCCTGGATGGGCGGCAACTGTGCCGGCCAAACGAAGAAGGCGACGTACTATACTTCGTTCAATGCGGCAAACTCCATTGGAAACATCATCACGCCGTACATCTTCAACTCGAAGTACGCTCCTCAATACGTAAGTCCCGCTGTCTCCGTCCCACCTGCTCTTCATCTTCATCCCCTTCTAACACACATCCAGGTCAACGCACTGAAAGGCATCCTCGTCATCTGGATCGTGCTTTGGGCCGTCGTCGTCGCCCAATACTTCAACATCATGCGCATGCAACGTGCCAAAGCCAACGCCCGCGAAGCCGCCGGCCTGCCACGAGAACTGGTGGATTACAGCATGAGCGAGAAGTTCCATGAGGCGGGCAGCGAGATTCACGGAGAGAATGGGCTGCAGGATATGACGGATCAGGAGAATATCTATTTCCAGTATTTGTTGTAGGGGTGGGGGCGAGGATGGGAAAAGGGAAAGGGAGAGGGAAAGTTCATGTAGGGAGAGAGGGGGAGGTCGATTGATTAATCTATAAATGTTCATGAGGTTGATGAGCGTCGTCGTTGATTTGCATGCAAATGTGTAGACTGATCCACCATCCAGCAGCAGGACTTTGCGACGAAGAAAACGCCCATTTGGGAACATGAAACAGTTTTGGTGAAGTCAATGACTGTTTCCTGATTACCGATGATATTGCGGTAGGATGTTACTTTTTCTGTTCATCACGCCCTATCGATCACGATACCGATCACGCTCTCTTTCCCGCTCCCTTCCACCATACTCACGTCTTCTTGGCGGACTTCTACTTCGGGAGTAGGATCTCCGCCGGTCATGTTTTCTTTCGTCTGTCCTCGAACCTCTGTCGTCTCGCCTCGATCCTCTACCGTCTCTTCCACTTCGGTCGTCTCTCCCTCCTCGTTCATTTCGCTTCTCATCCCTACCATCTGACCTTCCAGCACCATCGTCCTCCCTCTCCTCCAACCCCCTCGACGCCTGCCCCTTCTCGACCAACATCTCAAAGCCCCTCTCTCTCTTCCTCGTCCTCTCATCCTCCCCAGCACCCCTAAATTGCCTCTTCTTCTCCAATCCCTCAATTCCTCCGAAACCGCCTCCATTGTTCCGCCTCCTCTTCCCATTCGTACTATCCCGCCACACATCCGCCAATCGACTCACGCTCTGCGAGAAATCAACATGAATTCTATGATCGTCAATGAGCACATTCTGCATCTTGAAATACGCGCGCTCCGCGTCCCCCTTGTCGCTGTACTCTATGAATGCGTACTGCAACGAGTCGCCCGTCCGCTTGTCCCGAATCACCTCGCAGCTCAGCAGTGTCCCGAACCGGCCGAAAATGAGCGTGAGCGCCTCATCGTCCGTGACGGGGTTGAGTTTGCAGACGAAAAGCACATTCTCCGGCGGCGCAACCTCCGCAAACGGTAGATCCCCCACCATCTCCAACGTCAGGGCCTGCTGTCTCGCTTCGCGCTCGCGGCGCAACTTTTCCACGGTCGCTTGATCTGCATTACTATCGATGACTTCATCGTCTGCGATGCGCACGGTCGCGAGCTGGGCTTTGGAGGGTATGGGACTGCTACTGGGCGACCGAAGGCCGGGGATGGAGTCCGTCGGGTCTTCGAGAATGATGGTATGGCGGATACGGATGTCCTTGAGAGGGCGTCCGGCGTCGTCGAGGAAGGACGTGTTTATCTTTTCGAGGACGTCGAGGCCTTCGACGACTTTGCCGAAGATGGCGGCTTTGCCGTCGAGTTGGGCGGAGAGGTCGTCGCCGAGGGTGATCAGGAATTGGGAGGCCGCGAGTTTGATGTCGGAGTCGTGGGAGGAGGGCGTGCAGGCCATGGAGACTGTGCCGCGCTCGAGGTGGTGGAGCTTGGAGCTGAATTCGGGTTCGAATGTGCGTGAGGCGGAGGCGTCGAGGGTGTGCCAGATGGAGGAGCCGCCATTGCTTTCTGCAGAGGTTGGGCCTAGCGGGTCGCCGGTTTGCAGGGTGAAGTTGGACTGGACGGTGTGAATCGGGGAGTAGTTGTAGTATTTGATCTTGCAGAGCTTGAGGAAGCTAGGGTGAGAGAGGGTTAGGCATTGATCTTGGGTATGTTCAGCGGGATGTTACGTGGATGTAAAGCCGGTGAGGCTGGAAACTCACTTTTGACATGTTTTTGGCGCAAGGTCGAGGAACAAATCGAGCACGATATCGCCCAGCGACGTCTCGAGAATCACCGACATTTTCGGCACTTAGAACTAGGACGCAAGTATGCGATGTTTTGCAAACTTTCCGTCGAGTCGCGTCCTAGATTTTGTGTACATATGTCGTGAGTTGCAAGTTACAATACTGCGTCGATCCATCGCAAACAGACGTCATCAGACACCACGACTGATGGCTACCCTGATGTTTTTCAAGAGGGAGACGTCGAAACATCTGCGACGCTGGCACTTCTGGTAGACGATGGGGAAAGGATCTGGGACGGAAAGAGTGGCAGTATATGCATGAAGTAATAAGTCGCCGTGCAAGACTACTCGATAGTATCAGCAGAATAGTACGACTACCAAAATGCGATTATGAGATTCCCCAGCTCTTTGGAGAAGCTTTCTTTGCTGTCAACATCAATCATCACTTCCTCTCTGAGTAATCGACCTCTCCAATCCTGCCACCTCAGCCTCTCTTCTGAATCGAAGCGATAATACAGTGAACAGAAAGACTTGAACTTCCCGTGTCTCGTGCTTCAGGGCTTCTGATCACACAGCAGGATATGCCCGCCAACGCCAAAACGTGAATGCATTGCTCTTTTTTGTGTTAAATGACTTCGATCGTGCATGAGAATGAAAGGAATCGACTCTACCACGCGTAGACCTCTTTTCTACTACCTCGGTGAGGTCGGTGAATAGGCAGGTGACTAATGTATGAATCAGATTTGCTCAAAAACAAAGATACAGTTCACCACTTACTGCTGGAGTCCACTTCGGCGACGATGCTGAGTATGCACCGACTGGAGAATGCGGCGAGTATTGTGGCGAAGTGGGCGAGTATGACGCCTGCGGGCTGGTTGGGCTGTGGAGACAATTAGTGTGAGCTTGGAATAGCTTTCGCAACGCTTCTTACCTGTATTTCGGACTGGTGGGCGATGCTTGTTTGCCACCACCACCTCCGAATTGCGGACTCGTCGGACTGTACTTCGGGGATGTCGGTGAGTATGAAGGTGAAGTCGGACTGTACTGCGGACTGGTGCTCCGGCCGACCGGCGAAGTAGGACTATAATTAGGCGAAGTAGGCGAGAAGTTTGGTGACGTCGGGGAGTATGATGGTGATGTAGGAGAGACGCTTGTGTGGCCGAAAGCGGGCGAGGCTGGAGAGTATGCAGGACTCGTGGGAGTAAACGATGGGCTCGTAGGTGAGAAACGTGGGGATGCAGCAGCAAACCCGGGACTTGTAGCGAAGCCACCAAGTGCAGGAGAAGACGGGCTGTAGCCAGGACTGCTGGGCGAGAAGCCAGGACTTGTTGGAGATGTGCCACTGCTGAAAGGACTGGTTGGCGCATACCCAGGAGACGTGCCTCCATAAGGACTGAAGCCGCCATCACCATATGAGCCACCATACGAGGTGAATCCACCGGTGTCGTCTTGACCATGCACCACGACTGGAGAGAACGAGGCGCCATAGTCTGGAGAAGCATAGCCACCCTGCTGCATAGGCGAGCCCATGTCGTATGGTGTAGCAGCACCATCGAGTGCACCGCTTGGAGCCATACCTGTAACCATGCCAGCACGGCCGGCATTGTCTGCGGCAATGGTATTGAGCATCTCCTGGTCGAGTAAGACTTCAAGCTCGCCAGTGCCAAGAGGTGCGAGCTGTCCAAGCATGACGTTTTCTGAGATACCCCGACAGTCATCCAATTCACCACAAGCGGCGGCTTCGAGCAGGATTTCAACGGTCTCCTCAAACGAACAACGCATCAGGGCACCAGTGTCCGCTCTGTTGATTCCATGACGTGTTACAGCCATGAGATGGCCACGAGAGGTCATGACATCGACAAGAACAGCCAGATGACGATGATTAACGTAGGAGCCGTCGAAGGCCAAAACCTGAGTCAGCTCTCTCATCAAGGCAGCTCTTGTTGCCTCGATTCCGAAGACCTCAAAGATGGCCATGAAAGAATTTGCATATGTGCGGGTTGCGTCAACACCTTCAATGCAGAGGGCTTCCAGGAGAGTGATTCCGGTGGTGTCCAGGAACCATTCTTTACACCTGGCGTCGTCCTTGGACTTGATCTGCTTGCCCTCTTCGTTCACGATAGTACGCTCCCTGCTGTTGATGAAGGCACGTTCAATTCCACGTACACCACGTAGCGTGATATCATCGAGTAGATGCGCTTCGAGACGTTTCAGTGTGAGATCCTCCTCTGCGTCCTCTTCTTCATGCTCTTTGTCATGAACCATGCGGACACGAATGACCTGCTCATCAGCATTGTTGTCACTGAAGATGATAGCAAGGTCGCGCTGGAACTTGCCCTTGATGGCACCGGCCACATCTTGTACTGTCATATTCTTGTCAAGAAGCTTCTTACGGCTCAAAACAATACGCAAGAGCCACTTGGATTGGGCATTCGGGTCCTCGGCATTGTCCTCTGGAATGATGAAATAAGACTCCACCATGTCTTGGTCAGCCTCAATGACGGTCGACTGTACTTCGGGATCGTAGTAGATCTCCGTAGTCTCAGTCACAGATCTGAGACTGGTGTGCTCGATCCTGCTACGCAAGATCTTGCAAGCATCTTGACTACCGGTCTTGTCTGGGGTTTGGTAGATAGTCATCGACGGTGTTTTGATGTTTGTAGCCACGTTCAGGATTTCCTTCAGACGCGGCACACCTAGTGTCACGTTCTTGGACGAGACACCAGCAAAGTGGAAGGTGTTCAGGGTCATCTGAGTGGCAGGTTCTCCGATACTCTGCGCAGCTAAAACTCCAACCATCTCACCAGGACTCACAGCTGCTCTCAAAAATTTGTTCTCAATCTCACCAAGCACACTGTCGAAAGCCAGCTTATTGAGATGGAGTTTCGTTACAACAGTTTTGTATGCCAGGCGTGACCTGAGGAGCGCCTTGAAGAGAATCGTTGCTGAATCTTGAGCTTCGCGAGAAAGTCGATCCTCGCCACGGACGACAATGAGTCTGTCCAGCAGTTCTCGCACTTTGTTGATAACATAAGAGGGATGCAGGTCACTCCGACTGTGGTCTCCAAGTCTGAAAGTCGTCTTTGCCGTGGTCACGATGCGATCAATGTTGAGCGGAAGCTGCAAACTCTCTTCGTACTCGAACTTACGGAGGAACTCTCGATCCTTGACGATAGCATCATACTCATCATCGAGGTCTCGTTGTACTTCCACATGCCCGGAGATGTCGTTACCTTGTTCGAGATAAGTACCAAGGTTTGACATTTGTTTCACATCCATAACGTCAAGCTTGTACGCTTTGTCGAACTGTGCAGTACCGCAAGAGATCGTATCGAGCTTTTGTAATTCGATATGCACTGCATCAAGACCATCTTCACCATAGACGAATTGAACAATATCGCCAAGTGAATTTCGTACTGTTGTGTCGTACTTTGCCATTACGTCTTCGAGAGCTTTGACTAACCTCCGCTGGATATATCCTGTTTCGGCTGTCTTCACAGCAGTATCGATCAGACCCTCACGACCAGCCATGGCGTGGAAGAAGAATTCTGAAGGAGTCAAGCCTCGGAGGTATGAGTTTTCAACGAAACCACGAGACTCGGCCGAGTAGTCATCCTTGGTGAAATGAGGCAAAGAACGGTACTTAAACCCAAAGGGAATGCGCTTTCCCTCGACCGATTGCTGGCCGACTACGGCTGTCATCTGCGAGATGTTGATGGTAGAACCCTTCGAACCGGAACGAGCCATGACAATGGCGTTGTTCAGGTCCTTCAAACTCTTCTCCGTCCGAGCACCGGCATTGTCACGAGCACTATTCAGCGCTTTGGACACCTTGCTCTCGAATGTCTCTCGAATGTTCATACCAGGGAGTGCTTCGAGCTCGTTGGCAGTGGCAAGCTTCGTGAGCTCTTCGACCTCGTCTTTTTGTTCCTTGACAGCATTCTGAATCTGCTGCATGGTCTTTTCGTCCGGAATGGTATCACCAATACCGATGCTGAAACCGTTGTGTAACAGCCAGTAGGCAACGAGTCTCTGAGTACCATTGAAGAAGTTCACGGCAGCCTCCCAACCTCTTTCGTTGAAGATGGTATGGATCACACCAGATGCACTTGCGCCCACAAGCTTCTTAGTCATCAAACCATACATAATCTCGCCATCAACAATGCAGATACCTTCGTCGTTAATTGTGTGGTCCTTCTCGCCGCTAGGGCGATGTATGAGGAGGCCTGCAGGGAGCACCAGACTGATAATCTGCTTGCCAGTCCAACGCGGTGTAGGCTTCAGAATGGTTGGAGGAGGGACGACACCGTCCCAATCAGGTAGCCAGAGAAGAGTGTTCATCACTTGATCCTTGGTCAGAAACACATCTCGTCGACACATTTTATAGATGCCAGCGAGAGAGTCCTGCACAATACCCATGAGTGGTCCATTGCGTTGAGGTGAAACGATGTTTAGCGGGACCATGCAGAGATTCATTATCTCAGCACGAGTTTCTTCGCTCTGAGGTACGTGTAAATTCATCTCATCACCGTCGAAGTCGGCGTTGTAAGGACTCGTCACAGACAAGTTTAGACGGAAAGTGGAATACGGCATGACGCGTACTCTGTGCCCCATCATTGACTCCTTGTGCAGAGACGGCTGACGGTTGAAGACGATGAAATCACCATCGACGATGTGCCTCTCCACCTTCCAGCCGTACTGTAGTGTGATCTCGCCAGCGCGCTTGTGATGCCGAAGGTCAATACGCTCGCCAGTATCTCGAATGACATACTTGGCACCAGGGTGCTCATTCGGGCCATTCTTGACTAGCTGCGACAGCTTGTGGATGTTGTATGGTGTGACGGTCTCGGGATAGGTCAATGTTCGTGCTATACTCCTGGGCACACCGACTTCGTCGAGAGACAAGTTTGGGTCACCCGTAATGACAGTTCGAGCGGAGAAGTCAACACGCTTACCCATAAGATTACCACGAAGACGACCTTCCTTACCCTTTAGCCTGGCTCGGATTGACTTGACAGGACGTCCCGACTTCTGCACAGCTTGTGGCTGACCAGCAATGTTGTTATCCATGTACGTAGCTACATGAAACTGTAGCAAGGTCTCGAATTCTGCAATAACATGCTGCGGCGAGCCTTCAGCCTCGCATCTTCGGACGTTGGCACTCGCACGGATGATGTCGCCCAGCTTGTATGTCAAATCGTCCTCACCTCTAGGTCCAGAGCTACTGCCATCCATGACAATACTTGGGCGGACTGGTGGCGGAGGAACAGGAAGAACCGTGATAATCATCCAATCTGGCCTTGCGTAGTCATTGCTCAGACCGATAGTCTTGATGTCCTCTGTCGAGATGCTGCGGAAAACGTTGAGTGCCTGCTGCGGCGAGATAGGTCTCTTGTCTTTTTCTTTCGTGTCAACCTCCTCGTCCTCACCTTTGGGCACCTTCCAAGACCCGATAAGACGAAGTCCCTCTTTCCGGATGTCAGGCTGGATATTACCGCATCCACCGTGCTTCGGCTTCGGTGCTCCCTTGTCTCCGCCTCCTTCGCCGTCGTCATCAGGTTGATCAGCTTCACAGATTAGCTTGGGTTTGCAGAGTCTGTGGATCGCGTCAAATCTTCGTTTGGGCTCACGAAGCCGCATAGCCTCCTTGAATTGTGGGTTACTCTGCGGTACTATTGTCAGCACAACTGCATCCGATGGAAGACACCCAAGGGGTGACCAACTTCATCTACGAGGATCTTCCCGCAATTATGGCAGACCATCTCGAGCAGTTTCTTGATCTTCGTCATGAAACCTGCCCGCAGATTAGCAGGAGCCTTCCTTGACTCGAGCGGCGAGGTAGTGCATACCGATATGAAAGACTGGCGTCGCAAGCTCAATGTGCCCAAAGTGCCCAGGACACTCAGACATGTTCTCACCACATGTAGCACACATAGTTCCTCGGTCGATAGTCCCAAGCTTTGGGTCACACAATCCCTTCTCTCGCGGCCGCTGATTCTGCTCATCCTAGGCAGAGAGTCAGTCAAAGAATAAACGCATTGCTGTCATGGCCTGATGTACCATGGTCTCTGGATACTCGATATGAACGACACTCATGTTCTTGATCTCTTCCGGCGACAGAAGCCCGAACTGGACTTCTTGGATGGTGCGCAGTGGCGCGCTCGAGTATGCAAAGTTGAAGTTGGACATGATTGCGGTTGTGAAGACGCTAGTCTAGGTCTTTTGACTCTTTTGCTGTGCCACTCTGACGCGGAAATGTTCTTCTGATGCGGTCGACTCGAGGCTCGAGGTTATCCAGTCGCTACAGTCAAGCAGTCGACCTCTCGTGTAGTCGCAGATGCAGGTAGCTCACGCGCTGCGCGCTTAAGCCTTGAGGCCGGCCTCTTCCTGTAGCCCTTTGTGTTCCCTCAATCCAAATCCTGTTTCTTTCGTCGCTAAGTCTGATATGATGTCGGGAGTCGATCAATATGACTGGCGACGCGGACTCTTCGGTCGGAACGCGCAGTGCTGTTGGCGATAGAAATGGGTGTTGGATTGGCGTAAGTGAAGTGATGACTGGGAGCCCTCTGAACTCGCTGGTCTTTCTCTCCGCAAGCCCCTTTATCCTCCCTTGTTCCCCACATCCACCTCTCTGACTACCACCATTAAGGTGTCATCTCAAGGTCGCATCCACGCTTAGGTGAAGGGCAATGATCTTCTAGTGGTATACCTGTGGCGCTGGCGCTCAGTCCCTGCTCGACTTCCGTTCCTACTCAATCGAATCATGAACCGCTCTCTACTCGATCCTTTTGTCCTTGCGCAAGATTGTCCAGAGACCTTGATTGGTAGTCTTCACAGTGGTCATGCGACGTGTATTAAGTTCAACAAGCGTGGTGACTTCCTCGCATCTGGGCGACTAGATGGATCAATTGTTCTTTTTGATATCGAAACCAATGGCGTCGCTCGTAAACTCCGTGGTCATACGCGACAGGTACAATCGTTGAGCTGGTCTGCGAATGGGCGATACCTCTTGAGCTCTTCTCAGGATTGGAAATGCGTACTATGGGATCTTCAAGATGGCTCACGCATGAGGACAGTACGCTTCGAAGCCCCAGTCTTTACAGCAGACTTTCACCCGCACAATCATCTACAATTTGTCGCTGCGCTGTTCGACGCACCACCAGTCCTCGTTGATGTCAGCAAGGACGTGCCTGTCAAATTACCACTCACATCAGCCCCCAAAAGGTCACAGACAGAACTCGAGAATGCGACAGAGAAGCAAATTGCGCAGGACGCTAAGCAAGCTACAACAGTACTAGTGTTTTCAGCGTCTGGAAATCACATATTGTGTGGTACTAACAAAGGCTGGCTCAATATCATTGATACCGCATCCCGACGCACTCTGTACTCAATTCGCCTGACCAACTCGATCGTCACTATGCTACGATTATCCTCAACTGGGCGTGAAATCGTTGTCAATGCAAGTGACAGAATCATTCGCACATTTGACATCCCAGACCTTGACGACCCGAAGATTAACTTTGATCAATTCCGCATACAAAACGAGCAAAAATACCAAGATATAGTCAATCGGCTGTCATGGAACCACGTCTCCTTTAGTTCGACAGGAGAGTACGTAGTTGCCTCAATCTACATGAACCATCACCTGTATGTCTGGGAACGAGAGCACGGCAGTCTTGAGAAGATCCTGGAAGGACCGAAAGAAGAGCTATCAATGGTGGAATGGCACCCATACAAGCCTTACATTGCTGCGAGTGGCATGGATACCGGTCGTGTATATCTCTGGTCAATTACTGCTCCCCAGAAGTGGTCAGCACTTGCTCCGGACTTTCAAGAGGTCGAAGAGAACATCGAGTATGTCGAGAGAGAGGACGAATTTGATATTCACCCTATCGAAGAGATTCACAAGCGCATGCTGCACCAGGAAGATGAAGACATTGACGTACTCACGATTGACAAGAAAGGCTACGAGCAGGGTGATTTTAATATGCCTGTATTGTTCAACATCGAAAACAGTGACAGTGAAGACGACATCGTTGCAGTTGGTGCAGGACAATACAGGCGTAAGCAGGACATGCTCGAGGACGAGGGTGGAGTGACCACCAGTGGTGATGAATCTGGCACTCCGATTCGCAAGAACAAAACTGGCACGAAGAGAAGACGTGGCGGCTCCGAGACGTGATCATTCGACATGGGTGAACAATGATTTTCTCGCATGCTGCTTGTGGTCATCAGTTCAGGAAAGCAGCTATGCAACACATCTCACTCTGCACACTGTCATCGCCGTAAGCCAGATACGACCTTTCGACCAGATCTCGACGATAAGCGACTCAGCAGCGAGTTGTCGGCGACTAGGTCGATACACTATGACCGCGACTATTGGCAGCTTGATGCTGGGAGATTGACAGTCAATCTGGAAGAGTACGCTGCAACGGACGTTGGCCGCGCCAATTTGAGAGTCCGCAATTCAGACACTCGCGAGGCAGACCAGGAGGAGCTGAGACACTACATGGCCCGCTGGAGACATGCCTATCCTGCGTCTCGCGCCCCAGTCCTTGGGTCCTTGGGCCTTGAAGGGTCATCTGAGTACGGTCAGACATAGACCTACTCGTCCAGCGAGTGCAAGGCCTGGTGTTGTGGTGGATTGGCAAGGGAAACGGACATACGTAAACATGGGTTTGACTCACTGTATGGAACAAGATTTCAACTAGCCCCACGTGGCCCTAGTGCTTCGGGATCGGCTTCGCACATGAGATGAGTTGCACTTTATGCATTATCGTGCACAACAAGATCTACTTAGCGCAAAAGGCAGCATATCCGACATGACTCGCATTGAGCAAGCCTCGGTGACATGTGAATGATCGTCATGACGAATTCCCTCATCCAAAAAGTAGTATCAGGGTCTGAGATGTGTTGTAAGCGCAGCCTTGTCCAATCTCTCAGATCACCATCAGATTGTTTCACCTGCATTGCTTATTACATGCTTTTGCGCCGCTCACCTACGAACCCCAATTCTCTCATTCAACAAACAACTTCCATCTCTTCTCGCACTCGTCTCACCTCGTATAGCAGCTCTTTCTGTCGCGCTAGTGGTAGCCAGTATCTAATCTTCCGCGCATCACTCCCTAAACACTCACCAACAATGGCCACCATTCTTGGCAGTAAGCCAGACAGCAAGTTCTACACGTTCAAGCCACTAGACAGTGAGTTCGACCCAAGCTTTATCTCTGGTCGCTGCCAGCTTCTGTACCATGAAGCGATGATGATGAATGCTCAAGATCTCCACTGACATCACTTTCGCGAGATAGAGAAAGGAGCTCCTCACCCACTCGAGCCATACTCTGGCAAAGTCGTTCTCATCTTCAACAGCGCCTCCAAATGTGGCTTCACACCTCAACTTGAGGGACTTGAGAAGCTCTACAAAGAGATCAAGAGTGACGCAACGAACGGCGAGAACTTTGAGATGCTAGGGTTTCCCTGCAACCAGTTCGGCGGGCAGGACCCGGGTAGCAACGATGAGATCCAGGAGTTCTGCATGGTCAACTATGGTGGTACGTATGAGCGTCGTGCTAGGAAAGTACTGCTGCTGATAATGCGACAGTCACCTTCCCTATGCTTGGCAAGACCGAAGTCAATGGCTCAAATGTTGACCCACTTTGGGAATGGATGAAGAACCAACAGCCTGGCATTCTTGGACTTACGCGCATCAAGGTGAGAATTGTAGGATCTGGGAGATGTGTACAGACCTTCTGACGTGATTCGCAGTGGAACTTTGAGAAGTTCTTGATTGGCAAGGATGGAAAGGTTAAGGCACGCTGGGCATCGACAACAAAGCCCGAGTCGATCAAGGCTGATATCATGAAGGCCCTCGCGCAGTAGAGCAGGTCTTGGGATGTGAGAGTCCGCCGGGATGAGGTGGCATGCATGGCAAGGCGCTAATGGCGGACGTATTTGACTTTGACATTTACTCGGTGGTGCTGAGAATGCTTAGCAACGCAGGACGTGACCTGCGGTGCAGATTGGAAGGGTATTGAAGTAATCAGACGTGCACTATCCAATGACATTTGTGCAATGCGGCCCATCCCCCTGAAACTCCACATGTTTGGGGACTCAGCGACATTGTGATTTCGACAAACATTGATACCTTTACATCAATTTCCGCAGCCAAATCAACACAATGGATCCATTTTCAGCCGAAGGTGGTCAGTATTCTTGATGCTGCGCTCACCGCGCATCAACTCGTCCTAGTATCGCAGGTCTGACCACTATACCAGAACTCGCACCCATTCACAATTCATTCCACCAAGGTCAATACGCCCACGTCATCTCCCTCGCAACCTCCCTCTCCTCGTCCTTATCACCCTCAAATACTGTACCAGTCTCCATCCTCAAACTCCGTGCGCAGATCGCGCTTGGCGAACACGATGCAGTGCTTGCCAGTCAAGAAGTGCGAGGAGCAAGCTCAGTAGACTACGAAGCTGTCAAAGTGCTAGCGCAGTACGCAAAGTCAGGCGGGGACCCCAAAGCAGGCGATGCAGCTATGTCCCTGGTACAGCGGGAAGGTGACAACGTAAGCGTGCAAGTGTGCTGCGGGACAGTACTTGCTGGAGTCGGGCGGTATCAGGAGGCGGTGGAGCTATTGGGAGGGCATCAAGGGAACCTTGACGCGTAAGTACCTTCGGAAAGTATAGATGGGCCGAAAGCATTGTAGCACTGGAGCGATATGGAGCTGACGCGTTGCACACACAGAGCCGCCCTACTCATCCAGATACACCTTGCACAGAACCGCCTCGACCTGGCACAGCAGGAAGTGCGGAAAGCGAAGAGCTGGGCTCAGGATGCACTGCTCGTCAACATTGCCGAGGCCTGGGTTGGATTACGTGAGGTATGTCTATATTGTGCTAAGCACTTCACCAGTGATCTCACGGCTCGATTGTCGTCTTCTTCACATACTAACACATTCTGCAGGGCGGTGATAAGTACCAATCAGCATTCTACACCTACGAAGAACTTGCGACAGCACCTCCTGCCGACTCCACAGCCACGAATACGCGCACGCTTCTCGGACAGTCCATCGCGGAGGTACATCTTGGACGTCTGCCTGAAGCGGAAGCTGCACTACAGCAAGCAATGACGCAGACTGGCAGTATAGATGATCAGGACGTGCTTGCGAATGCCATTGTGCTCAACACGTTACTGGGGAGAAGTGATGAGGTTCAGAGGCTGAAGAGTGAGCTTGGGGGGGATCATGTACTGAAGAGGGATTTGGTGGCGAAGAGGGAAGCATTTGAGAGTGCGATGTCAAAGTACGCACCGAAGTTTGAGGTTGCTGCGTGAGCTGCGTGAGCCGAAAGACGGGGAGAGCGGAGAATGTAAGTTCCAGCCCGGTCATGGTGTCCTGAAGCAA
>Ga0058698_10000806_pt1 | contig 15891 bp, 15 predicted proteins | sample AgamicAsSfe_FD_67288 | JGI IMG/M metagenome (GOLD analysis project Ga0058698, IMG submission 67288) | Agave microbial communities from Guanajuato, Mexico - As.Sf.e | ecosystem: Host-associated > Plants > Phyllosphere > Phylloplane/Leaf | place: Guanajuato, Mexico | collected 2012-05-30
GGTGAGGGCGGGCGACGTGGACGGATGGGGGTGAAGGTGATGGCGTCACAAGGTGCCTTTGTGCACGGTACAGGAGGCAGCAGTCGCCAGACAGGCCTCAGCAGCGGGGTGCTTGGACAGCAGAGAGAGGAAGCGTGTCGCGTGGGTTAGTGAGGGGAGCGCGCTGTAACGTAGTGGATTCGCTGCTAGTGTTTGGGTTTAGTCGACGCCGGTTGCTGCTTAGTTATAGAAGGGCGGTGAGACGACTCCCGACTATCGTGAACAAGATCGACCCACGGCGCACATCACCCCTCCACCACGTCTCCACCCAAGAATTCTCATCGTCACACGTCCGACAAGTGGGACCAAGATTCGCTTTCACGACATGGCCATAGGCTTTCGCGTCGACAGCGCGCCATTGTCCTTTGTCCATCGTCGTGCCATACGTCCCGCCGTCAGTCATCAACGACTACGGCTGCACATCTCCCGGGGTACCCCAGACCATGATATGCATGTCGTTCCAAACCGTCCTGGTGCAATCCTCCGCCTCTCGTTGACAGGCTGACGCGCGCCAACCCGCACTTTCGATATCAACAACTTGCTCTGCGTCGGACCACTTCCGCGGGTGCCTATCAGCCCAGACGGAAGCCACTTGCCTCGCTCTTCCATTGGAACAAGCACACTGCCCAGCAAACAATAAATCACTATCGGTACTGCCATGGGCTGCATCAGTCAACGGATACTTATCGACATCGTGTAACCATGTCAGTTCATGTCCTAGTGAGTCGAGAAAGGCTCAGCCAGTAAACCGCATCTTGATTGTACTTTCTATAGCCTGTCTATACAACTTATGATAATACCAACTCAGCACAATAAGCGGTGTGGTGGCATCCAAGACTCACTCGACACTCCGCTGGGCGCCTCTGTTTGCGCGTTAAACGCTCGGTATGACTTCGTTGGAACAAGATGCATCTGTCTATCCTAGATCGCCTCACTATGCATCACCCCGTACCAAAGGCGGACTGCACGATCGTCACCCGATACCGGCGACGAGTTCCAGCAATACAAGGACACTCGGAGTCTCGCCTCAGCTTTACCCCATAAACACCAGTACGTGTCGATCTCTTCCTCTCTGGACACATGGCGCATGGTGCAGTATATATCATTACATGGCCGTTCTACCCCGATTGTTTCGTAATCTTCAGACGCAACTTGCATCCGTCAAGATCCACCTGAGCATATTCAATTCGTGGCACTCAGCTGCATGGCTCGTAACCTAGGGATATGTGGCAGGTAGAGATTTTTCGACGATAGGAAGTGTCAGCATCACCGAAACAAGATTTCCTTCTTTTGCATGCCTAGTCCATTATTTTTTGGATCCTACGTTAACCCACAAGCATGACCGAGATTGAGCGATGTATTCTAGGTCGTAGACAGGTTCTGCCTAAAGTCTTTGACATTTCTTCTGCGGATGAATGGCCGTCTCGAAACCAAACTCATAGCGTTCTTCAAACATCCATCACGATATTCACTTTACCTCGGCCAAAAACACCAGGTAAGATTGAACCATCATGAGATCGACATCGGTCACATTACTGCGTATTAAGTCATGGCTATGTTTACTACCATCTTCGCCATGTTCGCCTCTATTCAACACTGCTGCTATATCCAGTTTGTGTACTGTCAAACCAGCACCAGGTAACTATCTCGAAACACAGGTAAAATAAACGAGAACACTCAAGAGGGAGTTATCCACATCAGATGTAACCCTCGTTCTAGTCATAGCATCATAAGTCCGCAGTCTGATCTGCGGAAATTAAACCCAGTCCGTCAACACGACCCGGTATACATTCGTGCTCTCTCAATGATAACTCTGTTGTGTGTGCCTGCCCAACACATGTCTCTCGACGTAGCGATGCCTCCAGTTGCCCACTGTCCTATAATCACTCTCACATCCTCTCACGAAACACCTCTCATGTTTGACGTCCGTTGCATGGTATGCTATATTATCGTACCTCAGACATATGTTGCACTGCTCGCATTCGATTGGGAACTCTTGTTGATGGTACTGTAGCTTGAGACCATCTGGGAACCATTCACGACAGTTGGTGCATTGTTCGCGATCGAGATTTGCCTGGGCTGAGATGGAGTAACTTCCAGAGGATGGGTTCGCTGAGTATTGCACGGATGCGACGGCATGCGTGTTGCTGAATCTATCGAAAACATGGACAAGAGGTTTTGCTAGCTCATTGGGATGAGAGCTGGACCGGTGTGCATTGCTGTGTATTCTGTGACGTACGAGAGCATTGCTGGTATCGTATTGTCCATATATGTCCTGGTTGTTTGAGAAACGATGTGGACGAGTGCCTGTGCCCGTACTGTGACGGGCGCTGCGAGCATTCGTCGAGTCACTACTGTAGTTATAGTCATCGTATCTATTTCTGACGTAGCGGTGTTGCGTGCATCGATTTCCGGGACCTCTGATCCAAGTGCTGCATATCGTGCAGGCTGCCATGTTAAGTCGATTCAAGATGTGATGAGGCTAGGATGAATCGAAAAGTAGTTTGGGAGCGCCGAACTATCATGTTATACATCATGTCGAGCCGCAACGAAACGTGTCAGGCTGCACAGTTGCTGGTCCTGATGGCTTGCATTGTTCACCGGATGGCAGCGATCCAATCGTGGACTACACGAGTTTGAAGAGCCAATGGAAGAAATAACAAGATAAAACTACTATGAGAGAGTCGAGACGAGGCTCTAACGGTGCATTCACCGGTCTGCCGGGCAGTGGAAATCAGACAGTGTGGCTGCTGATTCTTTGAGTCCAGCCTTGTGGGAAACGGCCATGTGTGACTGGCATATATATACTCAGAGGAGCGTGTCCAATCAGGGAGTTGCAATATGATCCGAGCCATGCTAGGAAGATTGTTTATCGATTATGAAGAAGGTTAGTATGTACAAGAAACGATGCGTTGCCTGGGTACACTTGTGCTGACAGCGGCAGACGTGTTCTGAAGATATGGGGTTCAATTTGCAAAACGCTACTCGTCAGCGCATGTCCCGAGTCGGTCTACAGTCTCTTGGTCTGCTATGATAAAATCAGCGCGTATGTAACAAGGATAATTGCTCGCATGGCGGAGCGGGGTCGAAGGACGATGTCTAGAAGTGACCAGGAGCTGGAAGTCGCGCTAGTGGGAACTTCCTTGGCGCTCTACGAATTTCAGTACAAGCTCCAACTTCGCGACCAACTTTCGAAACCCGCGCAAAAGGACAGACGATACCGAAGCACGTTGAAACCTCTAATATTGTCCGCTTGACCAGAAACCAATCAATCATCGCCAATCGCCAAAATGAGGTTAACGACAGACCTGATCAACAACTCCCTCTCTTTCATCAACTGTCTCACGGAGCGTGAACTCGATCTGCGAGGTGCGTTGGAAAGAACAGATACTACACTTGAGAGCTGAGTTGATATCAATATCGTATAATATAGGTCACAAGATTTCGGCTATCGAGAACATGGGAGCAGCCAGAGTTAGTCGACCAAGCCACCCAACCTGCATCAGTATGTTAACAGGGTCGCAGGACAACGACGCCATAGATCTCACAGACAACGACATCGCACAGCTCGGCAACTTCCCCCTCCAGCCTCGTCTCCGAACCCTCTTCCTCGCGCAGAACCGCATCTCCAACATCCAACCGAACCTCTCCTCGAGCATACCCAATCTGCGAACACTAGTTCTCACCAAGAACAAGATCGCAGAGCTGGCGGACTTGGATCCGCTGGCGGGATTCAAGCATTTGGTCTATCTTTCATTGATGGGGAATCCCGTCACACGCAAAGAGGTACGTACCAAATCCCTTGAACCATGATACTTCGAGCCTAATTGTGCAAGCACACTTGAGCCCGAGGAGCGGAGATGATGCAGGGTGAGCCCCTTGGTGCGATTTGGCCGGCTCAAAATCGCATGACAGTAGACTATAATGTGCAGGATGCTAACGTGGCGTAGAACTACCGGTATTGGGTCATCTGGCGCTGCCCTACTGTGCGATTCCTAGATTTTGTCAAAGTACGCGATGCTGAACGAAAGACGGCCAAGGAGCTATTTGGAACTGCAGAGGAGCCCACCGAGCTTGCAAACCAGGTATGTCATGTACACTGCTTCTGCCTCTGATCAGATACTGATTCCGCCAGATCTCCAGCAACAAGTCGAAAGGTTTTGTTGTCCCCACATTCACAAACGGTGCCGACTCGGGTAAAGAGCGTATCTACACCGACGAAGAGAAGAAGCGCATGCGCGCTGCCATCCTCAACGCGAGCAGTCTGGCGGAAATGGCACGGCTGGAGAAGGATTTCGCTGAAGGGCGGATACCAGCACATATCCTCCAAGGCGGAGAACCCATGGAGACATAGCGACTATACCGCTGAGAGTCTGGATAGTGACATAAACATGTAAAGCAGGTAGACAGTACAGCTCGCGACTGCGCGAAACCCCACGCCTACAGGGGAACAAGGAGGCGCACGACCATTGTGAGGCGCATAAAGGTTTGGTTTGCACCGCGTGTGGCTCTCAAGGAGCGAATGCGCAGTGGAATATCCACGGGAAGACCTGGTGACTCTACCACAGACATGGAGGCGTATGTAGTGAAGCGCTCGAGCTGGAAGTAGATTGATCTGTATAAATTAAAACAGACTGCTTTGCGCTATGAGGCTGTCCCCACCCGTGGTATCGTAGTAATACACTCAGAACGCCGTGATGCCATGTACCATCATAAATCGATCCTTTCCCACGCTGTTATCCGGATCAGATATGGAGTCGTTTTCACCGTGCTACCATCCCCTTCCTCTACCTCCGCGTCCACCTCTTCCGCCGCCTTGATGACCTTGTTGGAAGCCTCCGCCTTGCTGGCCGCCAGGTCCACCACCGAAGCCACCCATGCCCTGGCCAGCCATCTGCATGAAGGATGCAAAGTCCATCTGGCTGGGGTCCATTCCCTGCGCCATCATATCCTGCATCATCATCTGCATCTGCTGTTCATTCATACCTCCAGGTCCCATAGCATTACCGCCACCTCCAGGCCCTGTTGGCGGCGCACCGCCTGGTCCACCGTTACCCTGTGGGCCAGCGCCCATACCAGGCATACCCGGCATCGGTCCACCGCCCATCATAGCCTGCATCTGTGCCATGTCGTTTTTCTGACCTTGCAGCGTGTTGGCCATGCTGACTTGTCTCTGCCGGTACAATTCCCAAGTAAACTCATCAAAACCGTAGTTGAAGTAATCTGACTGGTCTTCACCTGGTCGGCGCCAGATCTTTTGCTCTTCAGCTAGATCTGCATCAATGTCCACACTGAGGATCTCTTTGCCTTGAGGAGGGTAGACAGGATTTCCGTTCACATCGATAGTAGAGGTGCGTTGTGCGGGGAAGGCGGCGCCTGAAAGGGATGCGGCGGACAGTTGGGGCACAGTGCCGCCGGTGGTGGGAACAGTTTTGGGGGCTCCCTGTTGCGAGGGAGTAGTGGATGAGGCGGGTGGTGCTTCGATCTTTATGGCTTTGCTTTCTGGGGGTGCCTGCGTGCTGGACGGGCTTGTCAGTGCATGAACTGCTGTTTGAAGCTTGTTTGAAGCTTACCCTGCGGGTTTGGGAGGTGCTGGCGCTTTCTCGATAATGATATCAATATCCTACAGCTTCGTTAGAATGACAGCTAGCTTTTGGCAGGCTTCCGGTGCAGCGTACCGAGTCGCTTTCTTCCTCGTCGCCCGACTCTTCATCCATGGGCTCGTCACCACTAGAGTCGTCCTCCTCTTTCTTCGCATGCTTTTGCTGTTGCGTGGTAGTCTCATCTCCGTAGAGATCGTCGTCAGATTCGTCTGCCATTTTGTCGTTCTCTTCGGTCCACAAGTCGCAGAGCGCGTCCCCAGCAGTTGAGATCCTCCAGGGAATTACTATGTATCCAGCACTCTGGAGTGCTCTTTTGAGAGAAGGAGCTTGGTCAGCGCTCAGTCTTTTGCTTTGCTTGTTCTTGTTGTCGAGAGTGAAACAAGATTAGAAGTCGTGTCTTGAACGACTCTCGTAGTAATGCCTCTGCTAACGAACTTGAGCTTCCTTTGAGTTGCTGGATGAGGGAATGATTAGCCGAGTAGAATGGACGCGTTCGGGCCTGTGCTTGTTGCTGGCGCGCAGCCAAACAGACGCAGACGTTCCTTGTCACCTCCGGGCGCAACCTTTGCACGTCTAACCACGCGCATTCTCCCAGGCCTTCTTTCCTCGTCTTGTGATAATCTCTACGGGCTTCTCAACGGGTAGACTTCGTTCGCGGCTGCAACCTTGTCCTTGTGAACCTTTCGCAAGCGACTGTATTTACACAACGAAGCTACCAAACATAGCTAGGGACACTCGCACGAGATGGCAGGATTTGGGCGCTCAAACTCGTTGAGTATCAATACTGGTGGGGGTGGATTGTTGTAAGTGCTTCTCCATCCTCCGTCAAACGCTCCTACTCGAGCGATACGAGTGCTACTGCCGTGCTTCATGCGCGCGTCGCAGTTTTGCTGGCAATGGCACCATATCAATGCATTAGACTGACTCTCGCAGCGGAAACAATGCGAACCAAGGGCAGCAGGCAAGCCAGCCTCAGAGCAGCGGAGGGCTCTTTGGGTCTACCCAGCAACCACAACAAGCACAGTCAGGATCGCTCTTCGGCGGCCAAACCCAGACTTCCCAGCCCTCAAGCGGCAGCCTCTTTGGCAATTTGAACAAGCCTGCGACGACAGCGCCGGCGAGCGGAGGACTCTTTGGCTCATCTACAGCGCAACCAACACAGCCCCAGAGCGGAGGCTTGTTCGGCGGCGCGTTGGGCGGAAACACTCAAAATCAGACGCAGAACGCGCCCCAATCCGGTGGGCTATTCGGAGGCGCCCAGTCGAAGCCGTCACTATTGTAAGTGACGAGGACTATGCGTTGTGACACAAGGGCTAACTGCATCTTCTAGCGCCTCTTCAACACAACAGACAACAACACCCTCTTTATTCGGAAACAACACATCCACTCAGCAAAACCAAACATCGACCCCGTCGCTTTTCGGTTCGACCCAACAGCAGGCTCAGCCACAGCAGCAAAACAGTCTTTTTGGTGGCACCAACACACAAAACAGGTCGAATACACTTGGTGGCTCTACGCTTGGAGGAACCCAGATGAGCTCAAGCGCACAGCCGGTGCAGATGACCCTGGACTCGATACGAGGAACTACGCGGTTCAACGACCTGCACCCCGAAATACAAAACCTCATTCAGCAATTCGACGACGGCATTCAGCGCAAGGTCAACTACTGCAACCAGATCCGCGAGGCTCTTCCCGGCAGTGAGGGCGACATTTCCACTATTGCGCCTGACGTAGCATACATTGAGACCATCCTCTCCACCGTCGAAGTCGGCCTGGACAACGATTCTGCCAACATTGCACACCTTAAAAATCTTGTCAAGAAAGACGCCGACGACGCGACTCTCAGCTTCCGTGCCATCGAAAATCAACGCCTGCCAGCACAATTTCATTACCGCAATAATGCGAACCTTACAGCTTCAAGCACAAAGGCCCCCGCAACAAGCGCTCTGGATGATGACGATCCGACAAAGCCTGTTGACCTGATGGGCTACTTCAACCGCCGTACCGATGAGCTCGGCAGTACTCTGGATGTGTACCAGCGCCAGATCCGTGAGATTGAAGCACACTTACGAACGATGGAGGCTGGCACGATGGAGAAGGCTCAGCAACTGACGGGCAGCCGAAGCGCGCCACGTGATCAGCGCCGTGAGCTCGTCGAAGCTCTCAAGGCCATTGAGGGGGCTATCCTCGACTCAGCCAAGAAAGTGGGCAAGGTACGGGACGATGTGACGAAACAGACGTTAGGAAACGTAGGCGCCGCCCTGCTCTGAGGCATACAGACACAGCGATGATTTACTTGTGTCAGATAGAATGAAGTTTGTGGGCAGGCTACTGTGTATAATATGGTTAAGGCGTAACAAGTTTTTGCACAAGGTCTTATGCACATGAACGTTGGACGAACAGGCAAAAGCAATAGATACCCATCAAATTCAGAGCGTCCTTCCACCTTCGTGATAGTAATTCTCTATTCCAATGGCCTTTCTAGACCGCTCGATACGCGCTGACTTGATGCCTAGCGTTTACAGTCAAAGCGGAATATCATCACGAAATGCTTTGTCACGGCGGACGTTAGTCAAGCTTTCCAAATGCTGAGTAAACTCCACCCTCGGAACGCGCGCCCCACCAAATCGGAACCAAGAGAAGCTATGACGTCTCCGTCTCAGTATAGCTGCGAGCTTTCAATGACAGCTATATAGCCACAACGTTTGCTCATATAGTTTCAAGCCGCCGTTCCATGTTCTCTCGTACACTGCGGCTCAGGGCAATCTCGAAACGTTCTTCCTTTGCGATACGACATACACGACCTTTTATCGTAACATCAAGCCGCGCAGCCATGGACAAAGCGCCTCAGCAAGATAGCAAGGATGGGAAGGGGTCGATCCTTGATTGGGTGAGTGCTCATGAAGAGAGGAGTGTCACAAGCACGGAATCTAGTCTCTGTTCCTTAGGTATCGAACGGGCGGCAGACCCAGCATCAGCATACTGATTGCGACAACAGGTCAAACCTGGTGACAAGAGTGGCGAGTTTAAACGCCAAACGTCCGTCTTCAGGAACTGGATTCAGAACAAACCCGGTGCTGAGTTTCCGCCCGAGAAAGGTCGATACCATCTCTACGTTTCTTACGCTTGTCCATGGGCCCACCGCACACTCATCGTCCGTCATCTAAAGGGCCTCGAGGATATCATCTCCTATAACAGTGTACACTGGCACATGGCGGAGAAAGGCTGGCGATTCGCAACCCCCGATGAGCAGGTTTCCGGTAACACAACACCAGACCCACTCCACAATGAATACACGCATCTACGTGACATCTACTTTGAGCAGAACCCAGACTATGAGGGTCGGTTCACTGTACCAACGCTCTACGATAAGAAAGCCAAGAAGATTGTCAGCAACGAGAGCGCCGAGATTATCAGGATGCTGTACACCGAGTTTGACGATATCATCGAGGAGAAGTACAGGAAGGTGGATTTGTTTCCCAAAGATCTCCAGAAGGATATCGAGGCTATGAACGACTGGGTATACAACGATGTAAACAACGGTGTTTACAAGTCAGGGTTCGCTACGTATGCTACCCTATACCGTCCCTTCAACGTTGACTGCAACGTACTAATAATGGTACAGCACCGAAGAGGCCTACACAAAAGCTGTGACACAGCTTTTCAAGTCTCTTGATCGCCTGGAAGAGTCATTGTCCAAGTGTTCGACACCATACCTTCTTTCAAGCCCACATGTGACTGAGGCTGATATCCGTCTCTTCACGACTATCATTCGCTTCGATCCCGTCTATGTCCAGCACTTTAAGTGCAACATTCGCGATATTAGATCGGGATACCCTCTTCTACATCAGTGGATGCGTCATTTGTACTGGGTACGTTCCCGTCTTTTGCATCTCCTGCTCCAAATACGTCTGCACGTTGTGGATCATGGCTGTTATACTAACATGACTGAAACAGGACTACCCCGCCTTCAAAGAAACCACAGACTTTGAACACATCAAGAAGCACTATACCAAGAGTCATGGTCAGATCAACAAATTCCAGATTACGCCCATTGGCCCTGTGCCGGATATTCTGGAGAAAGAGGATGAAGTGCCTAGCGTGAAGGCCGTAATGAAGAAATAGTTAACGATAGAAATTCAACGCACGTGATTTGACGTCTTCTACCGCATTCGCAGTTTTTGGATTGTCTGTCCAACGAGGCCAAGTTCGAGAGTATTTCTGCTTCACTGTGCCAATGGAAGGATGAATCAGAGCCATAGGAGCCATTGTCAAGGAAACAAGGAAACATATTCGACAAGTGATAATAGTTTGTGACTACTCGAGAACACAGGCCTATTGTTTCAAAGCTAGTACCATGCTCACTGCAGCCAGGGCGCCCATCAAGCCTACAGCCAGAATGACTGCGGCAAATGGTAACAGTGGCGGGCGAACACTTTTCTGCATCATGCCACTGATCTCCGTCTCCAGCCTCTCAGCCAACTTCTCTTTGGAGAATTCGGCCACAACTCTATCCCTGCCCCACTTGCCCATCTCTTTCAGCCGTTCCTCACCTTCGCCATCTTCGAGCGCAATGCGCATGACCTCGGTCCAGTCCTGTACCTTGGTGACGTCTCGCAGCCAACCTGTCTGGCCGCTTATGACTGTTTCAGTGGGTCCACCTTCATTAGCAGCTAAGACCGGTGTGCCTACCAACATGGCTTCTAGCGGTACGATGCCAAAGTGCTCATGCAAAGGAGTGTACACAAGGAGGCGCGAGGTATGTAGTAGCGCGGCTTTGAAAGCATTCGGAACAGAGTGGAGGAAAAGAATCGGAATGTCGTCAGGAATGGCTTGGGCAGTAATGACGGTCTTAGCAGTCGCGTGCTTCAGCTTGAGTGAATCTGCCAGGTGGCACAACTCGGTATATGTAGAAACATTTTCGGGCACTCTAGGATCATAGCCACCTGCGATTACCAGCCGTGCATCCTCGCGCTCTCTAGGCGACAAGCCCGCAAATGCCCTGATTGCAAGTGCCACGTCCTTTTTCTTCTCGAAGCGATTGATGCTGAGGAGCACCTTTTTGTTCTTCCACAACGGCGTGACCTCGTCGACCGACTCGGCTGCGGTGATGTCTACGCAGGGATATACAACGCCAGGCTCGCGGTGCTTCAGGGCAGGAAAGGCCTCGCCGAAAATGCTCTTGGTGAAGTTGCTGTTGACGACAATGGTGTCACTGCATCCCGTGCTCCAGCTCTCGAGCCAGTCAAAAGGCCCACGGTATAGTGTCTTCAGCAGTCCGCCCTTCTTGGCTAGTAGTTTGTCGGGAAAGTGGCAGTAAAAGATGACACGTGGGCGGGGCTGTAGCAGGCGCAAGAGCGGAATGCCAGCGCTGAGCTGGTCGACAAAGAACGAGGAAGGCGCGAGTTTCGGGAGTTCTTCGGTGAACAGGGCAATCTGGAGTATCAAATGCACCTGGCGCAGGATGGCACAAAGTATAGCGAAGCGGCCGAAGATGGTGGAGGGGACGATGGTGTTTCCGCGCACTCGTACGTCGAGGGTTCCTTTGTGTGCGCGTCAGGTCTCAGCTGCGTGGCCAGGCATAGGCGGCGGGTGGTCCGAGGTGTTGTAGTAGAGGCTTACCATCGCGCGCCTCATCGAAGCAGTGTTGCGGGTCGCAGTGCGATGTGAAGATGGTGACCTTGTGCCCGCGATTCTGGAGGCCGACTGCGGCATCGATGACCAGGCGCTCCGCCCCGCCAATGCCCAGGTCAGGGTGGAAGAAGACGACGTGTTCCTTCTTTTCCGCCATCGTGTGTTCAAAGAGAGAGAGAGGGAGACGGTCATTACGTGTTGCGATGCACGAGATCAAGTGGGCTGCGGGTGACCTTTCCGCTTTGGGGTTGGTGTCAAGGCGGGCGCGACGGATGAACGATGACCTGGAAGGCTGCACCTGACGCGTGCGAACGTACAATTAGACACTAAGCGTGCGATCCCGTCTGATAAGACTCCATCCAACGAGGATTTGCCTCGAGTATACACAGTGAAAGATCCGCATCACACCCTTCAACATGTTCGTCGTGGCGCATCAACACTGCCCAACATCCTAACACGACTACCACCACGACTAGACCCGCGCATCAACCGCTGCCATGGGTCAAGGCTTTTCCCTCACTACCCTTTCTGCTGGCTCAGCCAACATTGACGTGCCTGAACTAGCGGATCTCCAGTATGAAAAGTCGCTGGGGGCTGCGCGTTTTATGAAAGCCGTACGGGCGCGCCACAAGGACGGTCTTGTTGTAGCCCGAGTGGTAATGAAACCGTATGCTCAATTTGACTTCCAGGAACATGTCAAACGGCTGCTCCGTGAGTTCTGTACAAGCTCTATCATCTTACAGCCGATTAATTAACATTTACAAGATGAACGCAAAGTGCTGGCAGATGTGCCCAATGCCATCCCGTATCACCGCGTTATTGAGACAGCTGCTTGCGGCTATCTTGTACGCCAATACATTCACAGCTCTCTGTACGATCGTTTGAGGTACGTCCTTGTTCTTTTACCAGCCATGTCTCTTACTCAACATCATATAGTACACGTCCATTCCTGGAAGAGATAGAGAAGAAATGGCTCTCGTTCCAGCTTCTTTGCGCTGTACGAGACTGCCACGCCAGGAATATCTACCATGGCGACATCAAGACCGAGAATGTCCTTGTCACATCCTGGAATTGGCTGTATCTCGCCGACTTTTCGTCCTCGTACAAGCCAGCACATCTACCGGAAGATAACCCTGCCGACTTCTCCTTCTACTTCGACCTCTCCGGTCGCCGCACTTGTTACCTTGCACCAGAGAGGTTCCTGGCTGCTGGACAGCAACCTGAAGGCGAGGGCGATGTAAATTGGGCCATGGACATCTTCAGCGTCGGCTGCGTTATTGCCGAACTATTCTTGGAAGCACCCATCTTCTCCCTCAGTCAGCTCTTCAAGTATCGACAAGGCGAATACAACCCCGAACATTCCCATCTCAACAAAATCCAGGATGCTAGCGTACGGGAACTGATCTTGCACATGATACAAGTAGACCCTAATTCACGCATGACTGCTGAAGACTATTTGACGCACTGGAAAGGCAAGGTATTCCCAACATACTTCTATGGCTTTTTGCAACAGTACATGTACTCAATCACCGATCCGTCGTCGGGGCGCAAGCCTGTAACCACCGGAGCAGAACATCTTGGTGAACCTGATGAGCGTATAGAGCAGATATATAGCGACTACGACAAGATCTCCCATCTGCTTTCCAACGAGGAAGGAAAGGAGCTCACTAGACCAGAATTTTCTCCTCCAAAGCCAAACGCCAAGCTCTTCCCGCTATTCGTCAACATACCAAACTATCAGCACCAAGCTTCTCCTGCCCGGAGTCTAGCCATCGACGACGGAAACTTGGTCTTCTTGACTATTGTCGTGTCTTGTCTACGTGGAACAGCGAGAGCTTCTGCCCGTGTTCGCGGCCTCGAGTTACTCCTGGCATTCTCAGAGCGCTTGACAGACGAAGCAAAGCTGGACCGAGTGATCCCTTACGTGGCCCAATTGCTAGTCGACAAGTCCGACCAAGTCAAGATTGCTGCACTACGCACGCTGACGCAAATCCTTGCTATGGTGCAGGTCGTCTCTCCCATAAACGCCTACATCTTTCCGGAGTATGTTTTGCCACGACTAGAGACATATCTACCCGATTATCCTACCAACGTTGGATCCCTTGTTCGTATGCAGTATGCCTTTTGTATTGGCACATTGGCAACTACTGCGGCTAGGTATCTGGATATGATCCAAGCTCTGCGTGCAGAGGGATCATTACCCACTGCAGATCCCGAAACGGAAGATGACATGTCTTCGTCTGCTCACCGGAACCAGTTTGACTCGGACCGTCGCATTCTCGTAGAAGCCTTCGAGAAGCATACTAAAGCTCTTCTTACTGACAGCGACGCTGCGGTTCGTCGAGCCATGCTCAAGTCCGTCTCTGACCTCTGCGTTTTCTTCGGCAGTCCTAGGGCCAATGATGTCGTCCTCAGTCATCTCAATACCTATTTGAATGATCCAGATTGGATGCTCAAGTGTGCGTTCTTTGAGGGCATTGTGGGCGTGGCCGTATTCGTTGGCGGTGCTAGCCTGGAAGGTTACATTCTACCACTTATGGTTCAGGCATTGACAGATCCAGAAGAGTTTGTGGTTGAAAAGGTTATTCGAGCACTCTCGTCCATGGCAGAGCTTGGCCTATTCCAGCGCTCCAAGACTTGGGAGCTGGTGGACATCCTTGCCCGACTTACCATGCACCCCAATCTGTGGATACGAGAGGCAGCTGCACAATTCATCTCGGCCGCCTCTAGGTACCTGTCGGTAGCCGATACGCACAGCATTCTAGTCAACCTCATTCGACCGTATCTAAAAGTCATACCCTCAGAATTCTCTGAGCTACGAATTCTGGAGTCTTTGAAGCTACCTATGTCACGTTTACTCCTAGAGATGGCTTCAAACTGGGCACTTCAATCTCAAAAAGGACAGTTCTGGATCGCAGCTAGGCATCAGCAGACGTTCACCTTTGGTTCATCAGACGATAGCCTTCCAACAATTTCTGGGCGTGAACTAGACCAGAAGGTACTGCAACGGTTACCAAAAAACGAGGAAGACGAGCTATGGCTACGAAAGCTTCGTAATGCAGGCATGACGATAGAAGATGATTTCAAACTTGTTGCTCTGCGAGAGTTCATCTGGAGGGTAAGCCATCGCCGGCGCTCTGACAGTCTTTCCACCCCAACTACGAAATTCAATAGCGTTGTCTTGTTGCACGATCTTGGTATCAAAGCCCAGACTGTACTTTTCGATGAAGACGTCCGTCAAGTCATGGAACAAACCAGGAAGCCACACGCTCCCGAGGAACATATGCAGCCTCGAACGATCAAGGATGCCCTGTTGGATGCATCAACTACGGAGGCTAATGGGCTGGCTGACCGTATGCCGCATTTTGAGAGTCAAGCGGGACGCCTCATACGCGAAGAGAGGGGAATAACCATTCCCGTACGATCGAAGATGTCTTCTTCCAACGATGCACACTCTAGTCTGGGCTCGCCACCTTCCGAAACCGATACGCGACGGAGATCATTACAAATCGCGAAGCCGTCCCTGTCGCCATCAAACTCTATTGGCTCGAGTGACTACCCTGGTAGCCTTCGACACCGCAGCAGTGCGCTGGGACTGCTCGGCAAAGGAGAGAACAAAGCATTGGCAGAGATTGGTACTACTTCTGCAAACGCTTTCGGAAAGGTGGATGGAACCCACGTCCGAGATTCTTCACGATCCCGACCTCCGAACTCCCCACTCGCTTTCGATCGGCATGAGCGAAGTCCAATGCGGATCCGATTTAGGAACGCACATAATTATACGGGCAACGATCCGGCAATCCTCAAGCTTTTAGATTCCATGCTGCTAGAGCGCTTCCCTACAGATGAGATCGAGTTCGGTCCTCGCATACAGCCACCGGTTCGGCGACAGCCAATTAGATATAAGGATGCTCATCAATCGGCACCCGGTATACCATGGAGACCGGAAGGCACCTTAGTGGCTAGTTTCGGGGAGCACACTGCTGCTGTCACGCGAATTCTTGTATCCCCGGACCAAGGCTTCTTCATCAGCGGATCAGATGACGGTACTGTAAAGATTTGGGACACGTCGCGTCTGGAGCGTAATATCACCCGGAGATCGCGACAGACTTACAGATTGGGTGAGGATGTCAAGGTCACAAGTCTGGTGTTTGTAGAACAGACTTATTCGTTTGTTGCAACGGGGAGTGATGGGAGTGTACATGTGGTACGTGTAGACTACCTCCAGAGCCAGGACGGCAATGCCAAATTCGGAAGACCTCGACTTCTTCGCGAATATCAGCTTCCCAAGGGCGATTGTGCTGTATGGTCGGAACACTACAACGGAGACAGCAGGTCAGTGCTTCTATTAGCCACCAATACCTCCAAGGTCATCGCACTAGACTTGAGAACCATGGAACTGCTATACACTCTCAATAACCCTTTGGATCACGGAACACCCACCTGCTTCTGTGTGGATAAGAGAGCACATTGGCTGCTATTAGGGACTTCGCACGGCGTACTTGATCTCTGGGATCTCCGCTTCAAGCTTCGTCTCAAAGCCTGGGTATGTCACGGAGCATCGCCTATACATCGTCTTTGCCAAGTTTTCTTCCCAAAGTTGAAAAAGACTCGA
>Ga0058698_10000807_pt1 | contig 15871 bp, 12 predicted proteins | sample AgamicAsSfe_FD_67288 | JGI IMG/M metagenome (GOLD analysis project Ga0058698, IMG submission 67288) | Agave microbial communities from Guanajuato, Mexico - As.Sf.e | ecosystem: Host-associated > Plants > Phyllosphere > Phylloplane/Leaf | place: Guanajuato, Mexico | collected 2012-05-30
ACCTTATACAGATCCCTACCAATTTTCAGCAACACGACACTACCGGGGAAGCGGACCAGATTATTACAGATCTCACCGAGGCGGCTTTGCTCGGACTGCAAGAATCTCCAGTCATTCGGCTTGCATACGAAGGTGTGTCATGGGGCACCCACATTGACACTTGGGATGGGTCCTGGGAGATTGTCAAGCGCATCAATCTCCCCAATTTAGGCCTGTGCCTGGACACATTTCACGTAACGGCACGACTCTGGGGCGATCCGGCCGCCACCACAGGGCGAAGGCCAACTGGTGACACCGACCTTACTGCTTCGTTGGAGAAGATGGTCACAGAGCTTGATGTGGACAAGGTGTTCTACATCCAGGTTGGCGACGCCGAGCGGCTATCCTCACCCATCACTCCGCACCACGAGTTTTATGACCCGAAACAGCACGAGCGAATGAGCTGGTCTCGTAATGCACGGCTTTTTGCGTTCGAGCACGACAAGGGCGCTCACCTCCCCGTCGACCAGGTGCTTGACACACTTGTCCGGAGGCTCGGATACCGTGGGTGGGTGAGCATGGAGATATTCAGCACAGGCCTGTATAAGCAAGATCTTGACCTACCGGAACATCTGGCACGAAGGGCTGAGATCTCGTGGGAAAAGACAATACAGTTTTTGAAACATAGAGAAATTGTGTCGGACCAATGCCTTGCGAACCCCTGTTTACTCTAGAGCTAGGCAAATTTCATCGAAAGTACACCAGTTGACATACCATGACATGAGCAAGTTTCTGGCGATCGACCTATTTGTACATGTGCAGTGCGGGACTAGTATTAACCGCAAACTTGGCGTCAACGAGTAGTATAATCAATAGAATCGACAAAATTGCTTTAATCTTGTATACCAGCCGATTCGGAGGTATCTGGATACAGGTGCTCCTGGTCTAGCTTCTCAGTCCATGCTATTCGCCCCACCACTGGAAGACAGGTGCGGAGTTTATATCTAGACCGCGAGAGGTGGTAGGAATGACACCTTGTCCCTCGATGGCTATTAATACAACAGGGACGCTCTGTAAAGTGAGCCCCCTCGACTTGAGCAGCACGTGTCTTCGCCGCATTCTCAATAGGGTCATGGATCATGAAAAATGAACTTCGGCAAATACGGTGCTTCTTGATTGAGTGAAACTTGCGAGCGCTAACTGTACTATCGATCTCATTCGTTAAGCAATCACATACCGTTCTCCTTGTACATCGCATCGATCAATTCATGCTTCTTCACCCCGTACTCGAAGTCCGGGTACCAACTGTCCGCCTGTCCAGCTTTGGCTTTGGCAAAGGCTTCGTACAGTCTCGCCACATTGCGCGCTGGGGCAGGCAGATGAGAAAAGTCATCTTCGACCGTCGGCAACTGCGTCAACGTATCTGTCCTGGCATCGTATATTTCAACATCAAGGAGATCTGGCCCGTAGTTGAGCGACCATGTATTGCACATTCCATCGTACGAGGTGATGCGGATCTGGCCTTGAGAACCAAAGATCCTCCACTCTATGGCCGGGATCTTGGGCTTTTCAGCACCATCTCGCGGCTTGGAATCGCGGTCGAAGGCGGCGCTACCATGCAGCTTGTAGGTGAGGATGGCCCCGGATGAGAGGACTGCGTTGAGGATGACTTGGTCTGGTACGTCGTTTGGTCGTGCTTCGTCGATTACTTCTCGGGTGCGCGGATCATGGATGGTCACTGTCGGATAGTTTCTGACAAGCAAAGACTTATGCTGTTTGATGTCGCCGAGGACTGGATCATGTGTATTGTCAGCACAATTCGATACGATATCGCGAGTGCAGGTACGAACCCTGCTGGACAAACTCCATTGAGTGCGCAAAAACAATCGTGAACGGGTTGCCACCCACGCTCTTGTCGGCGAAGTAATCCACTGGACTCGGCAAAGACGCACCACCGAATGCGTGAGCGACGACAGTGCTGCTCTCGACCTTCCCGATGGCACCTGAGGCGATTATATCGCGGAGCTTGTTGGCCAACGGGTTGTATCTTCCCTGTAGCCCAACAATATGTCTGCCCTTTCCGTGCTGCTGCTTCACCGCATCGGCCAAAACCTTTGTCTTTGAGAGATCAGCCTCCATCGGCCATTCGGTAAAGACGTCTTTGCCAGCCTTAATGGATGGAAGAAGTGACCCAGCATGACGGTCGACGCGGATGCAGCTCACGACCAGATCCACGTCTGGGTCATTGGCGACCTCTGCTCGCGTTAGCATATATTGAAATTGATGCGAGGTAACTTACCTTCTGGTGTTCCATAGGCCTTGATATTGGCATCTAGGCCGTAAGCCTTGATGGCTTCGGCAGCGCGAGCTGCTGAACTGTTCTGTAACGCCACGAGTTGGTATTTCTGGGAGCTCAGCAGGTATGGAAGATGGCCACCAGCGGCCCAATTTGTGCCCGAAGGAGTTCCCGGCGGGGGTGCATTGAGTCCGATTAGTGCGACTCGGATCTTTGCAGGTGTTTCCATGTTGTGTTGTTGTGTTGTTGTGTTGTTGATCGTTTTTGTGAGATGCCTTGTGCTTATGTGCGGGATGGTGGAGGTCTTCTTGACAAGGATGATGTTCTTATATGAAACATTGAGCTGGCAATGAAATAGCACAGATGCATTAGCGTCATACTTCAGCAACATTGTCGAGCAATAGCGACCATTGAGTGGAGTAGCTACATGAGGCTTGATTATTAATGCGCAATGGTAAGCAACAGCTCGTCGGCTAAGCACTTAAGCGAAGGTTCAACGCTGCAACGTTTTGGCTTCTGTGTCCAAAACAGCATCGTCTGGCTGTCTGTCGTCATTTGCACTTAAAATGGTCGACTGGAGGCCGTTTTACTGAGCGCAATCGTAACTTTACCATCCATTCGCCGTATTATTACGCTAGATGGCTTCTGACCACGCGTCACTCTCAGCGGCAAGCCCCAATGAATCGTTTGATCACCCTGCTCACGATTCGGGCATGTCATGCCCGTCGAAGCTCGAGCAGTTTCAGAGCGAAACAAATTCGGTGGTCTACCAGGATATCAAATTGGTATACGACAGCTACGGTACCGGCTCATCTGCTGTGGTCTACATTCATGGATGGACCTGCAGCCGAGCTTTATGGGCCCATCAAAGGCCGCTATACACCCGCTACCGTTCAATCCTTGTTGACCTTCCTGGACACGGAGATACCGACAAGCCTGAAATCGACTACAATCACGAACTCTTCGCGAGAAGCGTCAAAGCAGTTCTCGACTCCGAAGGCGTCTCATGTGCAGTGTTCGTAGCACACAGCATGGGCGGGCCAGTTGCTACGATGTTCTTGTGGCTGTTTCCCGACACTGTGGCTGGCATCGTCTATCTCGATTCGTTTTGGCGAGTGCCGGAGTCTTACCTGACCAACGAAGAGAGGGCACGGCTCGTGCAATGGCGCAGCAACGATATAAACTTCCAAGCCAAGATTGAGGAACTACTTACAGCTGCGACCTCAGCAGCTACTAGGAAGGCTGTATTTTCTGTCATGCTGGCGACACCAACTCATGTGCGGTCTTCCGCTGTTTCTGCAGGGGCACACCCGCACGCTGTGCCATGGGAGAAGACAAGTCATGTACCAGCGATCCATCTTGCAGTACGAGACGCATGGCACGACGGGTACTGGAAGCACCATCTGCCGAAGCTTGAGATTCGCGAATTCACCGGTTTGAGCCATTTTCTACACATGGATGATCCCGAGACAATCAACTCCGCGATTGAAGCCTTCGTGATTAAGAGCAAGCTTCTAGTCTAGTGTTGTCCGACTCGAGACAATGGAGCCTCTGTAATCATCATGGGGAGCCATCTTGAAGCGGCAAGACTTCGTCGAAGAAGCCCAAGTCCTGCATGAAATTCGAGAAGAAAGGTTCATTCCCAGCGTCTTGTGCGAGTATATCTTCGAGCATTGTCTGCATGGTTCCGGTATCATCTAGGTCCAGGCCAAGGGTGCCATCAAATTGTAGATATGGTTGTTCCACGGCATAATCCATAAGGAAGGAAGTCGGAGGACGGTGGGCCCTTGTAAGGGACTGGACCTGGTGTGAGTCCGGAATATAGCCTGCGTCGTCATCAATGCTATGTTGACTATCTGTCACTCTTGAGGAGGCTTGTTCCATGATGAAAGGAGGAGAGATAACTCGAAGGATAGCTGTATCCACGGAGGTGCCGTTGCGGCCTACATCTGCTGATAGCTTGTCTCGCTCATGCCTAGATCCATGTGTTGATGGAGCCGGCAATTTCTGGCAGATATGTAGCAAAGATTTTGAGGCGTGTGTGCCAAACATCCGGGTGTACTTGGCGATGGGGCTCGTGCTCAAATGGGGTTCGCTGGGTAGGGATTCGGATATGTGTGCTTTGACGGCACCGTAAATCATGTCCAGATTTGCAAGCGGCGGTGTGGTAGGACCGGAGCGTCGTTCGGGAGAGCAATGCTTTGGGAGCTGGATAAGCCATTCGCTCAACTTGTCACCGGCCGATACTCGTCGGTCTCCAGACGCAGTCGCTGCGTTTAGAACCACCATCAGTCTTGTCAATTGGCCAAAAATGCTCATGGTCCGCACAGGACACTGTAGCTGCCCTGCAGTGCCTGCACCGCTGAGATCCCAAGGTCCAGAGTCCCACTCTTCAGGGCCGTTTGATTCATACACGGACAGTGCAGGCATGATGTGCTGGGCCGACAAGAAAGCGGGTATATCCAGGTATGAGGATAATAAGGTGTCCAAAATAAAGACACCGAGATAAATGCGGTTCAGTGTTGGATCGCATTGTGAAGTGGTGTTATACATGTAATGTACTAATCGTGCGGCTCGGCCGATGAGGAGGTATGCGTCCTTCCACTGGTGGAGCTCCATCTTTGACAAACCGAGGAGGAGCGTTGCAGCTATTTGATAGCCAGATGCTTGTTCGTTGTCGTTGCCCAGTTCTTTGATAGCTGCAGAATGATACACCGCCACCAGGCTTTTATCTGGTTCGGTCTTCAGCGAGGAAGAGACCGCTAGAGATGCCCAGAGCAGCGCCATCTCAGAGGCTGTACATGATGATTCATCCTGTTGCTTGGATAGCAGTCGCACAATGTCATGCTTTGGAACCACAGGAAGCCAGCAGTAGTTGTGATTGAGGTATAACCCAACTTGGGCCCACGCATCATCTGGCAGCTCGATTTGGGCACTTGCTAGCAAATCGTTCGCCGCCGTGCTTCTATCAGCGCAAGATGTCGACTGTCCGCTTTGTGTATTGGACGGCAATGCTGTCCAAGGCTCGCTGCGATGGCTCGTCGGCAAGGGAATTCCCTCCCAAATCACTCGGTGCCTGCTCTCGATTCCGTTGCTACCGCCTGCAGCAGCGTCAATCTTTAGCACGCGCGCTTCAATGGCCTTACGCAACCTGCTTCTTGCCCAAATATCTTGTGTCAAGAGATCTCCAGGGCCTTGCATCGGGCCGTTAGTGTTAGCAAGCAGGGCCACGCCAGCATCGCCGGCGACTACGCTAGCGGAACGGAGTAATTGCAGTGTCGCATCTTCGGCTCCTGGGATCGAGTCGAAAACAAGTGCCCATAACAATTCCAACAGGCGAACGTAGCCGGTGGGTAGGCCACGCTTCTTGGTATGAGTACCATAGGTGCATGTGACGTGGGCAGCTGCACATGTCACGCACGTTGGCTGGTTGCCATCGCATTTCGCTCGGCGTGAGCGGCAGCGGTCACAAGCGTGAGATATACGCTGCTTTGGTATTGTACGGCGTACACTGGTATCGATGCTGTTATCGCGATCCAAGGCGTCACTATCCGTGTCAACTCGAAGGCGCTTCCTGGACCGCTGCTGCATGGCTTCGCTGCCTCCTCAGACTCGACCAGTATCTAGGCGACACCAATCGTGATTTGGGACGGGACAGAGCAATGAACTGACATGCTATCACGATGGTATCGATGATGTCTCCATGGTAATCGTGGATTGATTGATCATCAACGCCGGCAACCAATCCTTCAGCTCTTGGCACGGGAAAGCGCTTTTCCGATGGCGCCCCAAACTTGCTGCGCAGTATTCATCCTCCTTTGAACAATCTTCCGTTGTTCTTCAATGCTGGGCGGTCAAATGCCCCCTGGAGACTTTGGTTTAGCTTCTGCCTTTGACGCATCTTTATATGCGCAAGCTATGCCCTGCATCTTAATCAATTTCGTTATGTGATTATCAGCATCAATGTCTGACTCGCCAGACGCTCCCACCGGACATCTCTCGCGTGGCTTCGACAGAGATGCTTCCATTATCCTAATTGGAGCACTTGGTACTGGGAAGTCCACTCTGGCCGTCATCGCTCAGAAGTGCTTTGGATTGCTACCAGTTGACATCGCTTGCGTTGTTCAGAAAGAGAGTAACTTTCGTCTCTCTGCGGTCGAAGAGGCCCTACAGCAGCACACCAAGGGCTGCGTTGTCGTTTGGCCAGCACGCCTACTTGATGAACCTGGTTTACTACTCTTGAAACGCTATTCGAAACATCATCCAATTATCCACATCACCCGTGGCGTTGAGGGTGTGCAGAGATATCTCAAGACTGTTGATGCATCAACCGTCCAAAGCTTCCTCAGTGTGGTCAACAGAGTCTGCAGGACATGCTCGAATCTTGAGTTCCATAACCTCGACGAACAGCTCTCTGGGACAGCGCCTACGTCTGGATTATCCGCGACCAGCACACACGACATTGATGCCACTGCCTCCCCTAGATCTCTAATGCTGAAGAACCTGGAGCTCGCGTTCGTGCACTTCATTAACTTCACCATTCGAAACAGCAGACGTGTCGGCTCTCAGCGCCAAGATGGTCTTCTCCTTCCACCATCCCGGTCTTCATACACCTATTTGTTGTCTGTGTCACTGCAGGAGCTGCAAGACTCTGACGTAAGGCACAAGTTGAACTGTGGTGCTGATCTGTGTCAGCTCGAAATTGCCCTTGATCAAGATGTCGGACAAGCTTCTGATGCCAGCTTAATGGATAAAATTAGCCGAGCAATGGGTATATTGGTGCGATATTTCCACGGTCCAGTGGTATATCACATCGTGTATCCCCAACGCCAGGAATTCTTTCATCGCTACTGGGCGCTTCTGAGACATGGCATTCGAACAGGTGCCTGCTATACGACACTGGATATGGGCTTGTCAAAAGACCAACTGACAAGGCTGATGTACAGTATGGCAGTTCAAACACACATTATTGGCACATTTCACGACGACATGGTTGGTGCAAATGGATGGCAAGCGCAGCGTCGTTGGGAGATGTACGAAACGGCACAGTCTCTCGGAATGGTCGGCTTGCGCTTGACACAGCCCACTCATGTCTTCGAAGACAATCTGGCTGTCCTTGGTTTCAGGGCGAAGGTGGCCGCTTTGTCTGGAATACGGCCGTTTCTTATCGCTTACAACACAGGACTTGAAGGCCGGCCGTCTCTGTATCAGAACCGGGTACTCACGCCCGTCAGCACCAGGCTGTTCCGCTCTGAGTCTTACGGCAAGAATTCTATCACTATGGACACGGCCCAGAAGGCTTTGTTCGCCCTCTCCATGTGGGATGCGATGAATTATTACATCATCGGCGTGGACGTCTCACAGAGTCTATCGCCTGCCATCCATCGCAAAGCCTACCAGCACTTTGCTATGCCACATAGCTTTGAGCCTTTGTCTATCGCGTCATTGGATGAGTCGAGAGTCCTCCTGGAGGATGCCCAGTTGGGCGGCATCAGTATTGCGCAAGGGTACAAGATCACAATAATTCCCCACGTCCGAGCCATGAGCAAAGACGCAAAGGATATCGGCGCCATCAACACCCTCATCCCAATGCGCGCTAGCTGCGCATTCGACGGTGTCGGCCCACCTCCCAATGCCTTCTGGTTGAACCGGTGGCGCGGAGAAGACGTGGTAGGCTTGTACGGCGAGAATACTGACTGGATCGGCATGGCGCGCTGCATACATGGTGGCATCTCACCTGCCAATGCAATCAGCCCAAACACATCGGCACTAGTCGTCGGCGCTGGAGGCATGGCCCGAGCAGCGATTTACGCACTCATCCAACTCGATGTGAAGCACATCGTCATCTACAATCGGACACTGGCGAACGCAAAGAATATCGCGAAGCACTTCGGCGGCATCACGGTGGAGGCCGGTCCGACTCCGTGCCCTATCGTGACGACTGGTTTTTGTGGCTATTCAAGCGGTCCTCCTCGCAGCGTCACTCCTGCCGATTTGGATATCCGCGTGATCGAATCGCGCGAAGCGAGTTGGTTCGAAGACCTCATGCAGCCTACCATTGTCGTCTCCTGCGTGCCTACTGTGCGTGTTGGCGCGGAGCCTGGCGCGGACTTTACTGTCCCTTCGGCTTGGATGCGGAGCAGCACAGGCGGTGTTGTTTTGGACCTCGAATATCGGCCTGTCATGACGCCTCTACTCCGCCAAATCCATCAGCAGATGCACCGTGGGTGGGTGCCGTTGAATGGGTTGGAAAATCTGACTGCCCAGGCGAGTGTGCAGTTTGAGCTGTTTACTGGCAGGCGGCCTCCACAGGGCTTGATGAAATGACAGGCTAAGAGTACATAATTGACCGTGATTTCATGCGGATATGACGAGTGGTTGGCGAGCATGGTGTTTAACCTTTGATCTTGAGGGCGAGGTCCTTCGGTTACGATATGATTCCAGAACGTGGTTGCGCAATTGGGATCGCATAGCTGACGTCGCTCATCAGCTCGTACCTACTTTCTTGTCAACAAGGGACAGGTCGTACAGCAAACCCTAAAAGCCAAAGTGTATACGAAGAGCCGCGGTTTCATCTAAGTGCCTGTCGATCTGTTCTAATTTGGCACAGAAGATTAGACGATAATAAGCATTTAGAGTTTGTCGAACGAGAGTGCGAGGCCTGGCGTCTGATTGGCTGGATCGTACGGACTTTCGGTGTGGCTGCTCGCAACCAGAACATCTACACCACGTGTTTCTTCGTATATGACGAAACTTGTGGTTGTACAAACGAGTCCCTTGCAAGGCTGAAGATCAACCGAGCACCTATATAAGATGGCAATGCCCGTTGTTCAAATGTTCGATACCAAGCTCCAACCTACACACTACTTCCAACCTTACAACGATGGCACACAAATTCTTTCTCTCGTCTCTTATACTTGCCAGCGTCTCGGCCGGCCACAAACACCCACCAAGACACAACAACGAAGTGGACGTCGCAATCATCGGTGCGGGATTAGCTGGTCTATCTGCAGGCCAAGCTCTCGTCGATGCAGATAAGACGATCATGATCCTCGAAGCCAGAGACCGGGTTGGCGGTCGTGTGGAGAACTTCCACCTGCGCAACGGCGGTGTCACTGAACTCGGAGCCGCCTTTGTTGGCCCTACACAAGATCACGTCTTGACGCTTGCCCGTGAACTTGGACTGGAGGTCTTCAAAGAGTACGATTACGGCTCGAACCTTCTTTCGCTCCAGGATCAACTCATACCGTACTCTTCTGATGGTGGAGCGTTGCCCACTGTCGACGCTGATGCTACCGCCGTCATAGCATCGGCCTTGGGCGAACTGGACACTATGGCTGGATCGATCGATACTGCAGCACCCTGGTCTCATGTGAATGCTACGCAGTGGGATGGCGTCACCTTCCAATCCTGGCTGCAAGAGAACGTCCCGGAAGAGACAGTACGCAGCTTGTTCGACATCTCAACTGGAGCCATCTTCTCTGCTACTCCCTCGGAGCTGTCACTGCTCTACGTTCTGTCATACATCGCAGCTGCGGGCAACGAGACAACTCCGGGGACGCTCCAACGTCTGATCAGTGTCACGGGCGGTTCCCAGGAAAGCCGCATTGTCGGTGGTACTGGACTACTGGCTACTGGACTTGCCGAGAAGATCGGACAGGACTCGATCGCTCTTGGATCTCCCGTGGCATCTATCGTGCAACGAGCTGATGAACGATACACCGTGACCACAGCAAACCGGACCATCATCGCGAAAGACGTCATCGTTGCGATGTCGCCGCCACTTGCTGCCCGTATCAGATACGACCCTCCACTGCCCGCTGCCCGCGACCAGCTCACACAGCGAATGTTTATGGGAGCTCTTGGCAAAGCGACTGCTATCTACCAGCGCCCGTTCTGGAGAGACATGAACTTGACCGGTCAAGTCATCAGCGACAGTGGCGTGGTCCGCACAACTCTCGACGTGTCTCCTGCCAATGCCTCCTACGGCGCAATTCTAGGTTTCATCGAAGCCGATGAAATGCGTCTCCACGACGATGTGAGCGAAGAAGAACTGATCAGCCAAGTCACTAAAGACTACGTCCGATACTTTGGCCCACAGGCCGCTAATGCTACCGAGTGGGTCATCCAGAGATGGGACAATGAGCAATGGTCACGAGGAGGCCCTGTTGCTGTGGCTGGCCCGGGAACCCTCAGCAAGTACGGCAAAGCCATCGCCGAGAGCGTCGGAGGAGTCCACTGGGCGGGTACTGAGGCGAGCCCGTATTGGACGGGCTATATGGATGGCGCGATTCGATCTGGTAAGCGTGCGGCGGAGGCAGTCTTGAGATAGGTGATGCTTTACCATCGGGAAGTCGAGTGTCCAACTTGAGCAACGTAGACAAATAGTATAGCGTATCAGACATTACATGGATCCGCGGTCTAGCTCCAACGTCCATGCTGCTCGTCCTGCCGATGAGATCCAAGTACGAGCCTGAACCTATACTACGAGATTGCATTGTACCCTTCGTTCACGTGACTCGAGTCCCAAGTCAGGTGCTGCTTCGAAGATTGTGTTCCAGCTCGAATTGTGTTATAGGTCCCTTCCACTGCCTGAGATTTTCCCACTCGTTGTGGTACTCTTGTGGGAGCTCCAGGCTCCCATTTCCATCAAAGAATCTTCTCATTGCCTTCTTAAATTGCACACAATCAAGTCGACGCGTGTATTCTGCAGTTCCATCCCAGTACAAGTGCTGTTCAAAATTGAAATGGGTGACAGAGGGCCCAACCATTCTGAGCCTCCAAGATTCTCCGTCGACATAACTGTGGTAGCCTTCAACGAGCCAGTAGAGATACAAGTGATCTAACTCCAAATGTTCGGCGACTGCGTGTAAAACTGTCTCCCAATCGTCACTGATGCTGCGGCGGAGCCCCAAACTTTTCAACGCCGGGCTGTGTAGTCTGAGAAATCCTGCAAGAGCGTTGCCAGGAACTGCTGCCGAGATGAACAGTTCTTTGAGGTGAGGGTACGTAACCTTTGGGTTGGCCAGCAGAGGCATCAGAGCGAATTGGGGCATGATATAGTGGGCTCTTAAGAAATACGTTTCGTCATCAAAAAAATTGCCGTACTCCAAACGGAGCGTCCGAACACTTCTCGCAGCTTGCAGTATCTGCCGCATATCTTCTGTTTGCGCGTCGTTCTCGCTCGCGTGGGGTGCAGCTTCTCTGACACGAAGAGTCAAATCCGCTATTGTATTGAATGCGTGCAATATTTCTCGTCGCTTCGACTCGTAGTCGATACTGACGTCTTCGGCATGTTCAGAAGATGCTAGCAGGTTACGAAGGGTTTGTCTTGACTTCAGATCCAAGGTAAGAGTCTTCACTGGCTTTACCGCCGAGTGTATGTAGCGGTGTGCGATAGCCGCGACGCACGCAAGTGTACAGGTGTCCTCGAGCTCAACGTGCTCCACGGTCGATTGCGTTGCAGTTAGCGACACAAGCCACGTCTTAGAAGGGGCAATAATTTCGCGAGCTATGCTCCCTAGAAAAGGGTCCTGAGAGAAACCCATGAAAAGATTGCGGCGAAGCTCATAAGGCGATGGGCAGCATGTCACAGTAGCCTGGCGAAGATTCGGTAGTCGCGACAATGTATGTTTAAGCATGGTCCTAAGATCGGCTGTAGTCCTACGCCAGCGTTGCTGTCCCAACATATGTTTTTCATAAGCCGCCCATCCAATGTCAAGTTCTTCGATACTCAGTGAGTGCCTGGTGATCTCGTCGTACGCTTCTTTGACCAGCGGGCCGTGGGGTCCCTCAGCGGTTGCCTCCCATCCTTCAGCACGATAGCGCACATTAGAGAGCCATGTCTCCTTGTCCCATACTGGAAGAAGGTCTGGATGGAAATCCAGCGTCCTCACATGTTTTGCCAGTTCGGAGTGACACAGTTCGTCGAACTTCTCCACTGACGAGGGAAATAGTCTTAGTTTGATGTGATCAAAGACGAAGGGTGTGCTAGCAGCATTCCAATCCCGGCTCACGAGTCGTAGTGCCATACATGCTCTTTTGATGCAACAAAAATTGACCGTGTACCGCTCGGTGCACGCCTTGCACAGGCCAGGTAGCTTGGTGCATAGCTCGCAGATGATGGTGAGTATCTCGGGTGGAAGTGACACGCCCATAGTAAGTTTTGATAAGACTCGTAGCAAAAGAACGAGGCCGGAGAGAATTGCTGAAAGCAAGCGATCGTACGATGTCACGTCAAGAGCGCATGTAGTGATGATTAGGCCTGGCGATTGCGAGCAAGCGAATCGGGGCTCCCGATCAGTACGCAGACTTCCACAGCAGCTGCGCCATGATTATTAGTACGCTTGGCATAAGCACTCTTGCTCTGCATGAATATCTCTCTTTTCTCATTGGCGAGCATGCATGATTGTTTGGATGGCTACAACAATGTATGAGCACTTCCAGTTATCTGAACATTTTGTCAGATGAGTAGCGCCACAATGAAGTGCACCAATATTCGATGACGACCCATGCCGACGACTAAAAGATGGCGCTCGAGGTAATGTACACAAATAGTAAATTGAGATGTGCCCCATTGCACGCTCTTTGATGCGAAGCGCACAGATGCAGCGAACAGGCTATGATTCTACCAGCAGATAGATGAAGGTAGTCTTGGGTATCATTCCGCAAACCAAAAAGAGAAGAAGTGTCCAAAGCAACGCCGCCAGTAATGAAAAACAAAGGGACTGAACCCAGAGATTGTCCAGCTTCCCACCAGCACAAGCCCAATCACGCAACAGGAGGTCCGTCAAACTCATACACGGCTCCCCTTTTGCTCAACACCGTGCCCAAGCCCGGCATGATTTCCGCTTGGAACGGCTCGAAAGGCACTCTTTCACCATCGATCGCGATGAAGCCCTGCTTCTCTTTGCCTGCACCGCCCAGCCAGCGGCTAAATTTCGCTTTCAGCCCTTTGCCTTGATTTCCAGGTGCGAGGCGCGGCGTGATGCGGTAGCCGGTAACCTTGCGGTAGTTGACTTCTGGGAAGTTCATAAGAGTGCCGTGCTCGACGTTGGTGAGCATGCGGATTGCGGTGAGGCGCGGGACAAGGCCGTCGATGGTGATTTGGTCCATGAAGCCGTCTGCTGGGAGCGCGACGGGGAAGAAAGGTGTATCGGGAGACATGTAGGCCATGTTGCCGGTGTAGAAGTTGCCTAGAGTGGGGAGGTCCTGTGTTTGGAAGTTCGAAGGCAGAGGGTCTGTGATGGTGCCGTAGCGGAGGGCAGGCAATGTTTCGCCTTCGGGCGAGGAGGGTGCAGGTACTGAGACCTCAGAGTCGGATTCTTCGCCTTGGGACGATTTCTTCGCTGTCAGAGCGACGTGCTCTCCCAGGAATCGATGGTGGTTGTCTTGGATTACACGCTTGTCGTCTGTTTCCAAAGCATAGCTGATTTCGGCAGGATAGACGGTCTGTCCCATCAATCTGACAAGAAAGCCCCATGTGAAACGCATAGCACCCATCCAGCGGAGACTTTCAGTTCCCAGATCACTTTCCGCGACAATACCCACAGCTTGTGACAGGAAGCTGTAGTACTTCTGATCTCCCTGAGTAATAGCAACCAAGTCCAGAGGCGACCTGATGCCTTTCACGATCGCGACAGCTGCCAGAGAAGGCGAATCTGTGCCAGTCAAGTTAAGACTCATAGCATTGCCAGATCCACAAGGCAGTTGCACAACAGCCACCTTCTTCAGTGCGCGTTTCGCGTCCTTCTGCTTTGCCAACCCGTTGAAAACCTCGTGAGGTAGTCCATCACCACTGGCGCATGCAATCGCATCAAAGGCATCCATATCAATCTTCTCGGCGATTTCGACGGCATGGCCCCTGTAAGCAGTCTTCTCGACATCCACCTCGCATTTCGCCGCCGCAAAGATAGGTTCCACCTCTCGTGTCCAGAGCTTCTGCGCGTATCCCTGACCACCAAATGGGTTCACCAACACCTTTATGCTCTTCCGCCGCTTCACACCGCCAGGGTACGAGCGGTCCAGCAGCGCATCCACCCACGCCTTCGCATGCGCGTGCATACTCTTGTCGGTCAAAGTGTAGTGCACATGGCCCACAGTGCAGCCTTTCTTTCCAGTCGGCTGCGCATAGTCTACGGTGACTTCGAAGTCGTCCAGAGAAGCCCAGAGCACGTTGTAGAACGGAATGGCGCGGGTAGTCTTTGTCGCGCGCGGGAGCAGACCGCAGCAATTTCGCGGCTCTCGTCGATGCGCGAGGCCCTCGTCCAGTACGATCAGGGCATCGGTTCCCAGGGTGAGAGTAGCATTGCGGTCGACGGTCAGGACGGCTTGGAGCTGAACACCAGCCTGGTCGGAGCCGGTGGGGTCGTCAAAGGGATTCGGCTCGGTAGGGACGGTGGTGGACGCCATTGCGCTGAGCGAATGAAGCGCAACGTGCGATGCTGTGTTAGGTGGAACAGGGAGATATAATAAGGTAAAGGGTAATCAGCAGGTTTCTTGCTGGTCACTTGCCTACCTATACTTTGCCTTAAAGGCGGCGTTTGCCGCGGCTGGGAAGGATGTCTCGTATTCGTTCCCAGGTGTGACGCGCAACACGAGCCAGGGTTTCGGAGGTGGAAGCCTTCTAGCCGGAAGGAGTCAAATCGTACATAAGCCATGCGCCTTACAATGCTTAATGCTGGAAAAGGGTCTGCTAATACTGTTCATGTGGCACATTTACATTTACATGGTCTATCTATTGATCTAGCCCTCGCGCAGCTTACAGATCAACACTCAAAGGCCGCTTCTTCTTCTGCAACTTCCTACCTGTACTTCCTCTACTGCTGGACCTTGATCTCGACCTGGCATATTTCTGGAGACTGACGGGCGGGACCGCATGATACTTTTCGGGTGGAGGCGATATGGCTGGAGTCATTGCTGGCAGCGAACCAGGTTGCAAAATCTCAAACCCTGTTCCGTGACCACGGATGACTTGTGATCCTCTTCTTTCTTTCTCAAATGAAGGACGCACAGCTCCAGCTGCTGCTTGCTCGGTAGGACTGTTCTTTGTCGCTGCAGTTGTTGTTGAGGTGGTCGATGCAATTGGTGGCGACGGCACTGAATGTTGAGGTAATGTAGCCTCTAATCTCTTCTCCACTTCGACTACTGCAAATGGCAAACTCGCTGGGCGTGGCATTGCTGGTGCAGTCTGAACAAACTGTGCAAAAGGCGTCACATCGGGAATGCTCGACCTCCGTACAGCAGCAGGAAGAGCATCGACCTTTGGCGGTGATGGATTGTCTTTTGGAGATGGTGGTGTTGAAGTAGTTTTCGCACCAGGTTTGAGCCCAAAATACCCCAGATCTTTTGAGCTAGACGATGCGATGCCATTGCCTGTGTAACCTGAAAGGTCCACACTGCTCGTGGGCTTCCTGGTCTTCGGTGTCAATTGTCCAGTCTCGGCAGCCTGGGATTGCCGGTGACTATTGAGCAGCTCGAAATCCACAGAGAGATGGCGCGGTCGAGCTTGAGGTTTATGGGTCAAGAGTCTCGGCGCGGCTGACGATATTGGACCTGAATCACTGCTGCTGGCACCACTGCTTGACTGTGTATATG
>Ga0058698_10000809_pt1 | contig 15866 bp, 10 predicted proteins | sample AgamicAsSfe_FD_67288 | JGI IMG/M metagenome (GOLD analysis project Ga0058698, IMG submission 67288) | Agave microbial communities from Guanajuato, Mexico - As.Sf.e | ecosystem: Host-associated > Plants > Phyllosphere > Phylloplane/Leaf | place: Guanajuato, Mexico | collected 2012-05-30
AGGATGATCTGAAACACAATGGCGGTAATCGCGATGGTGGTAAGCGAACAGATGACTTTCGACTCCAAGAACCAAGAAACCTCGGAAATCACGAACGCGACAAGACGAGACGGAGGCACGTGCTAAACATTGGAAGAGGTAAGCCAACGGCTATCATGCATATATCCTGAGAGCTTTAAGTAGCTCGTTTGTCTCGCACCGTTCGTTCTCTTGTTACTTTCAATTCACTGCAAGCATTAGATATCTCTCTGTTCCATGAATCTTTTCTGACGCGTCATCAGTCGTTGGCACAACCTGCACTGACACACCCGCAATCTTGACAAGTGCTTGTGTCAATTCCTGCCGCTTAATCGCGCTCATGCAAATGATTTCGTACCTTGACCAGCGAAGCACTATCCGAGCATCACAGTAATGGCGGGCAAGCGGCCAATCTCTCAGAGCTCAGAGTATCCACCACCAAAGCGTGCCTTCACCGATGGATCAATTGGCAATCGACCAACGACTGATCCTCGGCTCGCTATCCGCTCGCCTGCATCAAGCACAACGAGCAGGAGCAGTGCAGCTGTTCCAGGCCAATCTCTACCTGCACCTGTCTCCGTTGTCTCACGGGCACGCAACCTTGAACTCAATCAACCGAGCCAACCGCAAACTTTGCTGTACGATCTATTGGCAATTTCGGCAGATCTCACGATCGCCGAGCACCAACACAACCTCATTGCAGGTCGGCACTCTCAAGCACGTCTAGAACTGGACAAGGCACGCCAACGGGGACAATTCTCCTCTGCGGTTGAGCTGCAAGAGCGAGCCTTTCAAAAACTGGATCACGAGCTGCAGGCTAGCCAGACTAGGCTCAATAATTTACGTAGCACCAACGAAGCAAAATGCGACCAATTCACAACGACTTTCCTCCAGCCTTCGAGATCGTTTGATGAGACCGAGCTAGACAAGAGACTGATCGCGAAATTCGATGGCCTTGTGAATAGCCGAGCTGCTCAAGCGAAAATGAATGAAACTGCACTGGAAGCGAAACTCATGGCGAAGATTGATGAGGTCATGAAGAGCCGTATGACTGAATCAACCAGCGAGCTTGAACATAGGCATGAAGAACAGATGACAGCCCGAGACGCGACTCATGAAAAGATCATCGCAGAAAGGGCAAGAGAAGTGACTGAACTGAGAGGACTGATGAGGACCCTGCAAAACGACATGAAAGGCTTCCGTGAAAAGATTGAACGAGATCAAAAGGTGCTCGGAGAGGCTCTGCAGAAAGTTCAATCAGCATTTGATGATTTCAAGGAGGATACTCTGCCCAGGCTGATTCGATTCGAATCCTACACCGAAGCCGGGCCAGAACTGCCAGAAACCGCGCCACACACCAATCTAAAGGACGAACTCGAGTCACTACGAAGTGGTCTCGAGGAATGTCAAAAGAATGTCAAACACGCAACCGAAGTCGGTCTAGAATTGCCAAAGACGTTGCCTCTCACCCACTTTTCCCAGGACATCAAACAATTACGAGATGATCTCAGTCGTATTGATGGGCAGCTTGACATCACAGACGCCACTGCCAAGGGTGCTTTGGATCTCCTCCAAGAACCCGAGGATCCTGGTACTGGGCTGATAGCGCGTGTGGAGGCTCTCGAAAGTTTTCTTGGAGTCAATGATCAGCAACCTGGCATTAGCCCGCGTCTAGACGAGATCGCTTCAACTGTGAAAGACCTCAGCGAGAACCGTGTCAGTGTACTCGAGGGTCACGTCAACAAATTTGGTCCTAAGATAGACGGTATTGAGAAATTGGATCGTCAAGTGGGCGAGGAATTTGAGAGGATCGGTGAAACGCTAGAGCGGATCACAGGTGCAGCTCCGCACGACTCGACTTCGCAGGATGGTAGACAACATGACGATAATGACACTGCGTCACTCCACCAGCTGAAGTCCATGATTGACGATCTGACGTCTCAGCTCGCAAGTATTAAAAGTCAGACAAGCAAACCATCACAAGCGGAAAATTCTGGCGAGACTGAATCACTTCCCCGGCTGAAGTCCATGATTGACGATTTGACTTTACAACTCGCGGATGTCAAAAGCCAGGCGAGCCATCCGCTACGAACCGAGAAGACCGGCGAGACTGTAGCCAAGCAGGAGTTTGAAGAGCTCAAAACGAAGGGTGACCTACATCGACTCGAGACAGAAGCTCTGAAAAGGATCATTCAGATTGTTCAAGACAAAGTAAACTTCACAACAACAGAGCATGTCACGGAAGCCTTTGCCAATTGGTTCAGGGAGCAGGGCATTAACTATGTCCGTACTGGGATCCCAGAATTGGCCCAGTTGGCGCAAATGGTGTCGCGACAGGCGACTATTCATGAGCAAGTCACACAGATCTCCACATTTGAGGACCGGCTGACTGATCTTCGTGCGTTGATAGAACGAGTTGATCGTGTCAGCCGCGACAAGTGTAATCATCCCAAGGATCCTCGGGATAATCCCTGGAAGCCAGACGTCGATAAAGTGGCAAATAAAGCTGCTGTTGACTTGCAAGACGTACGAAAAGACCAAGAAACGTTTGTGCAGTGGCAGCGAGAGGTAAACGTTTCGCTCCAAGAGATCCACACGTCGTGGCCGCATGCGTTGACAGCCAATATTACCGGAACTTTACAGGATTTGCAAGCTCAAATTAAGCAGCAGACTACAACTGTCTTGACAGTGTCGGACACCAGTGCGAGAATGCGGAAGCATCTCGACGATCAGTTGAACAGAGCTTTCAAGCAGACAGAAATGGCAACTCAACTCGAAGAACTCAACAAGTCGCAGGCCGACCTGAGCAAACGAGTCGAAAATCATGAACGTATTATGGATGCAAGGCAGACAGCCATGAAGAACGGTCCTGAGGAGATCAGGAAAATGCAAACCGAGCCAGATAAACGAGTCGAACATGGAATTCCAGAGGCCAAGCAGACAGATCTCAGGAACCAGATCAAGCACATCAGCAATTCGCAGATTGACCTGTGTAAACGAGTCGAGGACTTTATCACCGATCCGAAGCAGTCGTACACGAAAAACGAGCTTCAGAGAATCAGCAAGTTGCAGACGGAACTGGGCAAAAAGGTTGAAGATCATATTGCAGATACCGTGGCACTCGACGAGACAAGAGATAAGGACATCGGCGATTTGCAGGGGAAAGTCTTCTCTATGTCCACACTCAAGCAGGGTTTTGAAAACCTGAACAAGCTGGTCGGTCGAGTTGACGTGAATGAGAAGAGCGTTCGAGTGTTAGAGTCCGCTCGCCAAGAGGAGCTGGTCAAGCGTACGGAAGTCAGTAAGACCCTGGAGGAGGGCAGGGCGAAACTGGCCACACTTCAAGAAGGTATCGATGCGGGGGTCGCAACTACAACAGCGATTAAGCAGGATCTGGAACTCCTTGGAAACTTGGCCGCTCGAGTGAACAAAGGTGACGCCAGGTGCAGAGCACTAGAAGTGTCTCGTGAAGAGGAGCTTGTCTCACGCACACAAATGCAGAACGATCTGGACGAAGGCGGCAGGAGACTTGCCGCGCTTCGAGAGAGGCTCGACGCTGTGCCTAGCGATCTGGCTACAGAGCTCAAAACGCGAGATAAGGTACGGGAGGAAGAGCGTCAGAAAATCGATGTCGCCTTTGTTAGTCTCACTAGACGACTCCAAGGGCTAGATGTCAGGGGATTCGAAGGGCTGGACAGGAGACTCGAGGGGCTGAAAAAAGCGCTTGAGGTTGAATCATCAAAGTGTCGGGAAAGGGTGGAAGAGCTTGCGAACAGGAACGCACAACCACAGGTGCCGTCCGGTCCCACCTCGCGACGCCTCGACGGTGCCGAAAGACGTCTAGGAGACTTGGAGCACCGATGCAATGGAGTCGAAGCATTCGGTATCAAGTACGACGAGCTGAAATCCATGCTCAAACGAGCTCAGCGCTCAAACTCAGTCATTGAATAGCAGTCTCCAGCTTCTGCAGTCCAAGGACCTCCTGGTCAACCGATCGAATGGTCGATCCGAGGACGCGCAAGCAAAGGTGCCGCAAGCCCTCTCGCCGCGCCAGACTTGGCGCATTTGGCCACCGACACGGGGCTTTCACCTACCTCTCGGAGCGAAACGAGTCTCTTGCTACAGAAATCAAATGCCAAGCAAAATGGAACCCCTCCCCCATCACTAGGATCTCCCACGACAGACCCAACTCGCGAAGCCGACGAGATTCCCCGTCCTAGCAGGAGCCAGAGCGCAATTGCGTTCCTGCAACGGCCTAAGCCGAAGAAGGAGTTCATACCATTAGTACCAGTAAACAGCGGACGTGCCCCGACCTCCAAGCAGACCAGTGAGTCTACGCCAGCCTCAACCGCCTCGTCCGCCTCAGTGGCCTTTACGGCATCCTCCACGAAGAAGACATCAAAGAGTGCAAAGAGTGCTCAGAGCGCTGATCAAAACAATGCCATCGTTCTCTCGGATGACGAGGACGACAAGAAGCTTGGCACGCAAGCAAAGAGAAGGGAGAACAGAAAGGCGCAGGAGCGAGCGGCTGTCGGAGCGGGCGCCGCGGCGAAGATAATGGTGAAGCAGGCTACGCCTGGGATATGATGAACTTTACCTCGCTCGCTGGACTTTGGGGGACTGCAGGGCTTGGGCAAGGGAGTGCGCATTTGCTGCTGTATCATCATCGCCATGGTGCAATTGGGCACGGAATGAAAATAATGAGATAGTCGGGGAGAAGCCGTGAAACTCGGCTACAGGAGTTGAAGAGTGGAGACCCGTTCCTCACATGCACATAGCCAGGAAGAGGTACATACGATAGACACGACCACCAGATAGACCCACGAACATTACGACCGGATAGGTACATACTACAGACACGACAACCAGACAGGAGAAGACACCGCATTGAGGAACGACCGAGAGCAGCTTTTGGCTTTTTTTTCTTTTCTTCAGGTACATACATAGTTAGCTTTACTTCGTCACCGCACGGCAGAGTGCACAGCAGAGTGCACAGCAGAAGACGTCGGTGGAAATCAAAGCTTAGAGACATAAGCCCAACTGCGTCGCTCCGATAGGAGCAGTCACCTTCTACTGCTACTTCCTCGTTTGCGTTTGTGTGCGTTGCTTTCGTGCTTTCGTGCTTTCGTGCTTGCCTCGCTTGCCTCGCTTGCTTCCCTTGCTTCCCTTGCTTCCTCACCGCACTTTATTGCCTCGTTGAATGAGCGAAACGAGGACTCTGCCAAGTGGGTCGAACGGAACGGAAATGGAAAGGACATTGAAAATGGGAGAGCATGTTCGGCCGGGGCCCGCGGCGCGAGGGACGAGAGGGGAGTATGAAGGGGGCACGAAGCGCGATAATCAAGAAGCTAGTGTAGGAACAAAGCGGGAGTTAGTGAAGGGTGCGATAGTGGTGTGCAACCAATATGAAATTGAGCCAAGAGCGAACGGGAAAGTTGGTGGCATTGAAAGTGCGAGTAATATCAATCTTGATGTTGTGATTGTTGACAACTCGACATTGCCCTGCCGGTCAGCTCACCCCATGGCCTGCCCAGCAATACTAAGCAGAGTCAAGCGGAGCCAAGCTCTTGACGTCTAGGCCGACCTGGCCCTCCCAATGTCCCGTCCACGCATTCTCTAGATCCGGCAGTGCCAGTGCTGTGACATCTCCTGCTCTTAAGCTTTCTACCCTGACTTCACTGCCATGCCGTGCCCGGTCGTAAAAGAGGCGAGCCAAGCGAGTCCGAGCTACGCAGTCGAGCCGAGAAGAGCGAGACCAGCGACGTCTTGTGCCCTTCACAGTGACACGTCGATGACTATGCCGTGCCATGCCTTGTGGACGCCATGCCAGGCCGTGCCAACGACACCATGCTCAAACCCGGAGGGTATCATAGATCTGCGACAAAAGTAATTGTTAATTGTGCCGACATGTCCCCAAAATCCAATATCTTGGCAGGACAGAATGGTCACCACATCCTCAACAGTACAGCCTCGTCGATACATCCTCGTTAGGTACACCTCCACCGGCCATGCTCCTGCCGATGCGTTGAAATCTGCTGCTTCCCGAGCATGCCCATTGACCCATCACCGTAAACCCGCAGAGGCTTGAGGCCGGATCGCGGTGAAGAATCTATGCCGACAAGGACTTTTAAGATCAACAGCAATAGCGTACCTGTTCCTTCTGGTGAAACCCGTGACCGCAAGCGAAGGTCAGGCGGACGAGCAGCACTTGCGGTCTGATGGGTTGATGCTCATTGATTAATTCTCCAGTGGTCCCAACCACGACAGCTGCACTGTGTGAACAGTCGGCCGTCCGCCGGTAAGGTATTCGACCATCTGCTGGTGAGGCATCGTCCGTAGTGGAGAGCCTAATTCGACCGCGGAACGTGGTTTGACAGTGACAGCTCGATGTCATGTTAATTTGAAAATGATGCACACCCCAGGCTGAGCTATTAGCACACCCTGAGGCGAACGCAGTGCGTCACTCATGTGCCTTCGTCTTCCTCAAGGCCAGCGACGCTGACAACATACTCAGTCCCGGCATCAGAGTGCGCTTCGTCGCTCACATCGGGCTCACCTGCACCATCATGTTCATCATCAATGGCATTGCCCAGTACATCATCATGGGCATGATCCCGCTGTGGCTTACGCTCATCCGGCCGCGCATCCACATCTGGGACGTTCAACTCGTCCTGTCCAACGGGTTGCCCAGCATATACACCCTGCCCGACAGGCGAATGGCGCATGACACCCGGACTCCATGTTGAGCCCCTCGGCGGTGCCGGTATGATAGTTGGCTGGACTATCTCGTCAGATCCAGCAACGGCGGTGACATCAGGATGAGGCCGGGATCGGCGAGGCAATGACGTGGCGGCGAGGCGTCCAAGTGTGCGTTTGAGCACGAATACAGAAGAGGGCGCATTCGGTTCTGGAGACCGTATTGCGGCGGCAAGAGGCTGTGCAATAGCGACTTCGTCTATACCATTGAGGGACATTGCCGCTTTTATTTCGAGGGGTGGTGATTTCCGTTGGCGTCGGAAGAGGGATAGGGAGAGCGGAGCTGATGTGTGCCAATTGTGGCGTGGCGGGCGTGTTGTGGAGGATTTGCGACGCAAGGGCGTGGTGGAGGAATTGGTAGAAGAGGTAGGGTTTGTGATTTTGATTGTTGCAGCCCCTGCCTCGACGTCGACGTCTTGGTTCGTAGCTGTCAGGTCAGCTGGAGCGGGTGAGTCGACAATAGGATGATAGTGGACAGCGTAGATTGTGCTTGGCGTGCTTGAATCTTCGTTGCGATTGATGACAATCTGTGGGTGAGCAGGGCCCTGATGAGTGATTGTTGTTACAATTGCCTCCTCGAGTCCTCCGTGATCAGCAGGCGTCTTGGAAGATCTTAGTTGAAAGACTTCAGCACGAGGACGTTTCGACAATTGTGCCTGACGCTTGATGACTCGATCCGCCAGCTTGCCGACCCGTGTACTTCTAAACCTGACCATGGATTTACCAAAGATACCCATGGAGGACTGCACACTCGAGCTTCGTCGACTGTATGGGTCTGATGTTGTTGACTCGTCACCAATCTCGTCTTCTTCGAATATTTCACGACCTAGAATGCCATCTCTTTTCTCCTCCCGCTCTAACACCTCGATCCTTTCGACCCATTCCCAGACCAGGACACTCGCAGCTGCAGCGCCGATCCACCTGAAAAAGTCACCCCAACCAGAGACAGCAGGTACTGCAATATCAGCTACGAAGAATCCGACCGGTATGGCAATAGACAGAAGCGACAGCAAAGCCACAACCGAAATGCTTGGCATGTCTGTACTGAAGAAAGCAAATCTCCGCTTTGTCGCAATATAATAGCAAACCCAAGCGCCGTACAATAAGCTGAGTGAAAGTTCAAAGAGATAACTGAGTGCTGGGATAGCATCTTTATAATCACGAGGGGACGCCTTGGTCGTGGCATAGAAGCCGTTTAAACACCCGAAAACAGAATCCAGCAGAATTAGTAACAGTCCAAACCACTTAATGATGAGCTTCTCCTTGCGGCGAGGAAAGAGTCTGATCAGTGTCTGCACCTGTGCAAGCCAGATGAAGATGTCCGAGATGACTCGCATTATTCGTATCTCGAGGCTACCTACGACATCATTTCTCAGCTGCTCCGCGTTCATGTATCCCAGATTGTACTCTCGCGACGCAAATTTGAATGTGTCGGCCGATGCTATAGTCAGGGCAATGGTGACTAGAAGGCAGGCAATCTTTTGCAGCCAGGGTCGTGAGCTTGCCGAAAGAATATAAGGACGTCCTGATGCACCTTTTGATGCACCTCTTCCTGTGAGCCAAGACGTGGTCCGCGTGGTACCCATGAGAAACCAACTACCAGGAGATATGAGAAGGAGAGTGAGCAGGAACCATGATATGACTGTCGTTGTGGCCACCACGTAGATCAGTACAGTGGAAGATGCATAAAAAGGGTCATGATAACCTTGAATCGTGGAGACGGTGTTGTTATAGTAGCTGTCGTTAGATGCACAATTTGGTTGATATGTGACGTCTGCAGTAAATGTAAGGGTGGTATGTGCCAGTGAGAGGATGCCGCCAGAGGCAAGTGTCACCGGTGCACATGTCTATAAGTTTGTTAGACGAGGATAGGAGTGCTGAAGATGTTGGCGTCCGGCGCACTCACTGTCGAAGAAGAAACCGCCGCGGTAGGTAGGTTCCATAGCTGTCGCTCTTGGAGTGTTTGACGTGGCGTAATCTCCGCCCTCATAATTGCGGTGGGAAGCATGTTGCGAGGTGCGGTCGTCTTGAGGGATTTGGAGAATTTGATATCGTGCCGAGCAAAGACATGTCGAGACGTTTTCGACTATTAAGAGCAGCTGCTCGAGCAGAGATTGAGTGTTCTTCGCGGCTAGGTTTCGAATATAAAACTGGTGCGAGTGAGAGAATCGAGTCAACTCGAGATGGGACGGTATGGATGAGGAGGACTAGGACGAGGTTGTCGTGAAGGTGCGCAGTACAAGACCTAGACTTGACATGAGACTTGAGCACCTCGTTGCGTTGCGCGAGGAGAGAAGTATAGCCCTTCGAAGACCTTGCTGTCGCTGATCAAGGAGGGGGGGGGGTGAGGGGAGGTATGTACTCGCAGGTGGTGAGTGCTGTGCCGTCCCTTGCCGTCACACTCGTCCCTGGTCCCTGCTCGAGACATGTGAAAGGCGGAGATAATGCGATAATCCCTTGCCGGCAGCCGCATTGGGTTCCCGATATTCCCCGCTGTAATTATGCTTTTCCTCACAAATGCGTATCCGTCGCCCACTTCTGCATCGTAACATCGTCACTCTTACTCATTGATCTTCGGACGCCCTCTGTCGCTATCGCATAAGGTCGAAACCTCACATCATTCTTTTCCCCGGGTATAGCCCGATCCGCCGAGTCCTAAGAGTCGGCGCCAAGGCAAGCCTCTTGGCATCCTTTCCTTCGCTTCAACACACTGAGCACTGCCTCTGTCTTCCTACAACATTGCAAGACTCTTCGCACCTATCTGCTGCCTACAGTCACGCCATCCTCCCCCCTCCCCACTCCAATATCAGAGAATAGATCCGGCACTTTACGCCATAATCGGACCGGCGACTGGGCGGATCGGTTCGTGTATGCTGCGAACGATCCATACTCAACTACAAGTGGGGGTGACTGCAGATTGGGGTCCTGGAGTCTAAAAGACCAGCCTCAGACAGGAAGAGACTATCAAATAACAACACTCCTAGAAGAAGAAAAACTTCTACGACACACAGTAACAACATAACAAGAGAGACACAGGAAAACCACAACCAAAATGGCCTGGGATCACCTGAGCATCGATAAGCCACATCTGGTGTACCTCATCCTTGGAGGCTTTACCACCTTGTTTATGTTATGCTCGTCTGTTATCAAAGAAAGATTATACATTGGTGAGGCAACAGTGGCCACCATCTGTGGAGTCATCTTCGGACCACATGCGGCCAATCTCATAGATCCTGGCACATGGGGCAACACGGATCAGATTACGATCGAGTTCTCTCGGATTGTCCTAGTCGTCCAATGTTTCGCTGTGGGTGTCGAGTTGCCGCGGGCGTACATGGAACGACACTGGAGATCAGTGGTTTTCCTCCTTATACCTGTCATGACCTTTGGCTGGCTGATCACTAGCTTGTTCATTTGGGGTCTCTTTCACACCAGACTGGATTGGCTTGACAGTCTTATCATTGCTGCTTGTGTCACAGCAACGGATCCGGTTTTGGCATCCTCGGTTGTCGGAAAAGGAAAGTTTGCAAAGCGTGTACCTAAGCATCTTCGTGATTTGCTCTCCGCCGAGTCAGGTTGCAACGATGGCATGGCTTTTCCCTTTGTCTATCTCGCCATTTATATCTCTCAATACAAAGGGAGTCCAAACGAGGTTGCCTTGAACTGGTTCTGCACCACTATATTGTACGAGTGCATTTTCGGCGCTGTCTATGGAGTCACGATAGGATTCATCGCCAGGAAAGCTGTCAGATATGCACACGAGCGGGATCTCATCGATCGTGAAAGTTTTCTGGTATTCTACTTTGTCCTCGCACTCTTCTGTGCAGGATCTGGGAGTCTTCTTGGCATGGACGATCTGCTCATTGGTTTTGCTTGTGGAGTTGGATTCAGTAATGATGGCTGGTTCCTCGAAAAGACAGAAGAATCTCACGTCTCTAACGTTATAGATCTGCTGATCAACTTGGCATTCTTTGTCTATCTCGGAACCATCATTCCTTGGGCCCAGTACAACGATGCTGTCCTGGGCATAAACCCCTGGAAGCTGGTTGTCCTTGCTTTGCTGGTGTTGTTCTTCCGGAGAATCCCAATCATGATGCTACTGAAGCCTATGATCCCGGACATCAAGACCTGGCGAGAAGCGTTGTTTGCCGGTCATTTCGGTCCGATTGGTGTTGGTGCCATCTTCGTGGCAATCTTGGCTCGAGCCGAAATGGAGGGAAGTGAGACCACACCACTTGCAACACTTCCTCCGTTCGATGCCGAACATGCTAACGTCGTTTATCTCGTCTGGCCTATCGTCACTTTTCTAGTCCTTGCTTCTATCCTTGTACACGGATCTTCTATCGCTGTCTTCACTCTTGGAAAGCGTATCAACACGTTGACTATCACTATGTCATATACACAAGCAGGTGAAGACGGAAATTGGATGGACAGGTTACCTCGCATCCAATCACGTTCCAAGACTTCTGGTTCAAGAGCACGTTCGGACGCGTCAGGTAGTGACATTGATGAGGAGAAGATGCCAGACTATCCTGCTGCTACACTGCCCAAAAATTTCTTGCGACGTCAGAAAGAAGGCGAGACACCAACTCATAGTCGTGGAAACAGTAGAGACAGGAAAAGGAGGAGTAGAAGATGGAGTGGCGGGCCTGTCGAGGAGTCTGCTATACGACCACGACCGAGACAACAAGACTCAGACAGCAGTACACTTCAGCAGGACCAAAGTCCATCTGACACTCTGGCGATACACAGTGAATCTTCAGGCGCGGCGAGAGATGGAGATGAGCCTGACAAACACGCAGGCAGTAAGAGGAAGGGCAAAAAGCACGATGATGACGAGCGCGAGATCGAAACTTTCCAGGAAGGTGGCGATACAGTCTTTGAGGATGAAGAAGGAAATGTACTGGAGGTAATGACTAGCAAAGAAGGAGAGACCGACGAGGAACACCAGCGCTCGGTCGAGGAAGAGGCTAAAAACCTCATGAGCGATGAGGATGTGGAGCATGGTGTTTCGCAGAAGGAGCAAGGCATCCAATCTGGATTGCACATGGATGAGGTTGAAGATAACATCACAGATCACGATATGAAAGGACAAGAGGGTAATGAACTGGAAAATCATGGACATGCACCAGAAAGCTCTGGCGAGAATGGCAAGACTGGTATGCTGGAACATGAAGCGCAAAGATTGAAGGGTATGGGCAAACGGATGATGAGTGGTCTGCACATGAAGCGTGACCCCGACATGCACCCGGAGAAAGAAGGGCAGCCACCCAAGGCGGAAAAGACGCAGCCGCATCGGTCGAATCGTGGCCCTGCTCGAGCTTATCGATTCGGTCGCACAATCATCGTCGAGGACGAGGATGGTGAAGTTATCAAGAAGTATGACATTCCTGCACCTGAGAAACCGCAGAAGACCACGCAGAACCACGCCAATCCAGGACACACTCGTCAACGTTTGACCAGAATGGGAACCATGCTGGGAATCAATAAAGAGGAGGCTGTTGATGCAGCTGAGAACGGGACCAAGAATGTCGACGTTGAGAAGCCCAGAGTGGACAAGCAAAAGAAGAAGAAACCAGAGGATGACAACGACGATGACGTCCGCTTCACTGTGGGCGGGAATGCTCGACGCATGAACCGGGCAGACTTCATCAGACAAATATCCGAGTTCGATCCAAAGACCCGGGCGAAGGTCGTTGAGAACAGTGATGCGCCTAGAAAGGTCAAAGAAGCTGCTCGCGAAGACGAGCGTGAGCACTCTGACAACAAGCGTAAAGCAAGTGTTCAATCGATGCATGGCCAGGACGTTCAGTCTCGCAAAGACGATGGTGACAAGGGTCGTGTCAAGAAGATCGACGGGAACGATCACCGTACAGGTCCTGAAGGGTTGGCTCTTGTTGACTCGAAGAATGAACATATTCCTTTGCACAATTTCTCATCAGGCAATGACCAGCCTCGCAAAGGCAGTGGAAGCAGTCCTACTAAGACCGGAAGAGGCAGTAGTGAGACGGCGGCTCAACGTCGCCGCCGTCAAGCAGCTCGTACCTCTACAGCAGGTAGTGGGTACTTCTCCTCACATGCACCTGAAAGCACAAATGCTCGCACGACCAGTGACGGAGACACCACCGGCAAGACATCTCCGTCGCAGTCCCCTTACAACCGTACTGAACCCGCCGACGACTCTGACGACGATGGCACCGAACGCGTCCCGCCCGCCCGTACTCAATTACAGCACCAGCCGCACCACGGCGACACCGCTTCTAATCGCCCTAATCTCCACTCCCAACCCTCCAACGCTCCCGAAACCTCCGCAGAGCGCCGCCGCCGCGAACAAGCCCTTGGCACAAGCAAGGAAGATAGCGATAGCGACGATGATGACCCTTCGTCATCGTCATCTCGTCCCAGCAACGCACGCAGGACTGTACGTGGAGCTACTGGTCGACGTGACGATGACATTGCTGAAGAGGACGAGGATGAAGAAGAGGATGAGAGTGGAGAAGTACCAGCTAACGAGCCGCCAAGGGGAAGGCAGACGGGCATCAGGTTCATGGATCCGACGCCGAGGCAGAGGATGGAGAGGCAGGGACATGATAGGGATAGGGAAAGCCAGAGGCAGGCGGATGCGCAGGCGCAGGCGCAGGCGCAGGGTCAGAGTGCTGCTAATAATGATGGTAATGCTAGTGCCAGCCTTGGTACGAGGTTGAAATGGGCGGCGGGATTGGGGAAGAAGAAGTGATGAGGTGGGATGGGAGGTGATGATAGTGATGTGAGGATGAGAGGAGGTGATTATAGGAGGTTGTATGATTAGAGGTTTGGTGTGGTTGTGTATATGAGGTGCACTTTGGAGAGTATGCATGTATATAGATGGCTTCAATATCTATCATCTTACTGTCGGGTGCAGTGGCTGCCGTGTCACCGCTGAACACACCGAGTACCTGACACCCATGTCTTCACTCCTCGCTGGAACTCTCTTGAAATCAAATTCTCTGCCGAACCATGCCGCATCTCCCACTCCGAACGCTCAATCCAATATGCTCGTGGGATCCGCTGTATAGATTCAGGACTCCTCCACCCACCAGTCTACATCACTTTCCTTCGGCGCTCCCTCTGAAAATCCGCCGGATTCAAATCGTCCATCAATTGCTGCTCCAGCGTCTCATCCAATATCTCCTCTCTCGTCGGCGCCCCTTCGGGATACACACTCTCCAGTATCTGCTGCGTCGCCCAGCGCTCCAGCACGCGGCCCTGGAATCGACAAAGGATAAGTGCGGGTTGAATCTACACATCCTCTCCAGCTCCACGGCGTGGACATGGTGATGCGGGCACCCGTCACAGCCCACCAGCACGATTGAGACGAACGCCCACGCTTCGCCCAGCAGTTCGAGCTCGAACTCGTCCATGTCATCGGCCTCGCCGTCGAGGAAGACAAGGAGGGAGAGCTTGGGCATGGAGGGAGTGGGCTGCCAGCTATAGGTGTCGTCGAGGTAACCGTGTCCCAGTGCGGACATGCGCGTGAAGTAGACGTTCTTTGTTGCTTGCCAGCCTTGCATGACTTGCGTACCGCTCATGGCAATCGCGTTTTGTGTGACCTTGCGTTTCCACTGAACGTGGAAGTCTGTGGTGGAGAGGGGTCCGATGGCCACGGCCCACGAAGAGAAGAGCACGGTCTCAATCCCCAACGAAGACCCCGAGCGTGGTACCATATGCTGCAACAGCCTATGTACCATGTGTTCCACGAGTACCATATTCGTTGGCTGCAAGTGTCGGCGCATGACGCCGTCGATACCGAGCTGGCCTCCTGATGGATCAGAGAACATGGACCCCGAGACATCGAGGAGGAGCATTGTCTCGATGCTTTGGTGGCCGTCTCGCAGGTCATTCCCCAGGGTTTGCATGAGCACCGTCCGCTCGGGCGTCAAGGTGGGCGGGACTTGCGCGGAGTATGTGAGGTTCTGATATTGCGGGTGCTGGCGCCAGGCGTCCTGCGCGCTTGCGTACGATAGCAGCAGCTCGGACTGGAACGCTGCTGCTGTAGCCGCGCGACGCAGACCTATTTTGGCGCGTTGGGTGTTGCCTCGGACTTTTGCGGTTGGTGGTGGTTGATGCAGGGAAGACATTCGGTCTGCATGCTCGAGTATGTAGTAGAGGCGCTCCTCTCCACGATTCTCGTATCGGCTCGACCGGGACCATGATCTGGACGGTGAGTCAGACTATATCCCACTGAGTTCCACGTTGAAGTCACTTCACCTCTGCGCGAATGTCTGTGCCTGCACCGCTGCAAGCGTGATGGGTTCGAGATAACCTCTCTCACGATACTCCTCCAACTTGTCGTGAGGTCTGCGCAGCATCTGCGCCCAGTGGTTGTGCATATGCGTGTTGATCTGGTATTGTGTGACGATCCTTCGCTGCTCGTCATCTGGCCAGTGCCGCACGAGATAGCCATGATATGACACTGCTGGTGGTGACTCGCCGTGCTTCTCTAGCCTGGCCGTGCTGCAGGTGAAAAGCGAGCGGAGCGTGAAGGGCATGTTTGCTGAGATCAAACGAATGTAGCGAAATTGCAGTAAGTGTGCGAATCATTGCGGGATTGTAGTATTGGTGACATTGTACAGAGGTGGTGTGACCATCTCGGGCGTTCACGGCTGGCTACGCCTCATAAGCATTTGATCAACCGCAAATGTCTCATAACGTGCACTGTTGTACTACCTCGTGAGCCGCGTTCTTGCTGTGTTATCTAGATGAAAAAGAAGACAGTGTATGAATTTCAATTGATGGTGTACAGATACTTCGTGGTGGTCGATAACATGATGTGATGTGGAGTAGTACGTTCCAAGCTCTGAGCTATCTCGTCCCATCAGACACCACTTGGCACTAGGCACCGCGTTCTTTACAGTCACGGATGGAAACGCTAGCGTGTGTCCTGCGCATTTACACCTGCTTCGCACGCTCACCAGGGGATCTCGTTACCGCTGTACTGTTGCTGTGTCAGTGAACGCGCATATAGAGACAGAGCTTGAGGCACTCACAGTGTAGAACTTCGCCGTCTCTCCGTTCTTCTGCGCCTTGTGAATCGTGGACAACATCCCACTGAT
>Ga0058698_10000810_pt1 | contig 15831 bp, 13 predicted proteins | sample AgamicAsSfe_FD_67288 | JGI IMG/M metagenome (GOLD analysis project Ga0058698, IMG submission 67288) | Agave microbial communities from Guanajuato, Mexico - As.Sf.e | ecosystem: Host-associated > Plants > Phyllosphere > Phylloplane/Leaf | place: Guanajuato, Mexico | collected 2012-05-30
GTTCGGGCGGATAGCTATTTCGAACGTAGTTATACTAAAGGTAGGAAGCTACGTAATATTACGGTCGGTCTCGCGGCGGTAGGTAGTTAGCGTAAATACGGGGAAACGGTTTAGATTTAGTCAGCTATAGAGATCTTATCTATTAGTATAGGTTAGGCTATATAACAAGGACGTAGCTTAAAGAGCTACGTTACTGATAGTAGCGGCAATAGATAAGGTTGAAACCGCGGTTTAACCTTCCTTTCCTAGCCTATTATATGCTTCCTAATACGGGAGGCGCGTATTATGATTAGACCATATCGTCCTATAATAGCTAATTGAACCCCTAACCCTAAGCCATAAGGCCTTATACTTATATACTAGTTCATTAGTTAAAACTCTCCCACCCCGGTCGCGCTAACAATATAGTTTAGCTATAACTATTTAAAGTTTAATAGCGAAGCTTGGCCGTACTTAGCTTAATGACTTTGTTGCGCTATGGTGTAAAAGCGGAGGTTAAGTTAAGAATAAATACACGATAATAACGTTTAATACTAGACGTACTTATAAGTGTAATTGTTCCATAGCTAATATACATACGCTTAACGAGCACTATACTACGTATACCAGGCAGCTTCTCTTCCTCTCTATTATATATTATCGTTCTCATATGTCCTCTCAATCGCGCCGTCGCATCGTCTTTAGTCCCGTGCGGCTCTGAGTGCCACTCGAAACAGGCGGATCCACGGGCAACGAGGCACAAACCTTCCTACAAGATTGGGTGCAATTGGTCGTCATGATAGTCGGCCGTATCTCGAAAAACGGTCATGCTACCTCTGACGATCAAGTGATCATGTAAGGCTCTATCACATGACATATTGACTTGTCAGTATCCATCGTGGGCTGACTAGACTACTATGTAAGATGTGTGCAGGAAGCGTTTACCTTGATTGAGTACCGCAGGGCTCCCTAATCACCAGTCACTTTCCTCATACGCGAAGTCGAGACCAATTTATTACCACTCTCATCCTCATCCCTACTCTGACAATTTCTATCGTCCCATCTTCTGTTCCACATCTTCTTTTTCGTTGTGTAGACATGAATGTCAAACTTGCGAGTAGCCTTAAGCCTGGCGTCCTCCAGAGTCGCAGCCAGCAGAGTTCCATCCTCATCATCCACTATCCGGTCCGGCAGCACATCTATATCCCACCCAGACTCCTCAAACACCTTCTTCAATGCCACGTCCTGGTCCATTGGCTCATCTGCGCCTTTTTCCGGGGAAGTGATGGCGTGATGCCAGTTCATGTCATCTGGTACCCAGTGTAGACTCAGGTATGCTCTTATCCACTTGACCAGCGCGTTCTCAGGGTCTCCCATCTTTCTAAATGTACAGTCCAAGTAGTCGTCGCGTTTGCTGCCGAAGTGATCCCACGAGGTGATCGAGCGAGCACGCACATCGTACAGTAGGTTCTCCCCGCTGTTGCTTGCGTGCGTCAAGTTAACAATATGTGGTGGGATAAGATCCATGCGATTTTGGTAGGCTGGATCGCGGGCCATTTCGAATGCCAGAGCATCACCTCGTTCGCTGAGGTAACACATCGATTGTGTCTCATACATGAGTCTGTGGCCTTGATTGTGCTCGTCGACTATGTATGGAATCCGGTAGAGCAGGTCGAGGGCTTCGGGGTCGGTGAATTGCCATTCTGCGGCGGTGTCGAGGTCGATGGAAGTTGATGGGTGTGGGCCAAGTTGGAGTTCACGAATAGGGTAGATTCTGAGGTCAGCTAGGAGCTTGTAGAAGGTTATTAGTAGGCTGATCAAAGGAGCGTGGTGGCTGGACTTAGGTGGTGACTCTAGAACAGGGTGTGTTGCGGCCATGCCGTGCTGTTTTCGTTGGTAGAACGTGTTGTTGCGGTCGATGTCACTGTTGATATAATGACGTCAGCAGAATCAGCAACCCAAGACAATTTGGGCAGGCTTCCTCCACGACCTCAACTGAGCATACTGTCATCCTTAGATGTCTGATCTCTCGAATTTTCGATCTGACATTGGTTGTCTTTTCCTTATGCTTCATCATATCCGGGTGTAACATGCTTGGATTTCCACCCAGAAAAGACAACAGAGTACTTGCAAAACTACACTATCAAAAATCCTGAATTGCCTTGATGTATTGATTAAACCATTAAGTATTTGATTAGGTATTTACATATTCTCGCCGAAGATGCCAGTCAGTCACAAAAAGGCACCAAGACTTCCAAGACACCCGAGTCGTGAAGCTCGTGTTATTCCCAGCGCCAATCATTCCCTGCTCGTCCAAGTATGATTCTGTCCAACATAACCAAATCAAGGAGTTGCAACATCACCAACTTCAATAATAGCGGGTCCAGCAATGATATCGTTGTCGGTAACGGTATCGTTGCCCTTGGTTAGTACAACGTACACCTGTCCGTTGACACCCTGTATATCATTTAGATTCATTACATCATATCTTCCGCGCTATTGACTTACAGATGGCACCGTAGTCCACGCACTCTGTCCATTGGTCGAAAGTGTGACGGTGGTGAATATTGGTCCAGTAACAGTGGGCCAGGCAGCGTATGTCTTCTTCGGCAAAACTGTGCCTGCTGCCGTGATAAGGTACACCTGTGTTCCAGCAAGGATTGGGCTGCTGTTGGCGTTGAGTAGGCTCAAGCGGGGAAAAGCCTTGACTGGTAGCGCTGTGTTGTTGCTGGGGCAAGAGCTGATGAAATTCGCAGCCAGAGTGAAGACCCTTTCCTTCCTTAGTAATGGCACGGCGAGAAGTTTCATAATCAAGACTTACTCATCGAAGTCAAGAGGTATGTCGAAGGGCGATGGAAATGGGGCTTCTAAAATGGCCTTTCTGATGACTGCATTGTGCTAGAGAGAAGGAAGAAGAGAAGAACAAGTTAGCTTTCCCCTTACTTCTCAGTATGCTTGAAGCGACTTACCCTTGCCTCGACAGTGAGAATGGAGGCAGCTGCGGTGAGGTACGTGGGATTATTGATGTAGCGCGCAGCTCCCAGGTATGCAGAGACACCGACACCTTCGAGCACGCTGGCGAGGGCGACGAATTGGTGGACATTCGTGACACTTTTGACATAGTCAGCACATGTCTTGCACGATACGATGATGAGGGTCAGCTACCCGAAGTTGTATGTGCAAGTTGCGACGGGACTGGCGCCAGCTGCAGTAAGGGCGGACGTCAAGAAGCTAACGTGAGTGGCCTCGTCGTAGGCGAGGGTTTGGACCTCACTATAGAAGGCTGCGTTGTAACCTGCTGAAGCAAATTGAGCTGCATCGTGTTAGATATGTCATGATCAGATATGAAAAAGGGAATTACGACTCACCTTGAGTGATAGTTTTGGAGAGCCTGAGCGTAGAAGGTGGCCTCGAGGTGCTCCAGGGTGAGGACATAGTTGAGAACGTCAGCATCGGTGACGGCGGCGCGCTTGGTGAGTGTAGTGGGCGCAGCAATGGAGAGGGTGGCAAGAGCCGCAGTAGCAGCAGCAGTGGTGAACTTCATAGTGTTGGTGTGGTGAAACTCTTGTTCGGGCTGTGGATGAGGAAGAAGAATGTGATGTAGAGAAAGAAAAGAGCAAGGAATGGAGTGAGAAATGTCGCGACCTTTATATTCCTGGTTACAGGTCATGCATTCCAGAGCACTGGGTCGGTCTTTATGCTCTATCTTGGGAAGTCCTCATCTTGTCAATTGCGAATGAGGATGGAGAAGCAGGGTCACAGCACCTGGAGCACTCCAGCTATGTACAATCTGGCCGCTAGTAGCGTGAAGGCAGGAGATGAGCGATAAAGCTGACAGCGGCATGCAGTGACGTACGCTGGAGAGGCGGTATTTTCGTTAATCATGCTCGAAGCTGACGAAGGTCTGTTGTCCAGAATCCGAATGCTGGCAGTTTCCGCAAAGAGACCAATGGCCACGACAACATGTGGTCATAATATTGCCTCAATTGAGCGACGCATGACCGTTTCTGGTTACTCTTTGACATGTCACGCTGTATACGGATAGAAGCAAACCACCAGCTGACTCGACCGCGTGCAACGTTTGCGACGACGACCGTGGCGTAGATGTGTAGCTACGTCTCCCTGCTAGTTTGAGGCTCCAATGCTAACCTCCAGCGCTTGACAGCATTCTATCGCGTTAGCCTGAATGCGTAGCTCTTCCAATTTGCATTGAAGTCAAAGGCGTTCAGATGAGTTTGTACTCATTTACACCCAAGACCAGGCATCTAGGGCGTCCTGGAAGTGCGGCGAAGGTGTCTCTGAAGTGCTCCGACCATGACATCGTGAAAAACACAGGAATATCAAAAGGTCTAGATGGATGAAAGGCACAATTGGGTCTGTACCACGTTTGCTTAAGGGGGCTCTGCGGAGTTCGTCTCAGGTGCGTTCGTCTCAGCTGCGTTCAACGATTCCTCTCACGCAGGTATATTAGGCCATCTAGACCCGCAGGATGGTAAGTGTGGCGAGCGTGTAAGATCAGACGCAATGAAAACCAATAGCTCGTTTGATCATAACCATGGTAGGTCGAATAAGCATGAATTAGTGCTCGAGATCGTCGACGCTTGTATTGTGGATCGCTGCGGGGAAGTTGCTGCGGGAGCGGGAAAGCACCCAAATGATCGCAAAGCTTAGATGCAGTCGGACGAATGGGTCAGGGACATGCATACAGAGACGTAGCCATGGTTTGGCTGCTGCGTCAAGTTCGTCTTCATTCGTGCATCAACGTTCTTCTATTCTTGCCACTCCATTGCCTTATGATCCGGGACTTACCGCATACTTACTTTTACGTCGAATCGCTGGACCAAACTTGTACAGCAGGTAAGGTATTGGGACTGCAGCGCCACCTATGCAAGCTAATATCGTCAGGGTGTAGTGTGTCCCAAGGTTGGTGTAGAAGGGTACTCCCACTACTGTCATGCCACCTGCAGCGAGATAGCGCACTAGCGCCACGAAAGTTAGCGCAGATGCTGCATACATCTCATAGGAATCTAGGCTCGAATTAGCGACTTCTTACGATGAACATGGTGTTTCAGAAGACAGCTCACCAATGATGTACATGTATGCAGAGAGGAAGACGTTGATGATACTGAATCCGATCATCACAGTCGCCAGGATTGGAGACCAGATAGAGATAGATGCATAGTCAGTCCATGCCAGCCAGAACAGCCCAATAGGCAAGAAAGGAGCGCCAATCATAGCAAACAGCAGCCGAGATTCCTGATTCAGCTTCTCGCCATTGCCACTGTCGCTGTCACGCGCCAGCTGTGTCTTTGTGATGTGGTACACAAGAGGCACTAGACCAAGAGCTGACACGATACCAAGGAAGATTCCTACGAAGATAACGTATGTGATGCCCTCGTTGACGTCGTACACCATGTGAAAGATGAAATCATATCTACGAGGTTGTTAGTAAAGTTGCAGCACCAACCATGCAAGACCGCAGCTTACCCGTCCAAGAAAGTGAAGAGAATAATATAGACCACGACCAGATACAACGTGAACGCCAACACGATAGGCTCAACACTCAGCAGGAATGGCTTTGCGAAACTCGTCTTGAGCACCTGTGCAGTAGTCTCACCCGCAGCTTCTTGCCCTGTCATAAAGCGTTCATTGCCCGTTAGCTTTCGAAAGTAGGCTGCTTTATACTTTAGCAAGCGCGGCGCCAATGTCTCCCTCATCAATCCGATGACAAGGAGGATGACAAGACCATTAATCACGAGCATGATCCATTCTGACCAGCGCCATGAGATGTGTGGACTGTAGCCGATGTACGCTCCGATGACAGGTCCAAGTGTAGGACCACCAAAGCCAATGATTCCGAACGCTGGGAAACCCCAAGTCTTCTCCTTAGGATTGAAGATGTCGCTCAATGTACCTCCTGCCACGGTGAGAGGCGCAGAAGCTACGAGACCGCAGAGAAAACGAAACGCGATTTGAGCACCAAAGTTTGGGGCGAGACCTGCACCCACAAGAAAGCAACCGAAAATCGATAGAGCACCAAGATAGACAGGATATCTTCCAATTAGCTCTGATGCCGGACTCGAGATCAGCGCACCCAGACCGAACCCGATCAAGAATATCGCGACCGCAAGAGACTCCGCGACTTGGGAGACGTGAAACTCTTTCATCGCCGGCATGGCAATTGTAGCATCAATCGAGCTTGATGCAGTCACCACAAAAGCAATACCTATGAGAATGAAGGTCGTTCGCAATCGAACAGAGGTGGTCCAGTTGTGCGGATTTTGCTGATCATCTTCTTCCCAATTCACTTGGTAGTATTTTTCATCCTTGTGATCTCTCTGCACTGAGATTCCAGGGATGGTGGAATAAACATCGTGAGTGTTATCGTCATTGTCATCTTCCGGCTTCTCGTTCTCGATTGCGGAGCCAGTGAGATCAGTACTGTCTCGTTCAGTCTGCCCGCTCAGCCTACCAGTGGTGGGTGTCGCAGTAGTCTTCTCCTCATCTGCAATGTGATCAAGTTGTTCTTGTACTCTCTTCTTGAGCGCGCGCAATTGGAAGAAGAACGCCATCCAGTGTTTCAGGCCCGTAGATCAAGTAGATAGCAGTGTAATTACCCTTGGCGGATGGTCACAATATAGTGAGGATACTAATAGTGAGCAGAAAGTAGAGACCAATCTACCGAAACTCGTCATGATTCGAAACATCGGATTCTCAGACCTTAGGATACCCATTTCTCGATCATGATGTCATGTCGGCCGAAATGTGCCGACCTTCAACAGCTGTGATTAGTCGTGGCAGACATCCGTTAACACTTCTCCTAAATCCTCGATTCCTGCAAAACTTACCTGAAACGTGAAGTCTCGAGTCTTGAGCCTTTCGATGGCGAGTATACACAGGCACCTGTGGGGACTCTGAAGTGAGCGCATGGTACTTGAATGCGGACTCCCCTGACCCGACGCCGTATTGGGCTTAGCTCTAGTACAGCTCGAGCTGAGCCTGAGTCTAAGCCTGACAATCTAGCTTCCCAACTTGGGGTGGTGTTGTCTTATCAGCGACGCCGTAAAGGCTCCAGCTTTGAGATGTCGACAGTCATCACTGTATCACATTGCCCAGCAATACTTGTACGACAGTACTACGCGTCGAAATGGCGGACGGTTGATTGCCAAAGAGTGTGTCAAGCCTCTGAAGTACAACCTTACGATCGAACCTGATTTACACGCGTTGACCTTCGGCGGAAGCGTCGCTATGGAGCTGATCATTCTTCAAGCTACCGATAGGATCTCATTGCATTCGCTCGACTGGGGTCTTGTCAACAGTCTCGCTCGAAGTTGGTGTTCAAGTACCAGCAGTTGCTATCCTGGCTTGAGAGTAATATGTTTGCATAGTTGCGTGTATGCTGACGACCCTTCTGGGACAAAACCATAGGTTCTCCGCTCGAATCTTAGACTCTCGCGCAGAGCAATGTATACAGAAAAGTGTATGGTCTTGCATGTCTGTGCTAGAGTCCTGCCGTATCGACTGTTGTGTCCACGCCCATGTCAGCGTCACGGCCTCGAAGCCGTACACTCGTCCAACCAAATTGGACCTGTTCAGTATGATGAGACACAGGATGCTACTAGAGAGTGTTGCCTCCTATTTTGACACGCTCACCAGACTCCATCTCCGTGTGCCCAATCAGACGCCAGTCCACTAAACCCGATCCACTGAACACCTCGATAAGGTTTCGTAAGCTGCAACTACCATGCACGGCAGTTTCCTGTGGTCAGCGTCTGCATATTGGTAGTACTGTGCTGGAGAGCTTCTTGTGACACCGGCATGCGTTTGTGTTTTGCATCGGACAGTCTGACGCCAATCCTCGCATCGCAACGAGGTCACGACTGACGATTAGAGTTTGATGTGTTGCTGTCACTGCATTGGTTACTGTTACTTGATAATCCAATCATGCACACTGATGGCATCGTGGGAGATGTGCTGCATGAGCTCGAAGAAAAGTGTCTCACTCATAGCACGAGATCGCCAGATATGAGCAAAGGTCAACGCACTCCTCGTACTGTTATGCTTTAGCATCTCATCACTATGCATACCCGCAAACTCACTTTTGTCCCATAGGTGGGGGATTTGGTCTGATGACGAGCTTGCAATCATGTCTTGCAGCTGATTCACCTCCATCAGGAGTCGCGACCAGATTATAAAGGCAGACTCACCCCATGTTGATATCACAGCATCCTCATCCACAATCTCACATTCCAGACATCTCAGAAGACTCTTGAACTTCCTTCACTGCACGTCCATCATCATCAACATGGTTCGTATCATTGAAGCTCTGAGTGTGGTAGTATTGGCGTCTCTTGCCACAGCTCTGCCAAAGTCCTCCCCAGCTCCCGTGTTGAAGAGTACGACTTTCACAGACACCGTAAGCACGACGTTTTCTTCCAACCCAGCTCGAGACCGTCGCTGACACTATGTCCCCAGTTCGACAACGTCACCGTGACTCCCGGCGAATCCGCTGTCGTGCGAGCCGGCTACCAGAACGGCGTCAACTACGGCCAATTTCAGGTCGACTCAGACGCCGTCACTGGCGTCGGCCCAGTCAAGCCTGCATCTGGCAAAAATGTTGCTGTCGTGCTCCCAACTACCAGTCTCGAGTCCGGCAGTCTCAGCCTGAACCCTCAGAACACCGCCACCAAGTCTGCTGCTATCAAGTACTTCAGCCTCCTCGACTTTTTCTTCGGTTGTTCTACTTTCACGGCCAATTCGGTCACGAATGTCGCTCTGGGATGTGGTATTGAAGTATCAGGGTACAACACTGCGGGAACGATGGTTCCCATCGCATCTTTCAACTTTTCGCCGGACGAGGAAGTGAATGCTGATCTGGCTCATGCTGTCCTACCTTACGGACCTTTTGAGGAGCTGGTCAATGTTACTTTTGCTGTGGCAACTTCTTCGGTTGCTGTCACTGATACTGCGATCATTATTGACAATGTTACGCACATCAACTACTTCTACTGATCGAATGCACTCACATCTCTTTGAGGATACTTAACAACATTGTTCAATAATCGGCAACATGGCAAGATTTCTTATGGTTTATGGGATTGCGGATTTGGACGTTACCACGAATTGCAGGGAAGAGTCAACGAGTAATAATACGGTCTGAGTCTGTGACCTTGATATGGTGGAAGCAGCACAGCACACTCATTTAGCATGGCTTTGCGTCAATTAACACAGGATTACGATCATCGTATTGCTCATGTGGTCGTCTGTAGTAGTCCGCTTGTTCTCCTTCTTCCTCTTCTTCCTCCTTTCGTCCCTGCAGTTGCCCGCATGTTGATCTGCTATGGAAGATGTGCTGTAATGTGATAGAGGGAGAGAAGCAAGCAGGTTCGCGCCTTGAGTCACACGTACGTCTGGTAGTCAGCAGTGTCGCCAGTGCGTTACCACAACAGTGCAAGCTCACATACAGGACATCCGCGTTAAGCTTGGTATAGGCTGGGGCAATTCACTTCTAAGAGTCATTGCCATGCCCTTCCTGTCACAAAGCTCGCGTCACGTGGCTTTAGACAACATACGGTACAAAGTCAAGCTGTGAAGGTTGTTGAGCTTGGTCACCTAGATGACCTAGGAATTATAGAAGTACCAGGTATTCCACGATAAGCCACTCACGATATTGCTCTTCTCGTGTCCTTCAAGGGCATAATTCATGCCCCGAAGAACTCATTCGTATATAGCGTATCCACTTTGAGCTCCTTATCCTTGATCAAGTCCCCATCCTTCAACCACTTTACCCATTTCTCCCATTTCTCAGGCTGCATATATCCGAGCTTACTTGCCTCATCGCCATAGAAAGGCGACAGTTCCTCCAAACTCCTCAACAAAAACTCCTTCGATTGAGGCGGATCGCAATGTGGCAACAGCGCCTCCACCGCTAAGTCTCTATGTTTGCGCTCGGAAGCCATGCGATATCCCTGCTGTGTCGCCTCCACGAATCGTCGTAGGACATCATCGGGGATCTTATCGAACTCGGCCGCGTTTCGTGCAATGACTGGTGAATAGCCATAAGGCACGCCGTAGTCCTCCAGCCGGAAAGTGTTTAGTTTCTCCTGCTGTTTCTCTTGCATAGCTGCCATCACGCCCTCCCATGGCATGAACACCCACGTCGCGTCCACTCCTCCTTGCTGCGACCGCACTTTGTCGAATAAGCTCAACTTCCCATCCGTGCTGTTGATGCGTAGGCCTTCGGCGCGTCCACCGTCGTGTGCCACCATCGCCCTTACGATGTCATCTTCATATCTTGCGTTATAACTCCCATACGTCGCGTCCTTATTCCCCAGGTCCCGTGGTCGCGCAAATTGTTCGCCCACACTCACAATCGCACTAGCGTCACGCGCACAGATAGCATAGATTGCCTGTAACGCGGGACTGGAGGCGCTGGTTCGTGATTCTGCATAGGCAATGCAGCTTTCAGATGGGCAGATGGCGAGGTCGGCGGAGTTTTGGGCGAGGAGCTTGGCGGGTGTGGTGCTGTAGGCGGGGTCGGGAGGGAGGAGGTGGACGGTGAGGTTGACGGCGGAATAGAGGTTCTTGTGAAGGGCGAGATAGAGACCGGAGTGGAGGGTGTTGGGCGTCCAATCAAGGGCGATGCGGAGGGTGTATGGTTCGGTGGAAGTCATGGTGATTGCGGAGGATGAGTGTGATTGGAGGATGGAGGGGAGGTGATTTGATGCGACTTGGAGATAGCCGTTATCGATCATGCGGAGCTAACTCCTCAATGGGATGGCGTGCTAAAGGTTGTGACATCACTTTATCTTTTACGTGTCTGGGGGGGGGGCATTCATCTGGTGTCTTGAACACCATAACACATCCCTTTGTGTTCATCTCACGATACCTAGAGGTATACTAAGAAGGGTACTGTATATACCTCTGTGGTATTGCTCATCATGTCTCCTATCCTCGACACTTCGAAGGACATTGTTGCTCTCTTCCTCGAGCAGGTCAAGAAGACACCAGATGCGGTGGCTCTCGAAGACACCACGCGCTCACTAACCTACGCCGAGCTCGATCGTGAAACCAAGGATCTCGCAAATACACTTCGTACGCACTATGGAGTCAGCCGGAACGACCTTGTCGGAGTCCTTCTGCACCGCTCCAATGAGTACACGATTTCATGTTTAGCAGCCTTGCGTGCTGGAGGTGCCTTCTTGGTTCTCGAACTTGCCTATCCTATTGGTCTACTTGCCAGTGTGATTGATGATGCTGACCCTAAAGTCGTCATCACACATACAGCGCATACCGGACATCTGAGGTCACATATACCAGTCATCGTCCTCGACACGGAGAACATCCATGAGGAAAAGTCGACGCCGAATGGTGATGAGGAGCATGAACTCACTCCGCTACCTGCAGATGATGATCTCGACCGGCTCATGTTTGTGTCATATTCCAGCGGAACCACCGGAATGCCTAAAGGTATTGCGAACCCTCACAGAGCAGCAGTCCGGTCGTACGACTCTCGGTTCCAGGTAAATGATTTGAAACCTGGTGACCGTGTAGCATGTAACGTGTTCTTCGTGTGGGAAGTCCTTCGCCCACTGCTGCGAGGTGCTACAACATTTGCTATTCCAGACGAGGCAAGTTATGATCCCGTCGCTCTGGTCGAGTTGCTGGAGAGCAAGAAGATCACCGAAACCCTCATGACACCAACGTTGCTGTCCACTGTCCTTCTCAGACATCCAGGTATTGCAGACCGTCTGCCAAACCTACGAACATTGTGGTTCAACGGCGAAGTGGTGAGAATGGATCTAGTGCGTCGAGCAATCGCGGCATTACCTAATACTCGTCTTATAAACTGCTACTCAACCAGCGAATGCCATGAAGTAGCGGTAGGTGATGTCAGGGAACTATTATCGGACAGTCCTGTATGTCCTGTTGGGCGTCCCCTGATCCCAACCTACATACTCTCAGAAAATGGAGAAAAGCTGGGAACGAATGTCAGTGGAGAGCTTTTCGTCGGTGGCGACTCGCTGGCTCAGGGCTATCTGAATCTGCCAGAGACGACAGCCAAGTCTTTCATCTCGAATCCGTTCGAGGAAACACCGGGAAGTCGACTGTACCGCACAGGAGATCTTGCGCGGAGACTAGATTCGGGCGTGATCGAAATCACTGGTCGTGTCGGTGCCATGATCAAGTTGCGAGGTTACAGTGTTGTGGTACGTTAAGCATCCCCTGTCCCGTGTCAATCACTTGCTGAACAGGGAACAGCCAGCTGCAGTGGAGGGCATGATTGTCAAGCATCTAGTTGTGAGAACTTGTGCAATCGTGCCTTACGGTGAAGGTCTCGAACGACAACTTGTAGCGTATGTCGTGAGAGGACTCAATGTCTCAGGTCGTGCGGCACTCGAGATTGACGAGGCTGGATACTCTCCATCAGCCCGGAAAGCACTATCTGCACATCTCGCCCACTACATGATCCCAGCGTTATGGGTGGAACTGCCAGCACTGCCAACGCATGAGGTATCCGGCAAGGTCGACGTAGCTCGTCTGCCGCCTCCCCACCCGAAGGCATACAATGCCACTAGGAAGGAAGCTCTCGACTCTAAGACAAAGGAGGTGGCCGAGATGTGGGCAGCCGCTTTGAAGGTGCCCTTGAATGTGGTTACAAAGGAGCGCGACTTCTTCGACCTCGGTGGACACTCGCTAGCACTGGCAGAACTTGCTCGTAGATTCACTGATCACTTCGGCTTTGCTATTCCTGCTTCGCGACTTGCTGGGAACCCCACTCTCGATGGTCATCTCGAAGTCATCAAGTCTACCCAGGACGGTCACATCACAGCAGTACAGAAAGATCTGCCAGCTGTCCTCCGTGAGGACTCTGCACTACCCGATGACCTCAAACCAGCTAGCGATGTCAAATTCGTCCCACTGAGTGAGGCCAGTACGATCTTGTTGACTGGTGTCACTGGATATCTTGGTGCATTCTTGCTCAAGTCCATTTTAGAGTCAACAACAGCACAAGTAATATGTCTTGTCCGTTTTGGTCAACCTTCTGGTGGTGCCCGCGGAGAGGGTATGTCGCGACTTCGCAAGAATCTGATTGATCTCGGTATTTGGGACGACTCTGTCCTAGATCGTGTTGAGATCCTGCCTGGAAACCTTGGTCAGAAGCGACTCGGTTTGACACAGGACGATTACGAGGATCTTTCGGACCGTATTCAAGTCATCATTCACGCTGGTGCGACAGTGAACCTGGTGTATCCGTATGCCGCAATGCGAAGCGCAAATGTGACTGGTACTCGGGACATCATTCGACTGGCTGTGAAGAGTGGTAGCACTCTACACCACGTATCTACGAATGGAGTCTTGCCAGCATCAAAGACAGGCTGGAATGAAGACGACACCATCGAGCTTGACGATGTCATGGACAAGCTCGCAGATGGGTACGGACAAACGAAGTGGGTGGCGGAAGAGCTTGTTAAAACCGCAGGGCGTCGTGGTCTTCCAGTCAGGATATACCGCCCCGGAACCATCAGTGGTCACACGTCACTCGGGAGCACCAACACATTTGATCTCTTGACGGCATTATTCGTCGAGTCACTACAGCTTGGCTATGCTCCCGACCTCGAAGGCTGGCTAGCTGAAATGACTCCAGTCGACGTAGTCAGCGAAGCCATCACCACAATCGCCAACCACACCGACACCGACCGTATAGTCTTCCACCTCGGAGAACCGTCACCGCCCACAGCCCGCGAAGTCTTTTCGTCATTCGCGGAGCTCGGCTATGCAACCCGCCGCATGAACTGGAACGAGTGGATCGATCTCTGGAACGAGAAAATCGGCTCGACAGCCGAAGGCAGCGCCGACGCTATCACAGCCGGCATCCTCCGCCGCGGCATGCCGAACGCTGGCTTCCTCTCAGACGTGATTGTCCTGAAGGACTCCGCCACGAAACCCATTCTCGACCTGTACAACGTGCAACGTCCCAAGATCGACACCACGCTGTTGCGCACATACGCCAGGGATTTCTACGCTCGCGGCTGGCTCTCGAAACCACCCAAGGCTGACAGCGCAGCCAAGTCTTCGGCCCTCACCAGCGCAAAGACTAAGACTGGACCTCTCCACAGGCGCGTCGCCATCGTCACAGGCGCCTCGTCCGGCATCGGCGCAGCAGTGGCGTCCGCCCTCGCAGCTGAAGGCGCCCAAGTCGTCCTTGCCGCCAGGCGCACGCCCGCGCTCGAGACGCTCAAGAAACAGATCCTGTCCAAGCTTCCACGCGCGAAGATTCTCATCCAGAAGACCGACGTCACCTCCTCAGCTGAAGTGACCGAGCTTGTCGCACAAACCACATCGACCCTCGGTCCCGTCGACATCCTCGTCGCGTGTGCGGGCGTCATGTACTTCACGATGATGGCGAATGTGCACACCGAGGAGTGGGAGCGCACCGTCGACGTCAACTGCAAAGGTCTGCTTCACTGCCTCGCCGCCACTGTACCCAGCATGCTAAAGCGCGGGACTGGGCACATCGTCGCCATCTCTTCCGACGCCGGCCGCAAAGTGTTTCCCGGGCTGGGCGTCTACAGCGCCAGTAAGATGTTCGTCGAGGGCACGTTGCAGGCGCTGAGGGTCGAGAATGCCAATAGTGGGTTGAGAGTCAGCTCGATCCAGCCGGGAAATACGGCGAGTGAGCTGTTGGGGCTGAGTACGGATAAGGAGGCATTGGAGAAGTATGGCGAGCCGACGGGGGCGAAGGTGTTGGATCCGGAGGATGTGGCGAGGGCGGTTGTGTATGCGCTTGTGCAGCCGGAGCATGTTAGTGTTGCGGAGGTTATGGTTGAGCCGAGGGAGGAGCCGTGTTGATTGAATCTTGCTTCTGGGAGATCGCTGCGCTGAGCTGGGAGAGAAGAGGAATAGATATAGAGAAATGTAGATCGATCTAGCATTTTGTATAATCTTGTAAGCACTTTCTGGAAAGTGTGCTGTGTACGGTCAGGGAGCATAAACTGGAGTAGCATCCTCAGGACGTTCTCCAGGGACACTTCTACTTCTGGACATTTAGTCTGATACAGTAGCTTCTTCTCTGTCTCTGTCTCGTTCGACTACACGCCACCACGTACCTCCGCCCCCTTGATCTTACCCGCCCGAAACTCCTCATTGACCTGATTACACACCACGAACTCCACACCTTCCTGCGTCTTCAGCCAAGAGACGGACCTGTGCCGCTTTGTCAGCCAAACCCACGTCATGCACCACATCCGCAATACATGCCGCCTTCTAGGCATTTTAGAAGTGGAACAGACAAACTAACCTCTCATGCATGGGCAACAAATGCGGCTTCCCACTACTCTGCGGGTGAATAGTGAGAGGGAATAGAAACGTGCCCTGTCCCTCGCCACCGCCTTCTTTTGCTGCTTGTTCGTACAGCCACGTGAAGCTTTGTTTCCAATTGTCCTCGACGACTGACGGACTTACATAGCCACTATAATATCATCAGCCATCAGCTCATGGCTCACTCACCTCATCTCATCTCGTCATTCCCAGTCAAGATCATGCAGGCATCCCACGGCACGATCCCACGAGTACGATCCCACAACCCCATCACTCTCAGAAATCAAGGTAGGTAGATGGGAAGTCACGCAGATGTTCACGTACTGGCTATTCGGCGCCGCCGGCACAAAGTTGGCCCAGCAGAAATCCGTACGGTCCCAATCACCCGGGATCTCAACGACGTCGCGGGCGCGGAGGGCGCGCATGGGCTGCATCCAGGTGGAGGCGGGTTTGCTGAAGTCGGCGAAGGTTGTGGACGAGGGGGAGCCGACGTCCATGGCCCAGTGGGGTTGGGAGTCGTGGGCCTGGTGG
>Ga0058698_10000811_pt1 | contig 15807 bp, 12 predicted proteins | sample AgamicAsSfe_FD_67288 | JGI IMG/M metagenome (GOLD analysis project Ga0058698, IMG submission 67288) | Agave microbial communities from Guanajuato, Mexico - As.Sf.e | ecosystem: Host-associated > Plants > Phyllosphere > Phylloplane/Leaf | place: Guanajuato, Mexico | collected 2012-05-30
TTGAGACTTGTTTGGCATTGCTGGGCTTGAACACGCAAAATGGGTCTACAGCGGCTTGCTGAGCTGCCCAATAGTCGCCGGTGAAGTTGTCGTACGCTGCACTTCCTTCTGACAGCACAGTCCCGTTGCCGAACGTAAATCGAAGAGCTGCGCACTAGATCCAGGGTTAGCAATGACCCCAGGTCAATCGCGACGATCGTGTAGACTTACAGCTGTGGAGCAAGCCCCAGACGAAGATCTTTCCGCCAGACCTGCCAGGCCAGGAATAGCAGTTACATCGAGACCGTTGGCGAGTAGCGCTTCCGTTACATTGAAGTCGACAGGCTCGAATGTGCTTCCAAGCACACCAGCCGCGAAGGCGCTTATCGAAGCAGCGAACATAAGCTTCGTGATCCCCATTTGCGCGTCAACGGAATATGCCGGATGATGGAGAAAGCTGGTACCGAGTGTGTGGGCCAGTGACTGAGGTGCAGGGAGCCACTGCAATTAATGTAGGTTGTGCCCCTAGGGGCGTGCTGTCCATACTCGTCCGACGGGGCCTATAGGTGTAGACCTTAGCGGACGGAGAAGGCAGCTTGGTCGCATTCTTAGTGGATAGCAAAGGCCAAAGTTTGTGGGGTATGAGCTAGTCTCTTGTCGCGAGTCGAGCCGTGGCAAAAGTTTAGCATGGTAGTGACATCCGGGACCTGATGTGGCTGCATGGCAATTTCAAGATGGTCCAACATCGGTGGGAGCTGAAAAGACGTCTTGCTTATGTACACATGGCTCTGCGGATAGACGCGTCGCTTCCAATGACTTGGATTACTGTGCCTCAATCATGCAGCTGTTCACTACTCCACACCTAAGCGCGTGTTGTGATGCAAAAGAATTCCATGCCAAGTGAGAGTCCGAGGGTGGGTGTTCAGAGTGGACAAGGGAAGAGCCAGCCGTGCCGCTCCTGCGTCTTTGCCAATGCCGCATGAACGCCACCACGCCAGCTGTACACTACTATCCGCCAACCGCAAGACACCTTTTTCGCACCCGCCACCTGCATCTATGTATACGAGCGATGGCTGAATCTATTTATCCGGCATACCACTACGTGCAATTCCTCGAGAGTATACCTGTTGCCGTGGACAAACTTATCGAAGTCCTGACCGTTTAGGTCTACAACGCAGTAGAGTCCGTTAGGCCTACCTATGGGCGATATGCTAGGCTCGCTGTGGCTTACCTCGCCGAGGCCTAGACGAAGTTTGCTCCACACCCGCGCTGCAAGGCGATAGCCTGGGGTTATGGCCTTTACAACACGTCTTGGAAAGGAGAAAGGATATTGACAGAAAAAGCATGTCAGCCGCTACGTTCATTTTAGCTAAAATATCAGGCACCGTGCAGCTCCCGACCCTATAGCGCCGATACGCATGTCACCACCTCGAAAAGCGTGAGCGGAGAAGTTCGCCCCCAAGCTAGGCTGTTAAGGTTTATTTAGCCAGGAGGCGTTCTTGGGGGCTTACTGGCCTTTGTCCGCTACAGGATACTCATGAACACTTCGATAAGGCCATCCCGACTCCCTGAGAGTTTCTCACCGAGAGTGTGCAACGTCGCGAGAAAGCAGACGATCGGAATACCAGATTCCAGGAACCAGGAACCGTGTACTGGGTAAATCGAGGTCGCTATCTGTGTATCCCCTTACTCAGACACGCGTTGGACCCCATGTAATCCAATATACCTATGCGTCTCATAGGCTTCCACACCCCTACACGCACCTTAACCCGGAAATCTAGCAAGTTCCAGTTCCGAAGTGTTTAATCCAGAGTGTCGGGCTTCGAAGACCAAGGAATCCAGAATTTTTCCATCTTGATAGCTACAGCGCAGTCCTGTTGCGACACAACATCCGTCCCGAGAAACATGCCCTGTTGGGGTTTGTCCTTGTCTACTCGAATCTAACAGAATCCCTGAAAACCTGCAGTCTTCGTTCGCGATGTCGACAGGCGCCGACTGGATCTCGCAGCATGATCTGCTCCGGATAGACTACGCTATGCTGGCCATGACATCGACAGTCTTTGTTGCACGGATTGGTGTGCAAGCGTGGCGGCGCAAACCCATCGAAGCGCAGGACATCTTGCTCTACATTGCTTTCGCGGCCTACTTGGCTTTCACTATCCTCTACATCGTCATCACGCCTATCTTCTTCAAAATCCAGGAATTACAACTCGGTCGCATTGTGCCATGGCCTACTATGATGAAAGACGTCATTCTCGCATCGAGAGTCATGTGGCAGAGCGGAATCGAGTACTGGACATGTCTCTGGTTCGTCAAGTTCTCACTGTTGGCGTTGTACAAAAAGCTGCTTTCTGGAATGCCCAAGAAGTATCTATACATCTGGTGGGGTACACTGATCTTCTGCGTCGTGGTATGTAAGGGTTCATTCCGTTGGGTCTTTACACGCATAGCCCCCGAAAAACCTTGACTGATTTGGTATAGACATGGTCTACCTGTATCATCACAGGCCCTGGGCTAGCATGTAACGACACCAAAGCGTTCTTCGACAAGGGCGCTGTGTGCTCGTCGCCCGAAGAAACTCGCCGACAAACAGCAAATCTCTACTACGCGTACGCAGTAGACACTGTAACGAACATGATGGGTATGCTCAGTTGACGTCGAAATGCTGGTTTCTTGTAATAACGGAATTTGCAGTCATGTTTCTCCCAATCCGGCTCATTTGGAATCTGCAAATGGAGAAGCCCAAGAAGATTGGTTGCGGGTTACTGTTCGCCTCCGGTCTTGTATGCATACTTTTTTCGACTATACGCATCGTGCAGGTTGGTCAGGACGGAAAGCCTCGATCGCCAGACCCGAAATGGCTGACTATGTGGACTATCATCGAATGTTCAACAGGTAAAGTCGCCAGACTTACTCTTGCTTATCAAACTGACACTTTACCAGCTGTCATCATCGGCTGCTGTCCAGTACTTGCATCCGTCGTACCCAAACGCCGTACACGGCCATCAGATACCGTCTCCTATGATACCCAAGGGTACATTCGACAGTCACCCAACCGGTCTGGCGAAGGTGCGCCAAGAAGTCACGGCTTGAGAAACATACTCAGCTCTAAAAACCGGGAGAAGAGCAGTGAGAAGAACTCGGGCAACATTAGCATATCGAGAACTGGGCACGAGAGTGAAGAAGAGCTCCCACCACGTCGCACAGAAGGCGCTGGTATTCTTATCACAGACGAGATACGAGAGCAGTATAGGCTACGTATGAAAGAGGACCAACGCATGGAAGAAGCGCGCCTAAAGCTTGAGCAGTCGCAGGTGTGATCTTATATAGTTGAATGTATGAACGCTGTTACGGAACTATACTTCGTCTTGCAATCTTGCTGAACAAACTTGAATGGATGACAGCAAGAGTCTATGCCGTGTGCGACTAACTATGAGACGTCGAACAGTAGGAGACGGCAGTTGTTGGCTTAAGACATCACAATACATGATGAAGAATTGTCGCATTTGTGAGTGAGCCAGAAGCGCCACCTAGGTTATAGCATCTTCTAGACCGATATACTGTACTCATGTAGAGCTTGTTTTGTGATATATAATCCGGGTGGCGAAAGCATACTGCTGTGGATGAGACGGGCGCTAGTGGGTGCGGCAAGTGCCGAGCTTGATTGCGCAGAACTTGAGCAGGCGCTCCCAGACAATTACTGCGTACTTCCTTCTCCACACCCACCCACGCCCCAACCCGCTGCATCTAACGCGCAACCACTTTCACGACTGACGAAACACCTGTTACGACCGTCTGAACACGCACTCGCGATAGCCTTACGTCATACGTTACGGAAGTCGCGTTCCTCGTCGCTCCCTTAGTTTCGCACCCACCGCTCAATCTCGAATCCACGCGACAGCTCTCCCATCAACGTCCGCCCTCACTATGGCTGTGGATTTTTCGAGCGACTCGCCTCTGGCGATGCAGCTGCAACAGGTAGTCCAGCCGAAGCTCGCTGAGTTTGGATGGACGACTGGCGGCGAAGACACGACGCTTTTCGAGTACATTCTCCTTATGCTGGCCAACGACAAGAACGAAGCGCAGGTCGCATCAGAACTCTCAAATGATTTGCTCGACCTGGGTCCGGAGAACACAGAGACACAGCAGTTTGCGCAGTGGTTATTCGAGCAAATCGAGCACCTGAAGCAGTCGAGCGGCGGCAATGCACAAGTCTCGCAGTCAATCGAAAACCAGATGGACGGCTCATCAAACGACAACATGGCAGCAGCGCAAGATACAGACATGGAAGGCGCGTCAGAAGGTCAAGGCAATATGTATGATACCACCCCAATTCCCCGCCGCTTTGGCGCAGCCACTTGTGCGAGAAATCGCTCGAAGGAGACCACGCAAGCGCGCGAACGCCGATCCGAGGCGAACGCAAAGCATGCGATGGCTCTTCTGCGCTTACAATCCTTTGCGTGCTACAATGAACAAATTCTAACCGTGAACAGTCCTACAGGTCCCAAGGCTATGCGTAACGGTAGCGGCGCCCAAGCAGCACGTCCAGCGCGCGGCGGTCGGATGCTTAACCAGCTTAACAAGAACATGGACCGCAACAACGACTCAGTATTACATCGCGTACGTGGCGCCGGCGGCGGCGTTGGAAGAGTGAACGCACACGCCCGTGATCCACCGAAAGGCCCACGAGGCCAGAACATTGGTCGCGGAATGGAAGCCATGGCCAACGGTCGTGGTATGGGCAATGCCAACATGAACATGGGGCAAACCAACGCTGGTATGAATGGTATGGGAATGGGCGGTATGCCAGGAATGCCCATGCCGGGAATGGGCGGTCAGAACAACATGCCAGGCATTGGCCTGAACCCGCAACAGCAAATGGCGCTCATGCAGATGTACGAGCAACAGGCGCAGATGATGCAACAGATCTTCTCCGGCGGCCAGCCAGCTGGCTTCGTCAACCCCAACTTCCACAACAACCGCAATGGACCTAAGAAGCCATTACACCAACGCATAGATCGGTCACACCAGGGCGGCAGAGGCATGAACCCGAACGCCAAAACTTTCCAGAAGAAGGAGGGCGAGGACGAGACTATGGCCGATGGCCCAGCTGGAGAGAACGGCAGCGGTATGGACGTCGAAATGCCTTCTGGGCGCCCAGATCCCTCTTCCACCATGTGCAAGTTCAACCTGCGATGCAGCAACCCCGACTGCCACTTTGTCCACCAGTCGCCCGCCGCGACACCTGGCACACCTGTCGACATGAACGATACGTGTGATTTTGGAGCGGCGTGTAAGAACAAGAAGTGTGTTGGCAAGCACCCATCGCCCGCACAGCGTCAAAAGTTCCAGTCAGAGCAGGAGTGTGCGTTCTGGCCCAACTGCCGCGATCCCTCATCCTGCCCTTACAAGCACCCTACTGCGAAGCCATGCCACAACGGCGCCGACTGCACAGTGGAGGGTTGCAAATTTGGCCACAGTGCCATCATGTGCAAGTTCAACCCGTGTTTGAACCCCCGCTGCTTGTATAAGCACGAGCCCGGTCAAAAGAAGAACACAACTAATGTCTGGGTTGCTCCTAAAGAGGGTGAACATGTTAGCGAGAGGAAATTTGTTGACGATGAGCAAAAAGAGGAGCTTATCATCCCTAACAAGGACCAGGAGATGCAACAGGCCCCGGCGAACGAGAGTGTGGATGTGCAGTCATAGAAGGACTTGTTGGAACGGCTGAAATGGGACAAGGGCGGTGGATATGATACCATTGAGACGCGGATGGAAGGTGCCGTTGGCTGGGAATGTAGAGCATTGTACATTAAGTCTGGCGTTAGGGTTGGTGGCATTGCCCCGACTTGGAGGAGAGAACTACTGGTTTCTGGCGGCCCTCTGGGGCTGCGCTCTTCTTCTTACAAATTCGCGTCCTCATGCGTGACATCCGAGACTTTCTAACATGTACCCTGGAGATTACCCACTATTTTACGTTCATGTGATAATGGAGAAAAAGACCGTGTATGTCTTAAGTACATGGCGAGGACCTAGGAGCACATGCTTCAACTAAGAGCAAGAACAAATCCAGCCACGATGCAGAGTATATGCATGGTGCCGGATAACACGGTAATACGAGTCTTGGAAGTATAGCGATGCGCGCTCGCGGGTGACTATGGGAAGAAACTATGACGAATGAGGCATAGCCGATCCGCCACGCCTGCTCAGCCACCCTCTTTCGTACGCCGCGACATCTGGTGTGTGATCAACTCCGCATTCTACCTATACTCTGACCATCTGTCGCTCCTTCCTTCTACCTGTTCATACTCTGCTTTCTATACACACTCCGTTCGTTCTTTCCTTCTTCACCTTTCTTCTCGGAGGATCGCCATCTACTTCGGAAGCAAACGCCCAACAAAGTTCGATCGACAGCTGAGGAGAGATTGCCCAGCTTCGCCGCCCAGCAATACGACGTGACAGTCTTTTTGTCCTCCGAGGAACCCATCTTTCTTACACCACACTCTTTGTGACCTACACAAATCGCCACCATGTCTAAACCATATGTACGTTTCCACAACTGTCAGCACCTCTTGTCGCATTGCGCGACATCAACCCATCTCTTTACTGTCGCAAACCCATTACAGTACTAATGATTCCTTAGGACCAAGGCGCACCACCCGCCTACCCTCCGCCAACCCACCAAGATGCCGGCCCAGCCCCCGGTGGCATGCAGCCCTCATATTACAACCAGGGCGGCGGCGCGCCAGACTACTACGGCGGCAGCCCGAACCCCTACCAACAAGGCCCGCCCCAAGGCCAGTACGGACCGCCACAGGGCCAATACGGTCCTCCTCAAGGACAATACGGATACGGAGGCCAGCAGATGCAATACCAGCAGGGACCGCCACCCCCAGGCGGCTACTACCAAGATGACAGGAGGGCCGATGGCGGCGGCGGAGGCTTGTTCGCTGGATTGTGCGCTGGTCTGGCGTGCTGTTGTTGCTTGGACTGCTTGTTCTAGACAGGTCGCTGTGGACAAACAGTGTTGGAGGGATTGATAGAAATGGAATGCGCAAGAGGCGGCATGTTACATGGGGCAATCTGGCTTTTCGACCACGGTAAATCCGTATACCATGCGAACATGGAGTGACGGGAAGAGGATTCGGCGTACAGACTATAGACCGATGGGCTTTCTTTTGTTCTATTTCAATTGGGGTCTCTATGGATATGACTGGTTATCGATCCGAGGGCATATTAAAGAGTACTGCCAGCTACCAACTTACCTAATTCGACGATTTCATTTTCACAATCTCTGCCGCATTGACCTTTTCCAGAACTTGTTGGCTGACAATCCAGAGACCTGCGATCGAAGACCATTTGCCACGACCCGAAAAGCAGCAGCTCGAAGCTAGGCGTTTGCCCTGCTACACCGTCACAATTCGCAGTGCAATCATTCACAGCAATGCGCAACCTGGGCATTAAGTGGAACGTACATGACTATGCATGTCTAGCCAGCGATTCGGACGTACTGTCAGACTTCACTTCGTCGATCATAACCTCGCAGTCTCCCACGCTTCTCGCGGTTCTTTGAACATCACTTACCTGGGTATATAAGACAACTTCCAAGATTGTTTGCTGGTACCGACCTCGGTCCGCTTAACGGACGGTCTCTCACCGTGACATAGCGACGTTCGAGCAAGGACGGCGTCTAGTGCGAAGCAATCGATATTCCCCGTCACATCTCCAGGACTTCACTGTTATTGAAGTCAATCATGGCGAGTAATAACAATCCACCGGGGTACACCCCTCCTGTCATTCTTGATACCTCGACTATGGATGTTCCAAGTTCGACTGGGTCGAGCTCTGTGCTTCTCCCTATGGAGACGGCACCGGGTTACTTCTGCGAAGTAAGTCGTTATGAGACTCAGCGCAGACGCGTGATAGCTAACGAGGTCAGATCTCCTCAAAGTGCCAGTCGGAAAACACGTCCGACGCTCCCAAATGGCTCTACTGTCAACAGTATGATTACGATATCGCTGCTTATTTTTCTTGCGTCTGCAAATACACAAACACACTGTCCAACAACGAATACTTCTCCGCCTCTTGTGTACTGCAAGAGTGCAACGGCGCGGATGCGAGAAAGCGTGAGTACCGTGCTCCGCCACCAAGTGAGGGAAATGGCGAGTGAGTGAGAGTACTAATCGACAATTGTTTAGAGTTTCTCGCTATGTATCGAGCAGCCTGCCAGCAACGTGGTACGAGCTTAATAGACATTTCTCCGGGTTGGACTCCGTACGATCAACCACTACCCCCACAGTCTACCGCTACTGTCAGCTTTCAATCTCTTACGTCTACTCAACCGGGTACATTGACTCAGGCCACAAGTGCAACTAGCTCTCCAGCATCGCTAGACGTATCCACAACGCAGTCTACGAAGACTACCACCAATACAATCTCCTCTGCAATGCCAACACCGACGGGCCCTGCTGATGGGCAAATCCCCATTTGCGGCGTATGTTCCCTAAGCTTCTAACATAAGTTCACCCACTAATGGCCATCAGATTTCCGACAAATGCATGACCAAGAAGCCACAGGGCGAACCGTCATGTAACACTGGTGATCTTGACTGCATCTGCAAAGTCAGCAACTCGCTCGAGAAAAACACCGAGTTCGACCAGCAATGCGTCCTAGACGCTTGTTATGGCGATATCGGAAGAGAAGGTGAATCACTCTTTCCAAGCATAAATCCGCACACAGCCTAATGCTAATTTCCTTCCAGAGTTCCTAGACAGCCTTTTCTACCACTGCAAGAAGGTTAACAAGGAACTAATTGACATTCCGAAGCGGTGGGAACCGTATCTTCCAGCTACCTTCCCTTCTGCAACGCCTGCCTCAGTCCCACCCGTCGACTCCAATGGCTCTGTCTCTGAGAGTGCCCGCCAGCCCTTTAAGCTCACTGGTGGAGCCATCGGAGGCATTGTCACCGCAGCCGTCGTCGTCCTCATTATCGTCGCTGGTTTGATAAAGCTTTGGTGGGATTCCAGGAAGAAGGCCAACACGCTTAAGAAGGACAATGCGAAACTACAAGACGCTACGAATCCAGAAGGTATGTCGATGAGAATCAATACCTTGATCAGCGATTCGTCGATACCTGAGTTCGCGTCGCGTCGTGACACTGCAAGCGCAGGCCGCGGCGCAGACACTTCCACGTACCACGCGTCGGTCTACGATGCCACACTCATTGGTTCGCCGCGGAGTATGGACGTACACCCCGTTCATGGTTACGGCACTGCACCTCGCGAATATGGCACAAAGACCGAGGACTATAACATGTCGGAGTATGGCGACGACAAGTTCACTGGACATGGGCGGCAATACAGTCGTGATCACAGTCGATACGAGCTTCCTGACAACGAGAATCGAGGTTACCAGACAGCGCCGAATCAGGAAAATTCTGATGACGACTCGATGAGTAGATATAGTGCCCGCCGGAACAGCTACGGCGACGAGACGGTAGATTTGCAGCGGCAGCGAGGACAAGACGCAACAAGCGATTGGGGGATTGCGCAGTCTCGTGAGTGGACAAGGGAGCATGAAGAAGACTGCATTCGGAGGAGTGCACGTTATTGAGACTGCATGTTTTGGAGTTCTCAACGTTATCTCCCGTTTCCCACTGGTCACTTGTCTCAACTAAGTAGCTCAGAGACTTGTGAGATTGGTCCTGCGGATGCCCGTTGGGTGACGAACCTGGTTTAGACATACATTTGTCAACCAAGTCGTACACTTGAGGCAGTGCATGCGAACTGGTAGTACGAAAATAGCATTACGTGCGCGTTCATGTGGTTGGCCGTTTGTGAAGTGGTGTTAAGATTGCTCCGCCGGTGCTTGTGTAAGGTGAAGCAGGGGACGAGTGTTCGTTGGGCTGGGGCAGTCGGTAGTCGGTGGAAGAGCAAACATGGGGCGTTTGCACTTAAGAAGTCGTGAGTCCGAATCTTTTACCGTCTTGTTTGGTCGGTTTCTTGATCCAGATCTCCAGCGATCTGCAATGATCTTCGATATGTACTTCTCCATCTTGTTGCTCTTATTCGGCAGCGTCGCTGCTCAAGAGCGTGACAAGTTCTGCATCGCTGCGAAGCCACCATTAGCGCTTCCTGGTTGCACTGTAAGTACGGCCCAAGAGCCACACGATCGTTCCAATGGACTCTTCTACTGACCCTAATGTTAGAAGCAATGTCTCATTGGAGAAGGAAAGGTCCTCGATGGCAATTGTGCCGATAACCTCGAAGGCTTTTGTGAGCTTTCCGACGTTGTTCACATACACTTCAATATGTATGGTGTATGTCTTCTCAACGCTTGTCCAAGTGTGACAGACCGACAAGGCAAGCCTTTGATTTATACACAACACGGAATCAGGATTTACTAACCATAGGCCATAGACTACGTAAACATGTTCAAGGCGGCGTGCAAAGGAACACACGAAGATTACTTCGAAAATGAGTTTAACTATGGGGGTAATGAGTTCAACTATAAAGATTTGCTCACGGGAAAGCCATCAGGTAGTATTGCAGCGAGTACTAAGGATTCGGCGACTAGCTTTGAGGCGATGTCAACGTATGAGACCACTATTGAGATACTTACGTCGAATACTCCATCACCATCGACCAGCACTTCGGCATCGTCAAGTTCGGAGACGGAGAAGTCATCAGAAGCGCCATCGCCGCCACCCGCGACTTCGACGCCAGCTGCAGCACCTAGCTCTACGAACGAAGGAAAACCTACATCCGTTGTTGCAGCTCCTGCTCCAAGCAATACTATCCCTCCGAACGACGTCACTATCCAGTCGCATGTTCACATCACGATCTCCAACTCTGAGCTGCCAGCCCCCACAAATACTCATGCTGCAGAACCGACTCTAAGTACGACTTCCATTGCCGGCATAGCAGCGGGCGGCACTGTAGCTATTGCTCTGATCATCGGCCTTGTGTTCTTCTTCCTGCGTCGCCGTAAGCACCGAGCCTCTCTCGCTTCATCCGCAGACATTTGGGAGCCCTCTCGCAATACTAGTCCAAACCCCAAACTTCCAGTTATCGAGAATGATTCAAGCTTTGGTCGTCACTCAAAAGTCGAAGCCGGTCCACAAATGCATCAGCACTCGAAAGCCGAACTACATAGCGAAAGCGCACCGCCACCGCCACGCCCCCAAACTGCACACAATGGCTATCCGAACCCACCGGAGATGCGCGGCGGAAGTGGTAATGAGAGCTCGCGATTCTACCGCCCAGCACAACAGTCACATCTGCACCGTCATGGTAGTAACATGGATTCTCGATATCCCGAACTGGGATCTCACACGGCACCGAGCATACCGTCGCCGGCCTCACCTGTTTCGGCTTCTTCAACAATGCAAGGCTGGCATGCTAACACCCCATCTGGAGTACCTACCAGCCGGATGAGTAGTGCTGATCTCCGCACCGAAGGAATGAGAAGTCCAGTCAGCGAACTTGGTACGAATACACCACTCCGCTCAACACGCTCGGCAGAGCTACACGGCGCTGAGATTACGAGCCCGATAAGTGAGCTTGGAAGCGACACCTTTTCCAGTGGTGGTAATGGGGTGGCCGAACTGCATACTGATCCTGTACTGCCGTCGAAGCTTGGACCGGGCAATAGAGGAGATATGACGGCTGTTATCGCTGAGATGGAGGGCTCTCACATACAGAAAGGACACCGTCATGGGTTGTCAACAAACTCGTAGTTCGTCTGGGTAGTCATGGGCATTTGAATATCTAGTTTGTACGATAGACATGTAGATCTAATACGGTGCGAAATAATACAACTAACCTTTCGTCACTGACTCACATCAACATTATGAATTTCACCCTTAGCACTTTTTCTTTGAACACGCTGTTTCATCAGAACTATCGTCTCAATATTATGTTCTGAGTATTTGAAAGACGAGTTTCACAAGCGCGGCGCACGAACATGTATCGTCGATGCGCCATGCTTGTGCGACGCTGTGCGAAGTGACAGCCGTTCTATTGGAACGCAAAAAACGGATACTACAAGGCAGTACTTACAGAACCTTATATAGAAGTAAGATAACGAGGAGTGAGAATCGCGTCAGTGAGACTGAGAAACAGCTCTCTTGAGTTGACGAGAAACCAATTATCAGCCGCTTCATCACCTCTCTCCACGCTCACACACCTATCAACGAAGCCCAGTCGTGCGAAGATATTCAAGAGTCTACCAGAACGTGTTCTATACTTTCATGCAGGGTCCCGCTTGTGTAAGTATCGACGGGCCGGCTATCAAGTCCTTTTTAGCAAGTCTTTACGCATTGAGAAGTCGAATAATGCTAAGAGAGGCCTCCTTGTTGCTATGAACAGGCTCCCACATCAAGATCAGCCACTGTTACAGGACTAGGTCACGTTGCAGCAATGGAAGACCTTTTGTGGCATACCACTGTACTCTCAGTAAGCTTGATTTGGCGGGTTCAACACGTTATAGATGAGCACATGGAGTATTAAGGAGACATTGTATAACGTCGAGTGAAGGTAAGGTGTAGAGATGATACGCGCAAGTGTTCTAATGTGCGATTAAAAGCATGCGATAGCCTCCTCTATACTAAGGCTGAGTTCGCATACTTACATTGCCCACTAGCACCAAGCAAGGCTACAGCTCAAATTACCATATTGAGGTCAAAAACATGTATGTGATTTCGCCTCTAGTGATCTTGAACAGAGACTCATAATATTCTAGCAACCATCTTACATCAGAGACACCATGGCAGATACAACGCTCACAACATCCATTCTCCCAATCTCCACACTGGAGGTAGGGAGCGATTATACCGCTGGCAACAACGAATTTATCTACTATGGCAGCCACGGAAAAGCCATTTTGATAGGTCTCGCAGCCACCGTTGCGATTCTCTTCTCCATCGTCTTATGCATGGCATGCTGCTGGCCGAAAGAAAAAAAGAAGAATGAGCGAGGAGGATACGTGACTACGACTTACTGGAATGGGACTGGAAACAAAGGGAGGTGCTGTTGAGTGTTGTGATGAAGCAAGTGTGGTAGGAATCTAGTAAGGTCAGGTGATTGATAAGGCAGTTGCAGTGGAAAAGATAGTTGAATTGGGCCGCTAAGGTCGTTAAGCCGTCAGCCTCGGTACGCGCCCCCTTACGGCGGTCATCGGAGCTACCGGCTGCTCCCCACCTTTTCAATGTAGGTGCTAGCACCACGTCACTCCTGTCTCATCTGCCAATAACAACCCTATACATGTCAAATCATTTGCAATCCATGTCTCACAAGTCACAATCCATCGGCAGCTTCAGGGCTTATAGTACACGCCAACAGCGAGCGGGAAAGAAAGAGCCTGTCAAGCGCCAAAGACCAACATTAGTTTGCGATCATTGCAAAGCCTCTAAACTCCGATGCGACAGGAACCGGCCCTGTAGTAGGTGTGTCAGGCGAGATGGCGGCACATCCTGCTCTTACAATGGATTGTCACGCGCACGTGGTCAGCCGGCCATTGAGGAAAGACTGCAACATCTTGAAGCTAAGGTCATTCAATTGCTGGATGCAACAGATGCGTCAGAGCCAGTACATAGCTCGAGATTGCCTTCCAACTCCACTGGTCAACAGGCCCATGTGTCCAGTGGTCGTGAGCTGGGGTTGCCGAAGAACCAATTTCCTACTGTCGTGGAAGAAGTTATGGAAAGCATCCACCAGCTGCGCTTGGAACTACCTGCGACGGTTGATGAGCCCGGCCTTGAAGAGTCGATCGCCGACGGAAACGACGTTGTCAGTAAGAGCATTCTCGGCTTACCAAGTGCATCCTCGCAAGGCGCCATCTTGTCACAATATATGCCATTGCAGAAGGACGCTGATCACCTTCTGGAAACCTACTTCGGAAGTGGCACGTTTGTGCAACCCTTCATTCATACAAGACAGTTCCAACGAGAATACCATACTTTTCAAGTTGAACACTTTCAAGCAGCCTCAGCATTTTGGCTGAGTACCCTTTTCTCTATCTTCTCAATCGCTGCGTTAGTTCACGAAGGAGCAGCAGGAGAGAAGACAGCGCAGACACCTAGCTGCGAGTTTTACAATGCTGCAGGAAAGCTTTTGGCGCTTGGCGATTATCATGAAACGCAGCGAGACGCTCCGGAAGCATTGTTACTGTACGCCCATTGCAAAAGCCTCAGAAGTCTGGATCCCAACCACGAATGTGGCGCCATCATCTGTATGGCTGTACGGCATGCATACGAACTAGGATACCATCGCGATCCCGATACCTTCGGCAGGTTCACAGTTTTCGAAGGCGAGATGAGAAGACGCTTCTGGGCTTGTTGCAAGCAGGTGGATATCATGGTGTCTTTCCAACTTGGGCTTCCCAATAACATTATCCTCGAAAATTGCGATACCAAGTCTCCTTCAAACTTACTGGACTCTGATTTCGACTTCGACACTCAAATTCTTCCCCAAGCTCGACCAGAGAGTGAGCCAACCCCAATTCTATGGTTCATTGTTAAAGATAGGTTGATGCCTGTATTCGCCAGAATATGTCAAGCCGCGCTGTCTTTGCGTGTCAAGAGTGAGATGGAAATCATGGAGTTGGAAACGGAGGCGAGAAAAGCATATGCGACAATCCCGAACATCCTACGATGGCGTTCAGTATCTGAATCCACCTCTGACCCACCCTTCTTGGTCATGTGTCGATTCTTTCTCGAGCTTCTGTTTTTGAAAAGCTTATGCATCCTGCACTTGAAGTACATGGTACGTGGCAGTACTCATAGCATTGTGCAATGCACCCAGGCCGCCAGTAGCATCGTAAGGAGTGTTGCCGACATTCACTGTGAAATTCGACCTGGAGGCCGTCTCCAAGCAGTAAGCTGGATGTTTAACAACTTCGTGATGACTGATTTCTTACTTGGCGGGAGCACTCTTTGTCTTTATATCAACTTGGATCGTCGAAGAAGTATCCCTCAGGGTTCGATGATGGTTACGTTGGAAGAAACCCTTTTGCTCCTCAAGACAGCTCACTCTATTTGCGTGGATAGATCCTTGTCCAGTATCGACGCGAGAAGATTGGGACGAGCGATAAATTTTACATTAGAATCAACAGACGTCAAGCAATCTGCTTTCACACAGCCAACACTAGGATCAGCAACAGGATGCCAGCCGCAAACAACACCGGAGACCATAGTACTTGGAATCCCAGACTGGCCTGTTGACTCCACTAATCACAATACATACTCAGAGGACCAGTTCACTTTCAGTACGCTCGATCCGTTCGACTTCATAAGCAACGGGTTGATAGATATCGAGCAATTCTGTGATACGACCACGTATGCTAATGATTTCAACATTACATGATGAGCTGGAGCGCAAAGCTGTGGCCCGTTTCAATTCGAATACACAGCCAAAACATCTGATGCTCTGGAGCTACCATGGCTGAACGTTATTCTTGCGCACCACCTTCCCGACATCCTCGTCCCGGCGACCTTCGACGACATCGCGAACGAGTTCCGCTCCAATCTTCGGATCAATTGCTCCCATCTTCTTCATAGCCTCGGGATCACCACCCAAACCTGTAGCTAGCATGCCAGGGCTGACTGCGAACACCTTGACGCCATCCTCCTTGAGCATTCGGGCCCATTCCAGCACCATCATATTCATACCAGTCTTGGCTGCTCGATACGCCGTGACTGCAAAGGATTCCTTGGGCCAGCCTTTGGGAGGGGAGCGGTTTATGGGCATCGCTAAGTTGTCGTGCTCTGTGAGGGTGCTTGTGCCACTGGTGATGAAGACCAGTCGTGGGTGAGACGATTTGAGAAGCAAC
>Ga0058698_10000813_pt1 | contig 15763 bp, 16 predicted proteins | sample AgamicAsSfe_FD_67288 | JGI IMG/M metagenome (GOLD analysis project Ga0058698, IMG submission 67288) | Agave microbial communities from Guanajuato, Mexico - As.Sf.e | ecosystem: Host-associated > Plants > Phyllosphere > Phylloplane/Leaf | place: Guanajuato, Mexico | collected 2012-05-30
ATGGGCTCTCATTCGTCGCGTAGACCGTGCGCAGACGAGAGCGCTAATGTAGCCTTCTAACGCGCCACGCAACCATTACAGAAAGTAAGGGACCCAAACTTTTCGCAAACCAAAACTACTGGTTAGATCGACAGGCTGTGTCTCCTACCCATGTTGTCCACGAGCATTTTGGGAAGCTACCCCCGGAAACTGCTTAGCCACAAAAGTTGTTAAGTTGTCTCAGTCGCGTGCACTGGCTCCAATCATGTCTTTTCAGCTCTAGTGATGATGCTATTCAGGACAAGGATGTTGAAGCAACAGCACAGTGGGTTGACATACCGACGGGCAAGGACTGGATTATTTCCCAAGTATGGTCAGTCGTTGCTTTGATTATCCAATGTCGTCTTGCTGATACCGGATGCGATACGCAAATGTAGGCTTCCGGCAGAAAGAAAGCCCGATAATCAACGAGATCACTCAAAGAGTTGTTCGATTTAGTGGTCAGGTCAACCTTGGGGCTACCGTGACGCTTTCTGCAACGAATAGATAATCATCATTCAGGCTACGTTTCCGGGAAGTAGCAGAGATCTCTTCTATAGACGGCAGTAGAACTCATGATCCTCAGTGCTGAAACCGATAGACATTGTCAGCTCTATCCTGGTCTTGTGTTTTGCCTCGGTGGTAGTGCCGCAAAAACGGGTGGGCCGCCTCTTCGCGTCTTCTTCACCGGCGAAACATGCATTCGGCCTTGCAGAACCCAGTTTCCCGGCTCTGAATTCCAGATTTTTCTGATTGGGCGATGGTATGCGGGTTCTCAAAACGGTATGGGGTGGGTCGCGTAGCATTCCAGGTTTTGTTTGATTGGCTGGTTTGAAGCAAGGCTGAGGTATATCATCTTCTTCATGAACTTCCCTACCTTTTTCTTCCCATGCTTAAGTCGAGTCTTCCATCTTTTTCACTGCCAAAGTATAGAGATGTATGGCTCATCATGCCTAAACAAACTAAATCGTACGCAGCGCGAATCCCTCGTAGTGTCTGGAATGAGCACAGAGACACGATAGAAACGCTGTTTCTCTACGAAGATAAAACCCTAAGTGGTGTCATGGGCGCAATGAAGAGTCGTGGGCTCTACGCGAGGTCAGTGGCTCTCTGAAAGAACTCTCCAGGCAAAGCACTTATCTCAGCTGACGTATATCCAGTGAGTCTCAGTATGAGCGTCAACTCAAGGTGTGGGGTATACGGAAGAACTGGAAGAAGGGGGACCGGTCTCAAACAACCCGTTTTCTTGAACTGATGGATGATCTGAGAAAAACAATAGCATTACAGATCGATAGCGTGGGACAATTGGAAGAAATGCTTGCTCCCTATTCCCAATTTTGGCCAGGTACAGGTGAGTTACTGGTCTCGTAAATATGAACGTGTACCAAGTTGCACACCGGAAGTTCTACACAACTTTGCTAATCGTCTCAAGATCTCGAGGGCATTGTATCTGAAGACATTCCAAATCTTGCTCGATGGCTAGCAGAGCATTCTGTCTTCGTCGAGTGCATTGAAAACAGGCTGAAAGAGCGCAATTCGCCCATCGTCGCACGGGAATGGAGGCAGTCCTTATTCAAATGGATCCATAAGATTGAGTTGGTATTCGTGAAGCTCTGCCCTTTCATACAAGGTACGTTCTGCATTATGCCAGCAGGTGAAGAGCTCATCAGTATTGTAGGGTTGATTGATATGTCGGTTGCGATAAATAATTTGATGAAATGTGCCTTGGAGCTGATAAGGCGCAAGATTAACATAGAGGAGATCAACATAGAGGACTGCTTCCCAACAGGTGGAGTTGAAGACCTACACATGTCGGATCTAGACCTCTGTCACCATACACAGTGCGACAGAGAAGAGTTGCCTTCCTCTTCGATGAAAGCATGGGATACTCGCATGTGGGAGTCGATGGGTGTTACATGTGAGGAATGGATCACTCGAGGATGGGATATCTTTTTTGGGAGTTGGGGATGACTCGAGAGGTTATCGGATGAGCGCATGTATTGGATCAGGTTCATGTACGTTGGCATGAAAGAGAGAACGGATAGACATCGTGTTAGTGTATCCGTGCAAGCGCGCGGAAACGACCCGCTATGACATGTGAATCTTCCCACACCATCTCCCATTAACTTTCAACAACTCAACCTCCATCATGCCGCGACGTAGCTGGACCCCCGAAGAATCCAAAGCGGGATTGCCGTCGCATGGCGATTCGCGATCCCACGAAGCGCGCACCCATAAGAAACACCACCGATCGCATCGCTCGCGCTCTCCCCGTCGCGACGATGACGGCCACCGACACAAGCGACACCGTTCGCGCTCACCACCTGCACCGAAGCCTGTAGCTTTACCCTACAAAGCGAAACCGCTATCGAAGCGACAGTATGACGAGTACAAACCGCTGTTCCAATCCTATTTGGACATACAGAAGCAGATACAACTTGATGATCTAGATGAGCGGGAGACTAAGGGACGATGGAAGAGTTTCGTCAGTCGCTGGTATGCGCCCATATCCTCCTACGCTTTGCACAGATAGACCAGCCAATACTAACATTTCAGGAACCGTGGAGACCTAGCACGAAGCTGGTACGACCCATCCATGTTGAAAACAGCCCAAGAAACCGTACAATCCTACCGCGCATCTTCTCCTCGCGCCCCCACGAAACGAGCCTCACCAAGCTACGCACCAAGAGAAGAAGCGACATCAGACCAGAGCGACGATGACTTTGGCCCAGCACCACCCAGCAATCTGCAACGGCACCAAGGCCACGGACCAACGATCCCCAAACTAGACGACCTAACCTACCGCAACGAGCTCCGCGCCGAGGATCGCGAGAAAGGCCAGATGGACTACGTAGACGACATCCGTCACGCCCGCAAAAACGACCGCAAATCTCAGAAAGAAGCCTTAGAAGACCTCGTCCCGCGCGCTGACCCAGGCTCCCGCGAGCGCCAGCTCGAAAAGAAGCGCGAAACAACCTCCACGCTGAACTCCTTCCGCGAAGCCAAAGAAGCCGGCGAACTGGAAGTACCAGAGTCGGATCTAATGGGCGATGACGGCATAGACATGTACAAGAAGAAGAAGAAGGAGCAGGAGAGGCAGAAGAATGAGAGGGAGATACGGAGAGAAGAGATTGCCAGGGCGAGGGAAGCGGAGAGGAATGAGAGATTGGCGGAAAGAAGGGAGAAGGAGGGCAAGACCATGGACTTTTTGAGACAGATTGCTGCGGAGAGATTTGGGTAGGTGGAAGGGTTGGTTGTGATATCGGGTAGGGTAGCGTTGTCACAATTGAGTAGGCAGGGAACATTTCTTGGATGCAGCGTATAGGTTCATAGTTGACCTGACTGATGCCAGTCCTGCGTGATTGAGTGTAATATACAGATATCAGAACCTCCAAATGAGTTTGTGCTTGCGAGACGCTAGTAGCCTTCGTGCCATCATCATATCCAACCCATATACTCCTAGATTCCGTTCTTATGCTCCAAAATTCATGCACCTCACGATGCCGCCGCAGCACCGCCCCTTCCCTTCTTCCTATCATGGTTCACAATGCCTCTCTTCCGGTGATTTTGCGCCGTCTTCCACCTAACGTACAGCATGATGAAGTCCTTGAGACCCACAAACATACATCCACCAACAACACTTCTTCCCCAGCGCGTCTGGAGGAAGCCTGTTGGCTTGCCCACTCCGCCGACCTTGCCACCGGTGTTAATCCAGCCGCCGAGCCAGGACATCGCTGGCGCGCCAGTCGGAGGTGTGACCCATGAGCTCGGCAGGGTATGCTTGAGCAATTCACCCATTGCGGCGGCTATGGTGGGGAAGATAAGGGCACCGAGGATGGTGTCAGCGAGGGATGTGGTGGAGAAAGTGACGCCGCGTTCGCGTCGGACACGTCGAGGTCGTGGGGCAGCAGGCTGCATAGGGATGTTGGGCGCAGGTGCTACGTCTGGTTGAGCATCGTCGATGAGTTGAACAGCCGGCATGTTGGCATCATCTTGGTCATCTTGTGGAGGCGCGTCGATCGGCCCTGCTGGGCCTCGTGCAGCTCGTACAGGAGGATCCTCAAGCGCGTCGTCGTGATCGGCTTCGCCATCGTTGTTCCAATCTGCGAAGATGTCCAAGTCGAGTTCAATCTCCACCTCTTCTACCACGTCCTCATCACCCAAATGGTCGTGGTCGTGATCGTGTTGGGCTTGTGCCTGTACATCTGCGGTTGTGTCTTCGCCAGCTCGTGGCTGGATCTCCTTCAACCACTGCTGCTCTCGTGGTAACCAGACTCGTTCGTAATATGCGTTGTAGAAACCTCGGAGATATGGCAGCGCGGCGAAGGTGAAAGCGGCGCTCGGTGGCCACTGCAGCTGTAGCATGTCATCGCCTGGCTGTCCGGAGCTGACGAAGAAGATGAGAGGGAGGAAGGGCAGGAATGAGTCGGCAAAGGTTGTTCGGCTTGCGACCAGAACCGTCGGTATCAGAGGCAGTCCAAGATCCAGCCTCCAGTGATGCCTCAGGTGTTCGAGCCACTGCATTGTGACCGAGTTCACCGCGCGGTTTGGCGTCTCGTAGAGTGGTCCGAGGATCTGCAGCGCGTCTTGTGTGCCAAATATCTGGTATATAGTCGCAGTCCCAGAAAGCGTCAAAGTCGAATAGAGCGCTGTGCCTGTGACGAGTGCGAAGCCAGGGAGCAGTAGGCTACCCGTAAGACGCTCGACGCTCCGAACAACGTCCACCACGTAGCTCCTCGGCCGTTGTACCCTGATCTCGCTCTTGCATTGGGGACACAATATCTTCCCTGCCGATTTACCAGCTTGCCGTCGTGAGCTCGGCGCTTCCATGTCGGCTATCCAGTCTAGCAGGCACTTCTCGTGCGCCACCAGTGAGCACGCGCAAGGTGACCGCCACTCCGATGTTGTTTCGTCATCTTCCGTCTCGTCATTGAAGCAGATCCAGCATCTCCGTGGTTCGTCATCCTCTTCTTGTTGTGGCGCGGTGGTTTGCGCGGGTGTCTCTTCCTGCTCCTGAGGCGCGGAAGTGGTTGACTGTGTAGACGGCGTGTTGAGTAGTAGCGTTTGCGAGTCTACCGACTGGCCAGAGAAGCTGCTCGATCGCTCCGTTTGCTCTTGCTGCGAGGACGACGATTCGGCAGGTGGTGCGGGTCTATGTCGCGACGCGGGGCGCTGAGACGGGAGAGACGCCATGACGGCTGATTGTCTATTAATGGAGGTGGGGAGTTGGGTGGGTGGTGGTATGGCTGAACGAAAAGAGACTAGTTTGACAGCCTAGACATCGAGCCCAGGACAGCAGGTGCTGCTAGAGTTGTCGCAAAAAAGTGTACAGATGTTTCAACGTCGGACTGCGGCTCGGTGTTTGTTGATCAGAGTTGCCGAAGATCTACAAGACGTCACCAACACCCTGACACCTGTAGCGCGCCAAGACCATGCACGTGCGCATGAACTCCATCTGATTCAGGTACGTAAACTCCTCTCATTACATGTACAGGACGTAAGGTCCCTATTACTTCGTCCATGTATTATGGGCATCCTGAATAATTGCAAATTCTCAAGGCAAGATGCTGTACTGAACGAAAGGCACAAACAAAACATCCACCAATCCATCATGGCCAAAGCCTTCCCTATCTCGTTCATTATCCAGATATCCCGCTACTCGTTCATTCCGAAAGCCTTCCAAAGTGGCCCGCCTTCTCGTTTCTTCGTCTCATTCGTTCCTCTTTATTACGCGGTTTGTGACGCTTACGAACAGCCTGAGTAGGCTTTCCCTAGAACTGTTAGCCGTCAACAAAACGTCATCAATCGAAACACCAGCACAACTTACAAGAGAAAAACCGGTCATCTCGCCAGGTCCCGGAACTGGGCCCCATCGAGGATCTGGTACCCCATTCGTGATTGATGTGGAAACCATGTAATGAAATCCATTCTCGTAGTCTGGTCCTCCTGGTAGTACTCTTGGAGGTGGTCGTAGAGTAACGGGAGGCGGAGCAGCATGACCCGGCATATTGCTCACAACAGATTCACGCCTGACAGCTTGACGAAAGTGATGCGGAACGTTGAACGTGGGCTGGCTGGGATCGCGCTGAGGCTGACGATGGGCCATCCGGTGCTCGAGTGTCGCGAGCTGCCGATTGACAAGATTTCGGTGCTCGATAGTGTTGGGAGAGTCGCCAAATGGCGATTCTTGGAGGATCGTTTGGCTTGGCTCTGGTCCAGGGGATACGCTCTCATAAGAAACCTCACATACCTTTTCAACGATCTCAACAAAAGATTTACTGAGACGAGAAGAATCGCAAGTCGAAAAAAATTTACTCACGTACCTTGGTCATCTCGTGTGGCGGCTCATGTGGAGAACGCGTCTCATACGCCTCTTCCATTGTTGACAGCCCCTGGTAGGGTGGAGCGGGCGACTTGCCCTTAGTGGTCGCAGCGGTTGGGCGAACAGGCGATGCGAAGGTTGGATCCAGACGCCAGTGTGAAGTGACGCTATCGCAGTCCGAGAGACTTGCGAAGCTATGAGCGTAGCGTCCGTCATCTTGATCATCCTCCTCCTCATCCTCCTGCACTTTAGTCTTCCCTGTACCATTCACGCCACCTTGCTCACAGACTTTGACCCAACCCTTCCCCTCCACGTACTCAATCTCAAAGTGGGGAGTGGCAGGATAGTACTGTATCGGAACTATATCTGGATCCACCTGATCGCCATCTTTGGCCAAACACTCTGAGCAGTCCAAGCGGCTCTCTTCAAGTAGATACTTTTGATGTGCCTCAAAGGTTCCGGGACAGTCGGTATGTGCGCAGTGGTACTGGCAAAGGAAGTGCTCTCGTGGGCCGTCGTAGTGGGATATGAAGAACATGATACACATGGTGGCGTTTCAGCGATGGACAGTGAACAAGCAAGTGTAATGGGAAACCACCGACGTAGATTGTATGTGGCCAATGGTGATTGCGAGAGGAATAAACTCGAATATCAACAAGAGGAATAATTCGAAATCAGAATCGGAAATGTAAGTGACCGTGGCAACGAGAATAAAAGTTGCACAGACCAGCCGCGCGGCGCAATCCTGCTTATAGCAAACGGAGGGATGGAAGTGACCGCGAGTTGTTGTCCTCTCTATGGTCAGATGACCGAATCTCGAGAACCTGACACAACTGATGAAGTCTGAATTCTGGTGGAGAGCATACGATATGAATGATACCGACGAAACATGAAAGCATGAGAATGAGATGAAAAGAATTGTGGGAAAGACTTTGTAGAAGGTGTTGGAGTATTGAAGTGATGCATTGATTCTACGGACGATTTGGCTATATAGGCAGTACGCTAGTCGGTGTGGCAGGTACTAATAACAACATGAGATGGCTCTTTCTTCAGAAGGCAGTATGCAAACGCTCATCGTCTTACCACCCTTTATTCCCGTTCATCTACGAATGATATCTTCTTGAGATAAGAGGAGAGAAGAGTAAGAAGAAGCAAGGGAGAAAGAAGATGTGAAAGTCCTATCAGAGTATAGCGACTCCAGGATAGAGACGGCATCGCTTGGGCGGACCGCGTTACTATAGCCCTCGCGCGTCTGCGGGCACGCACCACTGCTCGCATGCCAAATCTTGACGCTAGTCGCGTTGAGTCGTGCGAGAAAGCCACTGATCTGACATAGCCGGTCGATCCCCGGTTTATGCCTTTCGGGTTTGGGTAGGCAGCTCAGCGCATATTGACCCCAATTCCGAATACATGCCGCAAGGCTGTGTGTAGTACAGCTTGATCTAAATACCAGTGTCTGCAGGTGAAGTAGCTGTAGAGAGTTATGCCAAATGGCTAGATTAGTAGTCTTGGTAGTCTCAAGTAGTGATGTGGCGGTCTTCATGTTAGATGTCCTGTGTCCTTAAGGCTGATCGTAGTGCTGCTATTGCGGTGAGAGTGTGGTCTAAGGATCGCAGTGAGGACTGAGTTGATCATGGTGCTTTTTCTGTAGGCTTCATCATCCTGTATGATGTTGATGAAGACATGTATTTTTTATTAGTGCGATTTACTGATGCTGATCTCATCTTGGGATTGAAGGTGTTATTCCGGGCGCTCGGAATTCTTGGGAATCGCTAAGAGATAACATTGGCGAGATTAAAGATTAGTCGCGAAGGAATCCAGCCTGCTTTGTGGGCGCAATATCGAACTTCCAGGAGAGTTGTGATGATGCCAACGCCGCCAACATCTTCCCTTGCTACGACGTCCATTTGGCCAATAAATTGTCAACGACTGCATCATCTTCTCTTCTCGTTTTTGCCACAGCTTCTGATTGTCTCTGTCTGCGTTCTTTACTCTTTACAGTCTTTGCACGCAGAGCCATGCCGAAGCGTCGTGGCGGCGCCGATATCTCAGGATTCCATGTGGTAGCAGATGAAGTTGAACTATATCCATCGAAGCAGTCCTCAACCATCGGCTCGCTGTCTCGAGGTCTCTGTGACGCTTTCTTGGTGTATCGGTCGACGATGGGTTTTCGTGGACGACTATGGCTTCTTCTGCGATTAGTGCCTCTAGCTTTGCTGAGTGAGCGTTGTTTCTGGCTCTTCTTCGGCTTCTTGAACTGTCGTTGACGTCCACGTTCGCGTCGACCAGCATCGATACGATCATCGTCCTCGATGTTGACAAAGCTGGAGTCCTCAGACTCGTCTCCCCACGAGCTTTCACTCTCTAAAGATGACTCAGATAAGCTGCGATGCATCTTGAACTTCTTCTGCTTCTTAAATTGACTAGCGGATACATAGTCAATCGGCGCGCCGTGCCCGGGCATTGGGGGAGGTGGTGGTGGTGGCGTTGGCGCTCCCACCATATGCCGGTTTGGCATTGTCGCACCCATATTAGGACCAGGAAACGATTGCGGAGCTGGAGCCCATGAATGAGCACGCGTCTGACCATGACCTTGGATAGGAGGATGACTTTGTGATTGCAGCGGTGGCAGTTGACCTGGGTATGAAGCCTGTTGATTTTGCATCATTTGTTGTGGAATTCCTGGCATGATACGATTTCTCCCGCCAGCAGCGGGTGGTAGTCCGTATCGCGGATGGCCTTTTGCGACCCAAAGAACGAGAACGATTTCTAAATCCCCAAAAGATGTACTAACATTCTCCTTCGCCCATGTATCGACGAAATATAGCGTTAGTTCCAACCTCTTGACCTGTTGTAATATCATTCGGCGCTGTATGGTATTCAGCTTGCTTAAGGCTCCGAGCAAGCTATAGTCTTCTCCTTTCCGATTGTCTATCAGGCTTTGGATATCAGCCTCCGAAATCGGGAGAGGCAGAACCTCTGCATTCAAGTTACCGGAATAATTGGAGACCCATGCATGCAGTGGTTCGTCTTCATCCTGTACCTCCTCTTGTATTTCCACATCTTCTGGGATCTCTTTCTGACGATTATTCTCTTCAAAAGCCGCCATCAACTCTTCGCCGATCAAGCGAGCCAACTCTTTAGTATCACTGGATGAGTCAAGTTTTGGAATAGGTTGGGCGATCGAGTCTGGATTCTCGATTAGGGCAGGATGAGACTTCTGAAGTGGCCCAGGTGATGCGCTATCTGACTTGCCCACACTGTGTCTGTCTTTCGTTTCTGGCGTCGAAGTACTAGGTACAAGCTTTGCTCCTATTGTCGCACTTTCCATGCTTGTCTCCAATGCAATCTTAGGGACATCTACCGGAACCTGGGAGTCCGGACGGTCCTCTGGCATTTTCGTTACAGATTCGGCCTGAAGCTCTACTGGCTTCTGCTTAACTGAGGTCACATCTTCAGCCCCACGATCCAATGCCACTTTGTAGTTCGACGAACGCTTCTCAGGTACAGTATCTGGTTCCTCATCTGCTAGATGCGGCTGAGTCTGCTGAACGCTCGAATCGCTGGACTTTCGATTCCTTGAAACCACTCTTTTCTGTGTCTTTCGTCGGCTACCACTGACAACAGGCAATTCTTCGTCCTCTGGCACTTCTTGAAAATTACTTGAAGCCGTTTTTGGAGAAACAGCAACGTCACGACTTCCTTCCTCCGCTTTCTTCCCAAGACTCCTTGTTGGTGGTTTTGGCGTTTCTTTCCCATCTTTTGATGGTCTCAGCCCACGTACTTTCCGAAGGAGTCTCTTCATCGTGCTAATATCTTCTTCACTCAAGTCGCTTATAATGCTTTGCACCTCAGCGGCCTCAGTGCGTTGTAAGCGAATGATGGTAGTTCTCAGCTCAGCCTCTTCTTCCTCATTTATGTTCCGCCTTCGACCTCCCTTTTGTGTTATGGCCAGATGCGCTACTGTAACCATGAGTAAAAGATTGCTTTTCGAGTCCCGCAAGTCGTTCCTCAGTTCAGTAAACTGCGGCTGTAAGAATGGCCATTTTGCCTTCTCCGAAGTTGACAGCTGGATCTTCGTAGTTGGTGTAAGTGACTGCGCCTTGATCTGTTTAGTCGCGCGCTGCAAATAACGATGGATTTGTTTAAACACATGCTGACAGTGCCTGATCGCTGTTGAGATATCTCGAAGAGCTGTTGAGTTGAAGATAGTTGTGCGAGTGCCATGCGGTCCGTGTTCCGGGATAATTAGGTCGCGTAGCTGGTTCAGAATACTGACTGTGCTGCCAACATCGCTTGCAATGCTCTCGACACGCTGGCTCGCAGTAGTTACCGTCTCTGAAAGGGTGTAGAGAGACACAGATGTCTTGTATCCGGCTGTCGCAATGGCAAGCACCGATGCTGCGATGCTGAGAGGATCTGCCATCAGAGGAATGGCACCCTCGGGTGCTAAGGTTAAGGGTGGGTGGAAAAATCGAAAACAGTTACATCGAAAAGATGTGAAGTCGAAGTGTGCGAAACATAGTCTGCTTCCCAGGGTTTGAAGGTGTAAGTGAGGGGCACAAGGCTGACGGGCTGAAATGGTCTGTCACGTCTGGGCTGCAGCCCGAGCTTACCTAGGTAACAATCGTTAGAAGGCTTGGTGCCTCTAGTAGATAAGCAGGACTTGTAATAGACAATAAAGATTGTACAATCACTATTAGCATCTTGAGTATCATTAGACACTATAATGGGTGTAGAGACTACACAACACAGGTGTAGCATAAACTACCTAGGTAGTAGCCTCCTAGAAGTGTCTACAGTTATGTGTTCGATCTGAATTTAGCGTACGTAAGGATTACCAGAGCTACAAGCAGAAACTCATCCTAGATCACAACATGCAACGCAATCTTTGACTAACCGTAGCTCACGTGACTGGCAAGTTCTGATTTCTGGTACAAAGCATACGATATGGTTGATACCGACGAATATTGAGAGCATACAACCATGAGAACAAGACGAAAGATATTGCGGCAAAGGCCTCTGTCGTAAGCAGTATGCAAACGCTCATCCTCTTACCACCCTTCGATCTTGAAGTCAAATTTCCTGTCCCCTTTTCCTTTTTCAATCGGTTTCGCGTCACCATCATACAAGGTCCTCTCAAAATACGTCACCTTCCCTTCTCGATCGCACAACACTACAATGTTTTTCTGGGTACCGTAGCACCCACTTGTAGCATCCAGTGCTTTCGCTTTGACCACATCGCCCACCTCATGCGCAGGCATCTTGTGCTCTTCAAGATGATCTCTTCCAATTGCTGGAACAAATATGCTGTAACGCAGTTGGTTGAGGTACATGTCCCACTCTTCATTCTCTTTCTGTCGGGGCATGGTGTCCGTGGTCAGAATATCGAGAAGACGGTTGATGAGCTGATCCTGGGACTCGTTGGCAGCGACAGACTTAGCGATAGCAGCGCGCGTCCAGTCTTCTCCATTGATCACTTTGGGCCAGGTGCGGTCGTTGTAGGCGGCATTGCTGAGAGCCCGGGTTTCATCTGGCTTTTGCAGGAGATGAATCACGCCATGAACGTCTGGAGTTCGGTTGCTCACGATTGCAAGACCCTTTTCTCCTTCTTTGACAACATCTTGAATGAATCCGTAGCACAGAGAGAACCCTCCAACACCCTCGACACCATCTTCTTCTATCATTCGTTTTGCAAACTGTTCTGTACTCTCCCCCTTCGCCGGGTCAGATTTTAACCAAGCGTTTGGAATGAGCCCTCTACTTCGCGCGCCTTCCACGATCTTTTCGTCCTCTTCACGGTAGTTGGTCAACACTGCAATTCGACCTTGACGGGTCACACCCAGCCAGGTGCCATGAACGGGACGGTGAAGGTCATAGCCGCCCAAGACTTGAGTGTCTGGAGATGGCCACCATGTTGCCTCTGCTGTTGGACGATGTAGGTACTCCTGGTATGCGTTAGTTGTAGGATATAATGATTGTGGACCACAATACGTACGTCTCGATTGTTGAGCAATATGAATGGATAGTCCGGATGGGCCGTGGTGAGAATAGCGATACACATTTTGATGTTGTTGTGACCACGTCGTAGACAATTCTATGTGAGGGAAAGAAGATACTGGGAAGTACTGTTTTGTGGCGTTCAATAACTCGGAAAATGACGGACCAAGCAGATTATTTACCGAAGTGCAGTATGAGCGGTGTGAATGAGTGCCAACAGGTGCTTCAACGCTCAGTCATATACGTGGTTCCAACCGTACAGGACGTGGAGTGAGGTGGGACGACACATGGCGAGATGAAGGTTGCGACCGAGGCGTTCTGATGTCCCTGTGATGTAGGAAGGTACGACCTCGGGTCAACAACGGGGAAAGCAGTGTCTGCTCTACTCATCACTGTTTCGACGCGCATGCACTGCGCAATCTCTAGATCGCGACATTCCAGAGAGCTGTGTGAGCCCTCATTCTCTAGACACGTCGCACGACATGACTGTTCCTGCAGCGGAGTGACATGACGGAGGTGTCCGAAAACGATGTCTCACGTGCTAACGGGACCCCGGCCCCGACGTCGAGCTAGGATCCCTGCCCAACGTCACAGCCCCGGTTGCACCTTCCTCTGTGTCAGCCCTATTTCCTCCACCAAACCTTTAATACCCCAGAAAACAGACCGGCAAGCTCCCGGTGTATTGTATACGGCACCTATCAACGACCGAAACCATAATGGCAGCCAATTTCGCCCCGTATCAAGACATACCGGAATCGTCACGCGCGCTCTCCCCACCGCCAGTCCATTCGCCGAGGACATCCATTGACCGCACACGCAACATCATATCGCCTCCGACACGCGCATACGAGCAACATGACTACTTCCAGGGCCAGTCACCTGTCTCCCCGCCCGCAGAACCAGATACCGAGCGCATAGCGTGGGACCAGCCGTCTCGCAGCACAGGCTTCGGTCGCTCCCGCGAGGATGTAGACATGTTCACTACGTCTCTGGGCTGGAGATTGGACTACGAGGCTTGCCTGGCATATCTCCTGCTTCCACCAGCAGGTGGGGTTTTGCTACTGGTCTTGGAGCACCAAAGTGACTATGTGCGGTTCCACGCATGGCAGAGCAGTCTGCTATTCGCCTTCATCTTTGTGGTGCACATCATATTCAGCTGGTCGAGTTTCATATCCTGGGTCCTGTTCATCGGAGATTTGGCAGGCATAGGGTGGTTGACTTGGAGGGCCTATCTGGATGGCGAGTTCATATCATAATTCACAGACAGACCTACTTGCTAACGACTGAACAGCTGCGACACTTGACCGATACGAAGTTCCTTTCTTTGGCCCGCTAGCGAGCTCTATACTTGACGACGAATAGAACGATACGAGGATCTTGAGGTTTATGTCGATATGAGCTATATACAATCTGGGCAAGCATGGTGTTCACGGAGTTCATGACAGCAACGAGTTGTCAATCTACGTGGAATGTTATAGACTTTGATAATTCGATTTTTTGTTATTGGCAGCCTCGCGACTGTCATCATGGAAACACGTCACACAAGACATAGTCGGAAGGTGAATCATATACTCATGAGGTAAGCCAACAAGGACCTGAGGGCTCACGTCTCTCGCTAAGCTTGTTGTGTCACCTCCATCAGCAACCACCATCAATGGCGGAGTACTACATTACCATGTCTTGCATATGTTCGAGACGCCGCCTTGTAAGCGCAGTCGCAAGAATCATCAGTCGCTTCGCGGCTACGACTGACTCAAGTATCCTCACTTCCCACAATGACGGTAACATCAACTTTTACAAACACATAGGCGCTTACTGGTCTGAGAACGAATGGACACTTTTACTTAAACGACAAACGAAGTTCAATGTGTTTGATCTAGAGAAAGTCAACGCCAAGAACGATAGCGCACGACATTTCTTGTCGATGATCAAATTCGCGGAAGGCGGATCCAATCCGGTTGCTGGACCTGAATCTTTGCTGACTGTGTTAGAGATTGCGAGTGTAGAGTCTACACGCCTGTATCATCCTGCCGAAGACAGCATTATGGACTAAGACAATCTGCATTGCAGGCTCGAAGCATCCTCGCTATACCTGCCCCTTGAATTCTAGTCTGAAGCAACAATGATGGACATGATATGGAATTAGAGTACTTTCTGGCAGAAGAGGTTAAGGGGGAGGAAGTTGGCGAGAGCTAGGATGGAGTCGAACTCTCTTGCAAGCTCAAGATCGTGGACCTTACAAACCACATGTTACAGGGACACGTTCAACGATGTCTACTAATCAGTATCAGGACAACGGCCTTCAGATTACCTCCGAGCTACGGCCCAACGGGTAAATGCCTCGTAGACACATCACGCTACACCCTAGCCACCGGATGATTGTCTTCGTGATTCCCCCGAAAATTCGAAAGCTCAAGGAACTCCATCACTGCATCTCGTTATTTACGAAAAGTTTCTTGATTTTGCTGATCATGTGCTTTCCAAAGGCGAAGCAAGCACATCAGTACTCTTGCAATGGGTTCCATGATAGACCAACACTTTCGTCGACGATATCTGAATCACCAATTCGATCGATTGGCGGAACGCGTGACCTGGCCGACTGATTCTACAAGCACAAAATCCTCAGCTTGTAGCATACGGACACAGGACCATGTTGCGACTTCTCAGTCATCATAATCAACTCGACAAAACCGGAAATCATGCATAGAGAGAACGAGTGACGAATGAGACGTATATGTGGCTCTAGAGTGTACAGGAGCAAAATTGGGCGTGGTGAAATTTAGCCAAGAGCGATAGAAATGATCCGGACGTTATGCTAAGGTTCTTTGTCTCGCCAGTCTTAGAAGAGAAAAGAATGTTTCCCACCAAAGACACGTTGAAGAACAAGAGAGTGGACTAGAATAAGCATGCCAGCACGGCGATCAAGAGAGCGTAGCGTCAATTCCAACGACGAGGAGGCCCAGTCATGGCCTATATTTGTCATTGGGTGAAGGTTATAAGCTAGCGCGGCTAGTATGGTGTTCACTAAACATCAACCTTCGGCCGTAAGAGGTTCGCTAGCTCGTTTATTACGAACACCAACGACCACAAAGAGGTCATGATCGAGCGTAAAGTCAACACGTTTCGTAGAGATATTTCTCTTGTCATCTGTATATGTGACATGATGCTCACAAAAGGTAGGAAATAGTCTAAAAGACTGCGCAGAGGGTGGTATCTCTAGGTTCACTAATCACTCGCGCCGCATGCTTGATCTAGGCAAGGGGCATACGTATCTTACCAAACAATGACTGAGCACCTTACAAGCGGACGGGCAGTCTCTTTGCCCACCGGGATGCAACCACGAACATTAGTCACTTTCTGATAAGTTCCAGCTATAGTATCTAGATGAGAAATCATGCTCGGCCTCGGTGTTCGCATCTTCTG
>Ga0058698_10000814_pt1 | contig 15758 bp, 12 predicted proteins | sample AgamicAsSfe_FD_67288 | JGI IMG/M metagenome (GOLD analysis project Ga0058698, IMG submission 67288) | Agave microbial communities from Guanajuato, Mexico - As.Sf.e | ecosystem: Host-associated > Plants > Phyllosphere > Phylloplane/Leaf | place: Guanajuato, Mexico | collected 2012-05-30
GCTTCATTCCAAAGCGCAGGGCCGTGTGGTACTCCACCATGCGCCGGAGAGATTTGGGTCGCTTCAGCGATGATAAGGGTCCCGGGTACAGCAGCTCGCTGGGCATAATACTCCACAGCCATAGGGAGCTGGACGTGATCTTTATCCGCGCGTAGACGCGTCAATGGCGCCATGGCGACCCTGTGTTGTAGGTCGACGCGTCCTATTCGGATAGGCGCAAATAGTTTTGAGTGAACCATGATAGACTCGGAGCTGAAGAAATGGAGTGCCTGAAAGAGGTCGTAGACAGGATGTCGACAAGGGAAGAGAGTAGTAAAGTCAATGAAGAATAGGAAAATGGATCATAAGAAAAGTTTTCAGTCATAGCAGATGTTGTGGACACCGTCATGACGAATATTTTGGCAGCTGAGCTAAGCCGTTGTAAAAAAAAATCTTTCTTGTTGCTTGTTAATCAAACCTGACCTACGCTCTGAATTGTTAAATGATGTTGGCTCAAACGTTCTTGGTTTTGCCAACAGCCAGATGCACAATATTGCAAAAGGGCATGCGTCGATCAGAATGGCAAACGAGAGAAAAGCCGAGCAGGAGCTAGTTGAATTGATTAGGTAGGTTGGAGCTTTGGGGTAAGTTGAGTTGGAGCTAACCGATTTAGAACAAGCCGAGTTGGAGCTTGCTACCTAGGCATGTAGCCGAGTTGGAGTAGGCTGTTTTGAAGCATGCTACACAACAACTTTGTAGCCGAAGAACTCGTATACAAGGTGAAATGCTGTCGTCAGATATATGCTGGTGCCATGGAAAATACCGCTTGTGTCACGGAAGTCCTCTCAAAACGGGTATCTTCATGAAATTGAGATATGATGACTGAATGCGCTAGCTTCCAAGAGTATTTAAAACCAATGTGGCCTTACGATTCGTTGAACGATGATATGGAAACTAAACGGAACCCCCTGAAAAGAACTCTTGTGAGAGTAATATGTCGAGTAGGTCGACGAGACCATTGTGTTCTTTACGCGGTCACGCGATGATTGATACGTCATGGATTCGACCACCTAGGTGACATCACGACTCCCGTAAGTACACATGTACTTAAAGTTCTGGAAGTAGTTATTACAGTGCGGAAGTGTCACTACTTTCCAATAAATTCATACTTAATCTCGAAAGCTATGTCGTCGCCTTTAACGATAGTTGTCACCGGCTCAAATCGTGGGATCGGACAAGGCATCGTCCATCTCCTTGCCAGCACACAGCACCCACAACCCCTACACATCTACGCCACTTCTCGTGGTGGCATAGATCTGAAAGCCCAAGTTCAACCTCCAAACGAAATCAAATATGCAAAATTGGACGTCTCAGACAAATCATCCATAACGTCCTTTCTCAAATTAGCGCTTCACAACAACGGCAAAATCGATGTCTTGATTAACAATGCCGGGATAAACAACAACAGCAACGAGACACCAGAATCTGCAGAGCAAACAGTCAACGTCAACTACCATGGTACCAAGCAAGTGTGCCAGCTATTCCTCGAACAAGGCAAGATGAAGAGCACACCAGGTGCGCGCATCGTGAACGTGTCCAGCACGGCCTCTGTCCTGTCAAACTACCCGCCAGCAACACAGTCTCGCTTTCGTTCCGTAACTTCCATCCCAGATATTGATACACTTGCACAAGAATACATCAAATCTGTTCAATCCCAGAATCAGGAATCTGCTGGCTTCGGCGCACCACCAAAATCTTACCAAGTCAGCAAAGCGCTTATGAATGCTCTCACGGTGGTTCTTGCTAAGGAAAACGAGAATGTGGCGATTAATTGCTGCTGCCCGGGATGGGTGGATAGTGATATGGGCAATCAGATTGGAAGGCCACCTAAAACTTTGGAGGAGGGTGCAAGGATACCGGTACGGTTAGGCATAGGACAGTTGGGTCATAAAGGGAATTTAGATGGTGGGTTGGGGGAGGAGACAGAGCGAGTTAGTGGTCGGTATTTTGGGAACGATGGGGTTACGGATCGGGGATGGGGAAAGGCGAGGGATTGGTAGGATCGTGGGAAGGGAAAGACGTGAATCTCAGGTTGTCTGGAAAAAATCGAGCATCAAAATAAGCAGACCACTTCCACGTTTACTACTCTCCATCTTCCATCAATCCAAGAACCACTTCGGGACCTCAGGCCCCCACACGGCTAGCGATTCGTCTCCCGCTTCACCCCACCCTACTGGCGTCTCTTCATTTACCAAATCACCATCGGCGTAATGCTCAATCATATTCCCTGTCGTATCCCACCAATAGTCAAACAATTGACTACCCAGTATATGTCGTCCCACACCCCACACGCTCGTGTACCCTTTTTGCGCCAACCACTCGTGCCCCAAATTCTGCGTATCAAAGTCGTGGACTTCGAAGCTGCAGTGATGAACGTGAGATGCAGGATTTGTGCTGAGAAAGATTGTGTGGTGGTCTGTGTAGGAAGGACCGATGTCGATGTGGGCGAAGATTGCTACGTCTTTCTGTTGGCCTTCGGGGGTATTGATATATAGGAAATCTGTAGGTACAATGTTGAAAGTGCGCGTATACCATTGCATTTCCGCTTGGAAGTTTTGTACACAAAGACCATAGTGGCCTAGTTTGTGCACTGCGGCCGGCCCCGGTTTAAAGCGCTGGAACCGTGCGACTCGTGGCTTCTCATTTTCGTAATTCGTCGTCAGGACTTCCGGAAAGGGACCGGGTTGTTTTTTAGTTTGGCCGTGAATGAGGTTGATGGGAAAGCCTTCTGGGTCATGTAATGTGATCATGTGGCCACCTCCTGGCGCATCAATCAATTCCTCAATGGATCCTGCCCCTGGGACTCTGGAAGCCTTTTCTAGCTCTGCGTAGCTTTCCACTTCAAAACATCCGCCTAAGAACCTCTTCTCTCCCTGTTCAACGTAGTATACGTATTGGTCTTCGCCGTATCCTTTGAACCATTTCTTGCCTTGTGTTTTGTGGGCTACACTCATACCAAAATCACGCAGGAAAGTGGTTATTTCATCAAGATTGGGATGTTGGTAACGCATATGCACAAGTTTGGTGAGTTTTATCTGCGCTTCGCGGTCGATGTTTTGTTCTTGCTGCCATTGTCGGAGTGGTTTGCAAGGCTTGGGTATGGCAACTGATTGGTGGACGGAAGAACCGCGGTTTGGTGAAGTTTCCCGGCTAGGGTTCTGAGACAGTCGTCAGTAAAGTCCCGATAATCCGGTTCTTCCCGCAGTAAAAAGGTGTATTTTTATGGGCAATCTGATGTTCTTAAATATACCAGAGAGCAATCACAAAGGCGAATGTGGGGCCGATGCATGTACATACTGTAGGTGTGACTTTGTCGTTGAACTCGTCAAAAGCCATATCGCATAGAGCTTGAAGTTTGGTTTATTGAATGTATTCACAGTGCAAAAAGCGCAAAAAGCAGATCAGTTCCTTGTTGCTATCACAGCCGGATGGAAGCGTATATAACGGATGTGGGGTAGGACATGGAACTCATGCCGATGTGGGGTCCCGGCATGTTCGTAGGGCTGAAGGCAATCCATCAGCGCCACTGGTTCGCATTCTCGGTCAGTAGTGGCTGAGCTGTCATGTGGAGAGAATCAAGATGACGCAACGTGAGTATGATACGGGTGTAATAATATTCCCGAGATGCCAATCCGAGTTGTTCAGTCGCCATGTCAAAGCTCCATCACTTCGGATTCTTTCACAGCACTCTTGGCCTCTTCTACAAGCTTGTTCAGCCAGGTACCCAGTCTGAGCGCGGCTTTGCTGATCTGCAGCTCTACGATGGGTACAGCGCCTGTTGCATATCCGCTGGTACCAAGATCGGTGCCGTTCACCACGCGACTATACACATAATCGCAATCCCACCTGTTGCTCTCTTTTGCCCAACTCGTAGCGCACTCCTCGGGTGTTGATGGATTGGTGCAAGCCAGCCACATGTACGGCGCCGAGTAGAACTGGTCTTTACGAATACGAGTAACGAGTCCTGAGAAGAATGGGTCGATCGACTGGTTTGAGAAAGGCTGCTGGACATTGGCCGCGAAATATGGTAGATAGCCGTCCCAGACCTTGCTTGTTAGCATCTCATCTCGCCATCAAGAAAAGACACTTACGGCATGGAGCTGCGTCGATACTCCACCAAACACCACCCTGAACGTATTGCCTCCTACAGCGCGACCACTCGCATGCAAGGGCTGGTGGATGTCGCCCAAGAAATGAGCTACCCACTTGAGTGCATAAGAGCATGTCAGGTTTTGGCTTCGGATCAAATCATCAGCATACACTTGTTGTACACATTCCTGTAGTATCTTGGTCTGATTTGCAATAGCACTGACAACACACCCGCCCTTGGCGCAATCCTGTGTATAGTCTAGACTGCAAGATTCAGGCTGGCGGTCGTGCGTGTCGATCCAGTGCCACTGATAGGAGAAATGACCTTCGCTCGTGTGCGCATACGCGTCTGCCCATGCTGCGGAGCGCCCGACTGAGCCGTTGTACTTGGGTTCAAGGATCTTTGCCAGGACGGACGTCGTTTCGGGTGTGAAGAAGGTCTCTGCCATGAAGGCGATCTGGTTATGAACTATATCGACTTAGTATTTTCCATGCGAAGAGGGTATATGTCGTACCGTCTACGTTCCATGCTGCAGTTGTCGCTATGAATACAGCTCCTACCAATGCACTTCCACGCAGCATCATAAGGACAGTCAGTAAGTTTGCGCGCTGAGCAGAATGGTGGAGACGTGTAGGTCCGAATGTGCAGAAGCAGCTGATGTTTATAAGTGCTAGAGTTGTGGCTGGGTGGATGCGAGCTGAACACTACAGCTGAAAGTCTAGATTCCAGTTCGTGTTGTATGGGAAGGCCGGATCAAAACACACCGAGATCTGTGGATGGGATCTCAAACCTTGAGTACATGTGCAAAGACAACATCGACAAACTCCAGTTCACTGACGCGTGATGCACCATGATGACGCGCCAGGCTCACGTGGGGAGATTACTGCAGGGCGATCAGGCTAGAGCTAACACGGGAAAGCGTATCACGACTTCCCCACCCGGGCACAATCGCATCACAGCAGGTTGTGCCTCTAACTTCTGAATTATTCCCTGATGTATATATCACAGGACCTCACCTGGCATCGAGTTAGGTCAGCTCACACTCTGTCATCCATGGAGATCATGTTTGACGGGATATAAAGCGTGAGAAAGCAGTACCAGACGGGAGCCTTCACGATTGCGACTTCCTGCCGTTACGCTCGAGTGAAGGTTGTTTGCGCATCGATAGCCGTGAGCTCCTTCTCAAACAGAAATGACCTTCACTTCCTTCTCTGCGACTCTGTCGCTGTCTCTTGATCTCGACCTACTCACCCTTTTCTATTTCTTCACTCGCTCGTATCTCATCGGCAGTCATCACGCACCTAAAACGCGTCTCAACTTCCTACAATATAGCATTGTCGAAAAGCTTTCCAAACCTCACAGAGTCAAGCTACCATGTTCAAACTCCCTCTTCAGACCGTGCGCAGTATTGCCAGACCTAGATCACTTTCCTCCAAGCGCCACCTCAGACAAAATTCCAGCTCGGCGTCCGACCGCACCATGTGCGTTAATCGCGCCATTAATGAGCTACAGGCTGCACAGGGTACGACAACTACCGGCCGCATTGTCAACAAGATATGCACACGTCTCGCCAACGATAGGGCGACGACGCGTACGGAGCAATTGATCTGGCTCGCCAAGCATGCTCTTGAGACATCAGCAGCATTTAACCAAGATACCAATCGCAGTGATGATTCTATATCTCACAAGCGAAGAGAAAAGGGCGGAGATGGACAGAAGGCAGCCGCTTCTGAGGCGAAGGCCAAAACATCTCACGAAGGCGTTTCCGTGTGGCCATCTATGTGGTAAGTACAATGGCGCTCCCAAATTCCCGAATGATGGCTTAAATCTTTGTATGAAAAGGTAGAAGTCGGCCGGTAGTACCCATGGCTTCGTGTATCAGACGGAGAGATCCTTGTTGGTTACAGGTGCTACTCTACCATCCAGAAGCCCTTTGTGGACGTGGTTGTGCGCAGTGCACATGGGCTCTCTGAGTTGCTATGTGGACCAGAGTACCCTATGTGGGCTTTCATGACAACACGAATTACGCGCCTAGATACGCGCGAATACGCGTAAGGTCGCACTAATGAGGTTGCGATGTACGCGGGCGGCCAGCAAGGCAGACTTGAGGTGGTCTTGGGATTGTCATATTCCGAAACAGTGCTACGACATGGTTACATATGATAATCTAATCATTCTCTCGTCCTTGATCACGGACGTATGCTCGGTGAATTCCAGCCCACTAATTCTTACCGGCCGAACAGGTGAAAGGACGCTGGTGTAGAATGCACGACCAGCGAGTACAGCATGGAATCATGACGGAAAAATGTTGCGAGATGCAAATGGCAGGCCTAGGTAGGCACATGGGGCTGAGCGATGACGAAGCCCCAAGCAGTGGCTTTTGGGGGTATCCGCGGCCAATCACAGGCCAATAAACTCCGCGATGTCATAGCGCATGTGCATCCCCCATGCGAGTAATACAGGCTTGCAAGTGCTACAACCCTTTCTTAGTTCTGGCTACCTCTTCCGACGTTGTTTCTAGTAGCTCTGCTTCTACAATGCGCTATTTCTGATCATTCTTCTTGCAACCACCATGGCGAGCTCAAATAGTCCTGGGCAGGGCAATGACGCGACCCGCGACGATGCCCCACTAACACAGCAACATGCGCAAACGCACACCAAGTCAGTCCACCTGCTCAGATAGACGTCCCATGGCGACCTTGGGCTGATTACATGATAGCGCACCCTCGAGTTCTCAAAACAGCTCAGACATCAACCGTGTTCCCGCCCACGACGCACCGAGTCTCGAGAACCCACCACCCGCGTACACGGAGTTGCCAGGACAGGTCGATAATGAAGAGCTGGGCACAAATGCAGTCGTGGCCGACGATGGTCGTGTCAACATTCGAATAGACCAAAAGAGCCGTGCCCTTTCGCAGCTCATCCTCCCACAGATCCAGCGTCAGCTCACCCATGCACAAGAAGACCCCGAGCCGCCTCCACCTTACGTCCCAGAGTTCCTCGGTGGTGCACCCGGCCAGCAGCCTCCACCCCCGCTAAACGTCGTCATACAAGTCGTGGGCTCTCGTGGTGATGTGCAGCCATTCGTCGCACTAGGCAAGGTGCTCAAGGAAACATACGGCCACAGAGTGCGTTTGGCGACACACCCGACCTTCAAGGATTTCGTCATTGAAAATGGATTGGAGTTTTTCAGCATCGGCGGTGATCCAGCCGAACTCATGGCGTTCATGGTGAAGAACCCGGGCTTGATGCCCGGCTTCGACACATTGCGCAGTGGTGATATTGGCAAGAGGAGAAAGGGTATTGCAGAAATTCTGAGCGGCACATGGAGGTCCTGCATAGAGACAGGAAACGGTCTCGGCGTAGATCCTCTCCAGCAAACGGTCGAAGAGTGGATGGGCATCGAGGAACAACTGCCAGAACAACTGCGGAAGCCATTCGTCGCCGATGCAATCATCGCAAACCCTCCCAGCTTCGGACACATACATTGCGCCGAGAAGCTGGGCATACCTATACACATGATGTTCACGTGCGTCTATCCCCCTTCAGCGGCATCTATATACTAATTCGGACAGTATGCCATGGTCGCCTACGCAGCAATTCCCGCATCCGCTTGCCAACATCCAATCTACAAACGCAGACCCAACGATTACAAACTACATGTCATATATCATGGTCGATGTGCTGACATGGCAAGGCCTGGGAGATGTCATCAATAGGTTCCGCAAGGACAGTCTTCGCCTGGACCCCATCAGCGGAGTTTGGGCACCTGCTATGCTCGCGCGACTGAAGGTCCCTTTCACATATTGCTGGTAAGTTCATCTAGACGGTCGTGGATGATTTAGCTCATACTGCTCAGGTCTCCAGCACTCATTCCAAAACCCAAGGATTGGAACCACCACATCTCTGTGGCAGGCTTCTACTTCCTTAACCTCGCTTCAAACTACACACCAGATCCAGACCTTGCAGCTTTTCTCGATGGAGGCGAGCCACCCGTTTACATCGGATTTGGTTCAATCGTCGTGGACGATCCAAACGCCATGACTAAGATGATCTTCGATGCTGTGAAGATCACTGGAAAGCGAGCCTTGGTATCTAAAGGCTGGGGTGGGTTGGGAGCTGATGACCTTGGAAAGCCTGATGGTGTCTTCATGCTTGGGAACTGCCCACATGACTGGCTATTCAAGCGCGTTTCTGCTGTCGTACATCATGGTGGTGCCGGGACTACAGCAGCCGGTATCGCAACCGGAAAGCCTACCGTTGTTGTGCCATTCTTTGGAGACCAAGCCTTCTGGGGGGCCATGGTATCAAGGGCAGGCGCTGGGCCTGATCCCATCCCCTACAAAGATCTCACTGCAGAGAAGCTCGCTGGAGCTATTAGTGAGGCGCTTAAGCCGGAATCACTTGACCGGGCCCAAGAACTTTGCGACAAGATCAAACAAGAGAACGGGACGCAGAAGGGTGCCCAGTCCTTCCATCAGATGCTGAACTACGACGAATTGCGATGCGCTATCATGCCGAACAAACCTGCGGTCTGGAGGCTCAAACGTACTGACGTTAAATTGAGCGCCAAAGCGGCTACAGTACTGGCCCAACAAGGCGAAGTGAATTTTTCCGAAATGAAACTGTAAGCAATCACACAAGTGTACTGTTCCATCTACTTACAAGTATAGTTATCGCCCTCGCGAGTATGTTCCGGATGAAGGCCCTTGGGATCCAGTCTCTGGTGCAGCTGGTGCTCTAATGGGCACTGCAACTTCGGTCATGATGGGTGTTGCTGACATGCCTATTCAGACCCTCAAGTTGCTCAACATTCACCCTGATGCTAGATCTAAAAAAGGAAAAGAGAAGAGAACGGGCACTGGAACACCTTCAATAGGTGAAGGAAGTAGCAGCGGGCGTCCGGTGACAACACGAAGTGGAACTGGTGCCTCCGAGCGCTCAGGCAGAAGTGGTGCCTCGACGCCAACGGCTGCCGATGCTGCTGCTGACATAGCCCGGATGCAGGCCGACAATCCAGCAGTCACTAGCCCCGGCTCTCCTGGTACGCCTTCACACAGATCTACATTCATGTCCCAAGCACTTGCTGAATCTACACAAGGCTCGAGATCACGATCTAGAAGTCGTTCTAGATCTGCGGCTACTTCGACGGCTCCCTCTAACACAGCGCCTAAACCGTCCATGGCAGAAAACGTTGATTCTGCGGTAGACACTGGAAAGGGTTTAGCTAGGATCATTGGTGCTGGCTTCAAGTCTCCAATGGACTTCTCTCTTAACGTTGCTAAGGGATTTCACAACGTACCGAAGCTCTACGGAGCTGAAGTACGACAGGTCGACAAAGTTACTGACTTTCAGAGCGGCATGCGGACAGCTGCCAAGGTACGTTAAGTGGAATGTCGCGTGCCATGTGTACTAAGAACGTTACAGGAGTTCGGCTATGGCCTATATGACGGTATAACCGGCATCGTTACGGATCCTTATAAAGGCGCCAAAAAGGAAGGTGGTATTGGCTTTGTCAAGGGAGTTGGACGCGGTATTATGAGCGTTCCATTCCGGGTCATGGGTGGTGCTTGGTCTGTGCCCGGCTATGCTATGAAGGGACTTTACCAGGAAATGGTCAAGAGCAAGGGAAAGAGTGTACAGAATTACATCATCGCAGCGCGCATTGCACAGGGATACGATGAAGCATCCGAGGTGACGCAAGAAGAACGTGACGAGATCGTCAAGACTTGGGGCCACATGAAGTGGGGCATCAAGAAGAAGCGGAACGTCGGAGCTGAGCAAATGGACTCGCTTCATTCACTGGTCCAGCAGAAGAGAGACAAGAAGAATGAGCGCTCTGCCAGGCTCAGTTCGCAGACTGGTGGTCCTGGAGTTCAGCAATCGGCACACGCAAACTCTATTCTGCAAGGCAGCATAGCAGGTCCATATCCTGATCCACCAAGAAGGCGTGGTGTCGAGCCAGAAATTCGGTCAACAGTTCCTAGTTGGCGTCAACAAGAAGCCGAACGAACACGTGCTTTGAGGCGACAGGACACTGCCACTTCGGGTTCCCCATCGGTCGCACCATCCCAGCAATCGCAGGCTGATCTTGAGGCACAGCTCAGGGCGGAAGAAGAAGAAGATCAGCGTGAACTAGAGCGAGCTATTGCCGCATCAGTTGCAGAGTCCTCTCGAGGAGACCCTGAGGAAGACCGACTAATCGCCTCTGCTATTCGTGCATCAATCGCTGAACTCGAACGTGCCCCAGCCGGTAGCAACCCCTCGCAGCAGGATGAAGAGGAGGCACTACACCGCGCCATGACTGCCAGCATGGAAGAAGCCGGCAAACTCAACGTGACTGAAGAGGAGCAAAAGGCGCTCGAAGAAACATTGAGGAAGAGCCTACTCGAGACGAGCAAGAAAAGACAGGTTGGCAGCGATAACGAATGGGACTCTGATGCCGATACGGAAGACGACGAAGATTACAAACGTATCATCGCCGAGTCTAAGCAACTCGCTCATGTCCACGCGAACCACCCGGGCGAGTACGCCAATTCAGCTCAAGGCGCACAGCAGGAGCGTGGAGTTATGGATGCCATGAGCCAGGCTATTGGTGCCGCAGATGATGACGAATATGAAGATAGGAGTCATAGGATAGAGATGCGAGATGATGACCATGAGGATGATGACGCGGAGCTCAAAAGAGTGATGGAAGAGAGCGAGAAAGCGGAGAATGAGCGTATGCAGAAGCTGGAGAAGCAGAAGACGGAGGAGGATATCGTCATGGAGTATGTTCGGAAACAGAGTTTACTCGAAGAAGAACATAGGCAAAGGGTGGCCAACGGGAGGGACGCGAATGGAGGAGGGAGTAGCGCCGGTGCCGGGAGGTAGATTGCGTGAGGAGCGGGTGAAGGTGGTTTTCTGCAAAGGTTTCAGTGATACCCTGGTGAGCACAATAAACGTGTTTGTTCTCCTCTTGTTCCTATTGACATGCATGCTTTCGGGGCTCTAAATCTATATGATGATAATTAATGTGTATATACAAATTAAATGATGGTAACAATTACACGGGTATATTCCCTACGCCGTCTCTCCCAAACACCCAAAAAGAAGACAAAATTCTGTTCTCTGTACATTGACCCAACTTACCCAGGCGCTGTGCCAACACCCGTCAGCACCCTGACACCCCACCGCCACCAGCCCTCCCTTTCGCCCAAAACTCTATCCAGATCGTCGACCCTCCCTTCAACAAACTCAACTTGTCTCTCAAACTCACCCACTACATCCTCAATGTCCTCGACCTTGCCTCTTAGCGCACTAATCTCGTATTCTAGCTTATCGCCAACATTACCCAATTCTCTGAGACTCGCCGTAAGCTGCCCGCGATTATTCGTCACAGTAGCGTGTGTGTCTTCGCGAAGACTGTGGTATGTATCGAGACGAGGATAGTAGATGGATTCAAGGGTTTGAATATCTGTGTCTGCGGAGTCTGAGAGGGCAAGGATAGACGAGACTGCATTTTGAACCCAAGCTTGGTCTTTGGAAGAGAGACTGTGAAGCTGGCTGTGTAGGCGTTTGAGCTGTGTCGAATGAAGGTTTTGGATCGCATTGCGGGTGGTAATAGTATCCATGGTGGCAGCTTTGTCGTCCTCTGTTACAGCTTCTTCGTCGCTGTCTTGGGCGTTGATGGTTGTCCAACGGAGGACGCTTTCTTCGGCGGTGCTAAAGGATAGATGACGGGGCCACCAGTCGTCGTTGCGGGATGGCTGGCGGAAACCAAATTGGTCGCCGGACTGGGTACGGCGTAGGAGAGGCGGGATTTCATTTGCTTGATCAACGGGGAGGTTTTCGTTGAGATCAACTCCGTGATATACAGACCCTGCAAGAGAGCTTGCTACGGTCGGTAGTTCATCGGGCTGATCTGAGACTTCGCTTTCGACGATAGAACTCCGCAAGTTTGATGCATGGCGGCCACCGACTAGCTTGTTGTCGCTCAAAGAGACGACAGAATCACCCGGAGTTTCGGTGAGCTGTTTAGTAAAGGCTGGCTCTTCGCCGGCAGTGCTCTGGGGTGACGTAAGGGAATAGGGATCGTCGGACTGGCTTTCATAGTAATCCATCGAGGTTCGTGAGTCTGTGTATTGTGCTGTTCCGCTCTTGGTTCGATGTAACCCATGTCGTCCATGTTCTTCTCGCGATACTTTGCTCGCATGAGTACGCAGACTGACAGCATTCTTTATGTGATGGAAGCCACTACCCGATTCCAGCTTTGCTTTGATGACGGCCCGCTTTGAAGATGGATCCTTGAAGCTCTCTTTTTCCTGGCCATCCGGGGTAGAGGTGTCTACTTTCTTCATCTCCGAAGACCCTGTGTCGCGCTTCGCAATATGTTGATGATCGAGCGTTGTTTCCCTATGGACCAGTTTCGTTGTGGGATCGTGTTTGTCTGGCGATGTTGAGCGTCCTTCTCCACCAGGAAGTCGATCGAACATGCTGTCTCCCGATACTGTCTTCCTAGGCTTTCCATGCCATAACCACTTTGCATGCTCACCTCTCACAAGCTCCACAAATTGGTCGATGTCAACCGTCTCTACTTCAGCGATGCCGTCCTTCTGTCCAGCCCCAACAATGCCCATGACCATCTCACCTCCCTTGCCTCCTAGCTCAGCCACTGTAGATTTGAAAGCTCGAGGAACGGCCCAGCCCTCTTTACTGGCTGCCTTTGCAGAAGCTCTTCGCAATTTGTCAAGCGTGTGTCGATCGAGACGTCGGGTTCTGGGTAGATGTTGCGACTTCTGAAAATGTGCGATACCACGCTTGGTGGCTTCTATGTCAAAGACATCCTTTGCGACGGCGGCGCTGCATGCACTCAATCTGTTTCGTGCACCCATTAGCATGCCTAGCAATGCAGCGACTGTGGTAGGACCGAGAATGCCATCATGAGGCTCTACTGTGTAGTATTCCGATCCGAAGTCTATCCACCAATCATTAATAGCTTTCTCTGTCACATCGCACAGCAGGCCGTCTGCATATTCGGGCTCTAGTTTCCCAAACAAGACAAGTGCAACTTGACAGAGCTTCACAAGCTCAATTACAGATGCGTTGAAGGGGATTTTCTCGCTCGTTCGGTACAGTTGTTGGAACTTGGCCTGCGTGGCACTGCTTGGTGGCGTGAGCTTTATGCCCAGACGACCTGAACAGCCCAATCTCTTCAAGTTTTCGTTGACAAAGAAGGGCTCGCGGTACTTTTTCAAATCGCCGCCAGGGATCGGAATCACAGTGAGGGAAGAGGGAAAGCCACTGAGGTTTGTCACCATCAGAGCGCCATAGGGCGTGTCCTTTCTCCGCGCATGGTACTCGGTCAGCGAGCGGAAATACAGACGCATCTGCGGTGACCATTCCTCCTCATTCTTGGGTACGCTTATGATTGTGGCCAGCACAGTATCTTCCGGGTTCCCGGTATAGGTTGTAATGAGGAAGGTGGGGTGGGTGCGGGAGCATGCCCACTGCTCGACTAGGTATATCTCGTAGCCTTGAATCTCCTGACGACGGGCGAGGACATGGCATGAGGTGGTCGGGTCCTCCTCGATGTATCGCGCAGCTACCACGTCGGTCAGGACGAAGCGCTGATGGCCGGCGGGCGACGTGGGGGACTTTATTCTCGCCTCGTCTGGTATCATATCGGAGGTGGGAGCTTTGGAAGCTGGCTGTGGACGAGATTGCGCCGTGGTCTTGCGATGGGTTGACGTCGTCTGCAGGGGCGGCATCTGGTGCCGTAGCTCCCTCTCCGAGTGTGTCCGCGACGGGGACATTGGTAGTTGATGCGCCATGCTAGCATAGGGAGAGTGGGTTTCGGCTACGGGGTTTCGGATACACTACAGTGCGCTGTGAAGGCAAGCTCTTCATGGTAGAGAGGTAGGCGCAGAGTCTCGCCGGTGCCCGAGCGCGAGCCAACGGGCAGAAGGCGACAAGATGGCAGACGGCGAATCGAGCGGCACTCTATGCATGTTTCCAGCAGTCGCCAGCTCCGTGTTGCTGCATCTGGAAAGCTCAAAGGCGTCAGTACAGGCCAGAGTTGTTGTGCACAGGGTCGGAGCTTGTGATGGGCGCGGAGCATCGGTCGGCGGCGCTGTTTCCCCACACGTCATGCCCGCGGCAACAGCCATCGCGAGCTCGACAAGAACCCCGGCCGGCCCAAACCCACGACGGCCATGGACAGTGGGAAAGCGCTCTGCTGGCCAGACAACAGCTATTCACTGCCAGCTGAACCTTGCTCTGCCAGCCCCAAGCTTCACGTGCCATCGTAACCATCGCTCACGCGCATACTATTCACTATCACCACCACCACCATCACCACCACCACCATCACCACCGCCATGGACGACCTCCGCGAGCAAGTGGAGCTGCTGGAGAGTAGCGCCAACCTCTCCACCAGCATCGACCATGTGCAGAGGGCGCTTGACATGCTCACTGCGGCTCGCGCCAAGATCGCAGCGGGTAGGAATTCTCCTGTAGACAGGGCCATACAGCTTGCTAACCAGTGCGCGACCAGATCCCAAGACGGCGCCCTTGACCCTCGCCAAACTCCAAGACCCCTTTAAGAAGTCTTTGGACACGGTGCAGAAGGACCTCAAGCCAGTCTACGCCGGCCTGAACAAGTACGGCAAGGCACTCGACAAGGTGCGCTTCCCTGTTCGCGCAACCCTCAAGATAGAGTCCTAACAATGTACCAGAAATTCAAGGACAAGCCCTTGCCCTCCGCCGACAACGATGCGCTATCATCGCACCCCTCGCTCATCAACCGCGCTATTGCTATGCACCTTCTCCGCGAAGGCCAGTTCGACGTAGCATCCACCTTTGTGCAAGAAGCCAGCCGCCAGCCGCCACATCCCGAGCCCACTCTCAACACACCAAACCCCTACATTCGAGAAGCATGGGAGAAGGATCTCGCAGAAGGAACCTTCAACTCGGAGAAGCTGCAACAACAGTTCGCCGACATGTACCACATACTGCACCAACTGCGCAATGAGCGGAATCTGCAGCCGGCAATACAGTGGGCGCGAGAGCGGAGTGATGTCCTAGAAGCGCGTGGCAGCAACCTTGAATTTGAGCTGTGTCGCTTGCAGTTTATCTGTCTGTTCGACTCCCGTGGCAGCCAAGACGAAGCAATGGACGACTACGATAGTCCTAGCGGTCCCCTGCATGCTTGGGCATACGCACGTCGCGAGTTTGCTCCCTTTCAGAGACGGTACCAGAGAGAAATTCAACAACTGCTAGGTGCAATGGCGTTCTGGCAGAACGTTGAAGACTCGCCATACCGCCGCCTCTTCTACAACGACACTGCCTGGGAAGAAGTAGCACACTCATTTAACCGCGAGTTCTGCTCCTTACTCGGTTTGAGCGCCGACTCACCTCTCTTTATTGCCGCGACGGCTGGCGCAATAGCACTCCCTTACCTCCTCAAGATGCAGTCCATCATGAAGGAGAAGCGCACCGAATGGACGACCCAAGACGAACTACCCGTTGAGATACCACTACCGAGCCAATACCACTTCCACAGCATCTTTGTGTGCCCAGTATCCAAAGAGCAGAGCACCGATGCAAACCCACCCATGATGATGCCTTGTGGCCATGTCATTGCACAGGA
>Ga0058698_10000816_pt1 | contig 15711 bp, 13 predicted proteins | sample AgamicAsSfe_FD_67288 | JGI IMG/M metagenome (GOLD analysis project Ga0058698, IMG submission 67288) | Agave microbial communities from Guanajuato, Mexico - As.Sf.e | ecosystem: Host-associated > Plants > Phyllosphere > Phylloplane/Leaf | place: Guanajuato, Mexico | collected 2012-05-30
CAAAGCAGCGTCTTGCAAAGGGAGATCGTGTGCACCACTGCTCTCTGCCCTCGCAATGGATTCATTAATCAGCACCATCATACGGTCTGTCAACACCTGCAACCTCTTTGGTTCCCAGAACGGCAGCTTGGCGTACCAGTCGCCCTTTGACGCGATCTTCTTGTTAAGCTCAAGCGACTCTGCGATGACTCTGACCATCTCTGCAGGGTAGGCGTTTGGTGAAGTGAAATGGTTGAAGTCCATGCCGAGCACAATTTTACCAACGGCTTGTGAGCCCAGTTTGAGCATGTACTGGTAGACGTTCCAGGCTTGGCCCTTGCTGTCCAATTCGTCGAAGACGGAGAATGAGTCCTCCTGATCAATCGTTAGAAACTGCGCATGCTCGAACAATCAACATTAGGGGGTATACTTGCAATTTCAAGCTGCATCTGAGGCGCGTAATGTCTCACTGCTTTGGGTCCAAGAGCTGGCGGCAGGAATTTGTGTGCGACTCTCCATTCTTCAGTATCGGTATCTCCAAGGAAAACTCCAGCAGCTTTGTTCTTGATCGGGTACAGAGGGTGGGCCTTGTTGATTTCCTTGGTGAAGAAGTCGGACTCGGCAAACACGATACCGGCGGTGGTAGGATCGTTGGTCAAATATGTCACACGTCCAAGACTCTCGGTTTTGATGACAGGGCCATAGTGCTCGAAGAGGCGTTGGTGGTTGCCCAAGTGGTCCGGGAATACGTCGAAGTGGTTGCCAATGAAAGGAAGTCCTTTTGGGCCTGGTGCTTCCCTCACAGGACGACCGTCAATTGAAATCTCGATGGGTCCATTGGAAGAGGTGATATCCTGGAGTGTGCTGAGAGCACCCTGGTGGTCCTCAAATGTCACGCCTGGAGAGAGGATCAGTTAAGGTTCCCTCATCTGACTAATAATAGCAATGTGGTTATTCCATACCCTTTGGCTCGACTATGGCGAAATGTGCAGCAATGAGACTTTGCAGGTCGTAAAGACTGCCATTTGTGTCCACATCAATCTCTCTGACGGCTGACGGCGATTCACCGGAAAGATAGAACTGCATGATTGGTATTAGAGGCTTGGAGTAACTATGCAAAGTGCTGAGGAACCATCATACCGGCGTCTGCTTGCTTAAGTGTACTTTGATCGGATGCTTGCCTGATCAGTCTGACACCAACATGGAATGACCGAGTGGCACTCACTCCGTGGCACTGACGCTCAATATCTCACGCAGGCACGATCCGATTGGCTCGGAGACGAACCTCGGAGACCAAAATCGCGTCGCAATTTAGCGTGCGCGCACTTTCTCCATCGCCGCGTTTCCTCTGTGCTCCGTTCACACTGCAAATGTTGCGAATTGTTATCGTAGACCCTGCAACACGATGCACACAGGCCATAATGTCAGTAGATGAGCCTCGGTCGCCGGCGAGGCCGTCAAATGCTGAGCCTTCTCCGGTGCCATCAGGTAAGCTTAGTAGTCTTAAAGACGCGATGGTCAGACGGCCCTCGCTTCCAGTGTGCTTAGATCCCACTCTCTCTTCTGGTGCTGCCTTCTATACTAATCGTGGTACTTGTCTGTCACTCCTTTGAAATCGACGAATTCATACAGCATCATGGCGACCAAGGACTACACATTGAGCGAAGTCGCTAGCCACAAATCACGAGACGACCTATGGATAGTCGTACAAGGAAAGGGTAAGCTAGGCAGAACAGCAGTCTTGTTGTCGACAAATTACTGACATAGACAGTCTACGATGTCTCTAGCTATGTTCGAGACCACCCTGGCGGAGCGGACCTTCTCATCGACTCTGCTGGAAAGGATGCAACTGAGGACTACACAGATGTTGGCCACTCAGAGGACGCGGACGAAATCCTAGAGTCATTTCTAATCGGCACTGTCAAAGATGCTCCAAAGGCTGCACGACCCAAGAACGTTCGCGTCATCTCCCAAAAGCCAGCTCCTCCAGCACAACCTCAAAAGCCCGCCTTCAACAAGATCACGTTGGTCGGCAGTGTACTAGGAGCCACGATCGTTGGATACGCTGCGATCAACCCTAAGACCCGCGAGCTCGCAATGTACGTCTCACATCGCATGGTTGGTCGCTTGAGACTCCCAGCAACCTTCGGCAAGAGCTCCTGGATTGGTGGTTTTGCTCAAGGCTGTGCAATCGCGACCCTGCTTTGCTCAACAGCCGCAGGCTATGCAGTGAAGAAGCTAAACAAGATGCTCGATGTTGAGTCCGGCTTCATGAAATACCCTCCATACATGAAATCTCGCACAGTCAGACCTGCGGACCCACATCTCCAGAAAGGCATTCTCGATCCGAAGGAATACAAGCCCTTACCTCTAGTCGAGAAGGAACTTGTATCGCCGAACGTCTTCCGCTTTGTATTCCAGCTGCCCGATCCCGAAGACGTTGTAGGTATTCCCATCGGACAGCACGTTGCCATCAAAGCGACCATCGACGGCCAGCCTATCTCCAGATCATACACACCGATCTCCAACAACCTGGATCGCGGTCGCATGGAGCTCCTCATCAAATGCTATCCGAACGGAAAGCTCACCGGCAACTACCTGTCAAATCTGGAGATAGGTGACGAGGTCTCCTTCCGCGGACCCAAAGGCGCAATGAAATACTCACCTGGCATGTGCAAGAAGATCGGCATGGTTGCGGGGGGCACTGGTATAACTCCCATGTTCCAGGTTATAAGAGCTATCTGTGACAACGAATATGACACCACTGAAATCAGCCTCGTCTACGCCAACCGCACCGAGGAAGATATTCTTCTGAGAAACGAGCTGGAAGCCTTCGCTCGCAAGTACCCCAAGAACTTTAAGCTGTGGTACATGCTCGACCAGCCTCCTTCGAACTGGACCTACGGCTCTGGCTACGTTACTTCCGCTGTGATGGCCGAACATCTTCCCGGACCATCAGACGACACCGCTGTCATGCTATGTGGACCTCCTGGTATGATTGCAGCTTCGAAGAAGGCATTGGTGTCTGCGGGTTTCCGTGAGCCTGGCGCTGTCTCAAAACCCACAGACCAGATCTTCTGTTTCTAGGCCTTTTGTTAATAATCTTTGTTATGTCCTACTAGCCAATTCCTGTGTGTTTTCTTTGTAGCATAAAGCCACCAGGCGTTTTGTATGATCCACTATTGCTGTTGTTTTACTTCTCAATTGAGTCCAGAGCATAGATTTGAATACGAAACATGGATTCTCAACCGTTCTACGTACTCGTATCATACACTGTAAGTCTTGACACGAGTTTGCATACCACCGAGATCTTCCAAGGTTGCTGATCGGGCCAGATATCTCATCGACCGGTGTGCTCAGGTGATCATTGCTAGATACTGTACCAGCCTTACTTACCATTGAGACACTGTACACAGACTTCGGTACGATTAAACCGGCGGCGAAGTAGCACCGCATCACAAGCCAAAGAACCGCAAACCCTGCTGCCCTGTGGAAACCGACCGGCACGTGTTAATTAATTCTGGCCCAGCACGGATGCACATGGTAATCAAAAGGAGGATCACCGCCGGCATATCGAGTCAGACGATTCTTCTCGGAGAGTGAAGAAGCTTAGTTTCGGCCGCAAGCGCTGAAGCCACAACCGTTTCCGAGGATCTTAAAGCACTGACGCGGCGGAGCCGCTACCTTCCTTGTGATACAAGGCACATACCTCGGAAAGCGCGTGCTCGTAACGTTTGAGAGACGCTGTTGTCTTCTGCACCGACCCCGAGGATGACATCGCAAACACGACCTTACGCATCCATTGCGGCACGCTGGGTGACCAAGGGCTCATCCTTGTGGAAGTGTACCATGACAACAACCGTGGGCAGCATGGCCGGCAAAGACGGCAGACAGTATGGCATGCGTGTCTACCATTTAACTAATGCCTTCGACTTCTTGTGCAATCAAGACTTGAGAAGGACTCAATAGATAACACGCAGCATCTGACAAGCTCAACCATCATGTCGTCCTGGACACCGCCCGAAACACTTTCTGGAAGACCTGTTGCCGTGATTGGAGGAGGCGTGCTCGGTCGGCGAATAGGTACGAGATAAGCCTTCACTGTGCATGAAGCAGATACTGATACTATTTGTTAGGCTGCGTATGGGTGTCGGGAGGCTTCGATGTCCTGATATACGACCCGAATGTCGATCAATGCGCTCAGGCCAAGGAATACATTGCGCAGAATGTCAATACATACGCCCTCAAGACAAACAAGTCGCCCGCCAATTTTGACACAACAGATAGTCTGCAACAAGCTGTGAAAGATGCATGGCTTGTTATCGAATGCGTACCCGAGAGACTGGACGCCAAGATCAAGATCTTCGGAGAACTTGTCACTCTGGCTCACAAAGATGCCATCCTTGCAACGAACTCGTCTTCATACAAATCCTCGGAGATGCTGGCTGAAGTACCGCATGGTAGCAAGACACGCATCTTGAACATGCACTACTACATGCCACCCGGCAACATGGTGGTGGAGCTCATGACCGACGGCTTCACCACTCCCGCTATCATCGAATACTTGACCCACCAGTCGCGGCAAGTAGCGACTCTTCCGTATGTTGCGAGGAAGGAATCGACTGGATTCATCTTCAACCGCTTATGGGCTGCTGTAAAGCGAGAGACTTTGACCATTCTCGCCGAAGGAGTATCTACGCCCGAAGAGATCGACTCTATGTGGTCCGAGATGTTTGTCAAAGGAGGATCTTTACCATGCAAAACAATGGATGGTAAGTGCTTGCTAGGAATCGTTACAGATGTATGCTAACACCCTCTCAGCTGTCGGTCTTGACACTGTAGCCTTCATCGAAAGCCACTATGTCGCCGAACGGGGACTCTCTGCCGAAAAGACTGTCGATTACCTGAAGCGGGAATTCCTGGATGCTCGGCGGCTGGGCAATAAATGTGCTAATGGCGGCCTGTACCCTCCCGCATGCATAGAAAGCAAGACCGACCAAAGCATCGCGAAACCCCGTGTCTTCGCACTGGATATTGGACTGTCATCCACAAAGCCTCCATCAAGTGCAGGCGAAATCATGGAGCTCACACCTGGAGGCCAACTCAAAGCACTGATCAAAGATCAAGCGATGCCCGACGGACTTGCTATTGACGCTCATACAAACCGCATGTTCTGGACGTGCATGGGCGATCCTGGCAAGCCAGATGGAGCTGTGTACTCTGCAACTCTAGATGGCTCGCACATCAGAACGGTCATTGCGCCGGGACTCATCAATACCCCGAAGCAATTGGCTCTAGATTTTGCGAACCAGATGCTCTACTTCTGTGACCGAGAAGGGCAATCAGTGTTCAGTTGCGGCTACGACGGTTCTGATCTCCATAAAATCATCGACAACTCAGGTTGCGAGTCGGAGGATGATGCACTTGACTGGTGTGTGGGCATCGCTCTGTCACCATCTCTCGGAAAGCTCTTCTGGACACAGAAAGGCCCTTCCAAAGGTGGCAGAGGTCGGCTGTTCTCAGCAGACCTCCCTACAGCTATCGACGCCGTAGCCACAGGCGTGCAATGCTTACTGGACGGCCTACCGGAGCCCATAGACCTCGAATTCGATGAAAGTTCACGCACGCTTTATTGGACTGATCGTGGAGAACTCCCTCACGGCAACGCTTTGTACAAAGTGCAGCTCGACGCCGACGGAAATGTGTCAGGTCAGAAAGAGGTCTTGGCAAAGCACTTCCACGAAGCAATAGGTTTGAAGCTCGATTTGGTAAGGAAGCAGATCTACATCACAGATCTTGGCGGCAGCATCTACTGCTACGATCTCGATGGCAAGACCAAGGAGATAATGCACACGGATGAGAACAGGGCTTTCGCCGGTGTGACGTGTTTGTGAGCATGTCCCGTTCACCGGAATTTCCTTTAAATAGTGCTCTCGATGGCAAATAATCATGGTTTCAGCATTAGTGCTTCACAGTATCAGCATTGTAGTCGACCAGGAGGTCATAACGTGGCATACTGTAGTGACCGCAAATCAGACATTCCATTCAGTAGAGCCCACCCAGTCCCAAAAGCTGGATATGGAGCCTTCGCCCATCAGTTCGTCAAAGAAGCCGTCATCGAAAGTGAGGCCAGATGTAGCAGGATCTGTAGGAATAGCGTTGGTTGTCATCGAGGACGCAGTGCCAATTGGTCGAGCTGCGAGTTCCGGCGCACCTCGTCGGATAGCCTCGAGGAATACGCCTCGGAAGACGCCTGCCGAATCGTAAGCTGCCTGTAGCTCCCCGAGAAGAAGCATGCAGAAGTCTAGTTTGTTCAGGTTGATCTGCCGAGAGAGTGGATCCGATGACTTGGAGTTAAGCAAGTGAACGTGCATCGCAGGAACCAGCAGCGGCGGTCTAGAATTCATGTGGTCAGTTGATGGCTCATTTCGCGACAAGAAAGGCATGCGATACTCACGTCATTGATCCTGCAAACGAGAGAAGTTTCTCCCTTGCTATCTTTTCGAGAAGCACATTTGTTTGGAAAGCCGCAGCTTCAGACTTAGTCTGCATCTGTGCCTGCCAGTCCTCGCGTGCGTCCGTCGGAACATCCTGGGGAACGCCATCTCTGAGGAATGGTCGATAGAATGTAATGCACAATGCTCTGCCACAAATGGAGTCAGTGTCTAGTTCGAAGGAGAGATTCTGCTGACATACTGGTAGTGTAGCTGGATGTGGCACCACGAGAAGATCGTGCTGCTGCTTTTCCGGAACTCGCCACCTCTCTCAACGGGACATGCCAGGATTGCAGTCTCTAAAGCTTTTACTTCTTCAGACAACGGCTTCCGTGCATTCGGGCGGAAGCTTAGTGCGAGGACTTCTCCAAGTAGTTTGCTGACTTGCATCAGCAGCACCCAATCTTGAGCAAGTTGTGACCAGTCTTCGGGAATGTAAGTTGCTGCGAGTGTTCCAGGCATGTCTGCTATGTCTACTAGCAAGTCTGCGGCTATAGGCATTGCAACCGTGCAGTCAAGAAGATCGATCCTGAGTGGCCGGCCGAGCGTGAGACTCAGCCAGCGATCTCTAAAGAAACAGCACCACCATAGCCGTCGCCAGATACTTCGCTGTCGGCTGCCGGTGGACGATCGGTCCTGAGTCATCGCAGGTGGCCGATGTAAACCCATGATCTGGCAATGACTGATTGCAATGCCCGACCAGTACCACGGTTGAGTATGCAGATCTTTCTCCGAGTGATAGAAAGACAGCAAGATAGCTGACTGGAGTAAGACTGTGCGATCAGTCTCACCGCTTGTCTCATACATGCACTTTGCACGCAAGTACATGGCATCTCGCATTTGTTTTCGTGAAGCATAGCGCTCATTCTCCCAACAAGTCGCAGGTACGAAAGTCATAGCTGAGAAGAACACGCTCCAGAGTAACAATAGGTTGAATCGTGTTGCCTGACCATCAGCAAGCAATGGCATGATGGAGGTCGCATCTACGACAGGTAGCAGCGGGTGTATGTGGTGAAAATATGAACGAAGAAGCATCTTGCATGTCTCGCTTTGTGGCACCGAAAAGGCGCCCTTCCGTTTGAGATACTCTACATCCTCTTCGGGCAGGGAGGATTGGTGTGATGGTAACAGTACATGGCGGCGGACTGGCTGCTGTCCGTCCGAGCATAGTTCCAGCACGGCGCTGAATCCAGAAGCCTCTCCTATACGATCGCGTCAGTCATGTACAATTGATTGACTGGAGTGTCACGTACCAATGTAGAACGGCAGGCTGTTGCCGCCATCGTTCTGCTCGATCGCCGCGGAGACGATCCGCACGCCAGTGTGCTCCTCTGGTGGTTCAATTGGACTTTCGTGATTCAGAATCCTATGTGCCGAGTTCTGCGATTGTCCGTGTCTAGTTGGCGATGGAATTGTGGTGCTCGCGGCCGGATCGAAGTTCAATGGTTGTGCAGACGGCGTTCCATTGCGAGATCCTTCTTCGATGCTTGAGCGCTGGGCTGTCGATGTTCGAGGCACACTTGGAACACGAGACTTTGGTCAGCGGAATCTGAGTTGTTCGCTGATCGACATACTTATTGAACTTGGTATGTCGAACTGCGCAGACTGATCCATCCTGTGTACAAGAGATGCAAGGCACACCAGTGAGAGTAATGCTGCAACGCACTTTTCGTTGCCGACACTTTTCGCAAGCTATGGCAGCACGAGAGCGACGTGTAGACATGCTGCTACCGTCAGATACAGTACGGTGGTGGCATGTAGGGCTCCGCAACATCCAAATTACCTCGGAGATCCAGGATCCAGATCCATAAATGCCAAGCAAACTGAGCCGAGGCGAACGAAGAAGCCGCCGTTTCAGCTCGTCACACAAGTCCTCTAGTCCTTTGTTGGGATGCTGAGATTGCAAATGTCCCTCACGAGACTGCGGATGAATATCTCCATATCCTTCCATGTGCTGGTATGGTCATGCACAGGCAAAAGGACGTAAGCTTTTCCACCAGGATACAGCCAGGAACCCGCGAGGATCTTAGCAGTACTTGTACCACGATTTTCGAACGAGGACGGAAAGGGACCACACTACCGATGAGAAGTCATGGTCAGAATGGGTAGGCCTTACTATGTATTCTCATCCTGTGGACGTGTAGTAGTCTGGTATGGCTCCCAAAGCCATTGTGAATTTCGAAACATATTCGTGATCGCCACCACGGAAATTCCGGATGAGTTCGTCGAGACGCCTTAGAAGCTCTCGAACAGTACAGCTGCTGTCAGAGGGTTTATCCGAGAGCATGTTCGTGTCTGTCAGACTAACGTCGAGCGCTAGTTGGGCGGACGAGTTCATTGCCATGACAAGACTAAGGGCAATGTCGCATACTTTCTCGATCAATCCGACTCCGTGGACCTCCATGGATGGCAGGCTCAGCTTTGCGCAGCTTGCTAAAAGATCACTCGCGACATGGTATGCGAAGTCGTAGCGTAGCTCGGCATGATCGGAAGAGTCTCGCAGGAGGCCGTGCGACATGCATAAGTTCCAAAGACGATTCAGAAGCCAGAATTGTGTGACTGAGATGTCCGCTTGCTGGCTGTCCAAGAGTTGCTCTAGTGGCATGAGCGAAGCCGATGGTTCAAATGATATCCCACCGACGAGACAATTCTCTCGAGCTCGATGCTGCGCACGGAACATCTGAATCGCTCGCCTCCGGTCAAATGTTTCGCAGCATCCGTCGCTGAATTTACAGAAGCCAATCCAGCATTCCACAACGCGCTCGTCTATGGCATCGAATGTCTCCATGAGGTATAGAAGTCCAGTCATTCCAATTGTATCAGCCTGGTCTTGGCCCATGGCTGTCGCGCCTGTTGTGCCAAACGCTCGCATGAAACAAGCATTGACAGCGGGACTGCCACGAAAGCCTATAGAGTGGTTCTTTTGAAGCGCATATGCTCTAGGGAAAAGATTAGCTGCGAGCAGTTCTGGTTGCTCAATATGAACTTACCGCTCGGTGACGGACAGTACGAGGTAGGTTCGTAGCCATTGCTCTCTGGTCTCCGCATCAAGATTGTCATATGCCTGCGGTAGGTGCATGTACAATGAATTAGCCAGATCCACAGCCTCTCTCAAGCGGTGGTGCGCCGCTTTGTGCAGCCCATTACCGAAAAGGCACGCAAATATGAAGAAGCTCGCCAAGATCATATGAACAGATGGATCTTCGCCAAAATCTACAGTCATCCTCATCTTGATAGACTCTTCCAGAAGCATCCTCGCCTGGACGGAGCGTGAGGGTGTCGATGCGACTTCGTGTATCTGCACAGGCTGTGTCATCGCGAAAGCGCATAGAGCTAAAAGCATGGCGCCGAATTGGGGATCGTGATGATGCTTGCGCAAGAGCATTTCTTGGTATACCATCGTTCTGTTGAGAACAGGTACAGTGGGGTGCAAGCGTTTGAAGTACACATCAATCCACGGCAGTAACGCTTCTTGGCTGATACTGCTTGGCCAGAACTCCACTGACTCAACTATTAGCGGCAGGTCCTGTTCGGGAATTGTGGCGAACAGATTGAAGGAATCGTCCGGTGGCGAGTCGATTGGTAGACTTGGTAGCAGGAAGTCAGGCACGTCTATCTGCTGAGACATCGCAGACATGCTCTCATGGTGTGTGGGATGCGTATGCATGCTTGTTACAAGCTGTAGATCGTGACCAGTGAGAGACTCATTTCTTGGGAATTGGGAGGAGTCTTGGTGCTGTGTCCAGAATGTGTGGGGAGACTCGTTTGTGTTGTTCAGGTCGGTCATCACAGCGCCGTCCGAAGAGATCGTGCTGACACGGTGTAGCGCTGTGCCATCGTTTGTGCTAGATGGACTCATTGCAGTGGTTCCGTTAGACAATGGTGTGGACGCGAAGTCGTTCGTATCAAGCACATTTTCGTTTGGGCCTGTCTTCGGTCGCTGCTTTTGAATCCTGTTGAGTCGACCAGGCACAGGCCCTCGTTTCTTTCTGGCCTCATTGAAGGTACAGTTCATGCTTCGACCAGTACAAGTTTTACAAGGATTGGACATATCACATCTGACTTTACGCGTCCTGTTTAAAAACTGCGATCAGCAGAACGTCGCGAACGCAGCATTCGTTTTACGTACTTGCATTGGTCGCAGGCTCTATCAGCAGATGACTTTTGCCGGCCTTGCGGAATGCCGGCAGCTGCATCGAGGGTGATGAACATGGTGGTGATGATATTGTCGCTGTTCGCTTGATAAGTTGATGTGTCTTAACAGAGTGGACCTCCTGGCCACTGCAATGTGCCTGCCGAGGATGAAAGAGGAAGTGGCTTCATGCGACCACTGGAAGTCGGACAGTCTGTGTATGCGCTACTAAAGAACAGCTTGCGATTTTGAACATGAATAGTAAAAGTACTAAGATGACATCGTAGTGAAACTGGTCAAGGGCAGTTACGGACCAAGCCATCCGTTTGTGCATAATTTAGGCGAGTCAGGAAAGGCAGGGTGTTGCAGAAGAAGAGGCGGGGATCTCCACTGTCCACGCGACCGAGAGTCTCGCCGATGTGGAGATGATCGGCTATAAAGGCATTGCATGTACACATTTGCGTTCTCATCTTTTGAATGTATTTGTGCGTGATAAGAGGACTATGATCATGTATGCCAATGAACTGGTCTAACTACTTACTGACAAGCACAACAGCACCGTATGGGACCAGAGTCACATTCCCAGCCTTGATGCCAGCCTCCTGGTTTGACATCAATACCTCGTACTCTTCGCGCGAAGGCGACTCGACATGCACCTTCTGCTCCTTCTCCGAGAAGTTGAGCAGAACGACGGCCTTCTTGCCTGTCTCGAAGCTCTCCCGCTCGTATCCAAGCACCATTTCGCCCGTGTCGAGCTCGCTCAGCGGCTTGTAAGAGCCATATGTGAGCAAGTCAACGTGCTCCTTTCGCAATGCCAGCATCTTACGCCAGTAGGCCAGCACGCTGTCAGGTGCATCGATCTGGCTGGCAACGTTCCAATCAACATAGTCTTTGTTGATGGTCATCCACGGCGTTGTACCTTCCGGAGAGAACCCAGCGTTTGCTGACGAGTCCCACTGCATAGGGAGTCGCCCGTGATCTCTGGCCTTGAGCTGGACCTCGCGCATCACGTCTCCCATCTTTGAGTGGTCTCCACCTCGCGTCTTCAGCACTGCATCGTAGTGGTTCCTGCCCTCGACATCGATGTATGCTTCGGTTCCGTAATCTTTCCCAAGGTTGGCTGTGCCGATCTCTTGTCCAGCGAGCATGAAAGGCGTGCCGCTGAGGGTAAGGAGGTATGTGGCAAGCATCTTGGCTGCTGTGGCGCGGTGTTCTGGTGCATCAGAGGCGTAGCGGCTGAGCGAACGGCCGCTGTCATGGTTGTCAAGGTACACGCTGTTCCAGCCGTTGACCTTGGGCATGACTCTTTGCCACATGTTTGTAAGGTTGCGAATCTTGCGTGGGTGGAAGTCATCTCGACCATACTTGCCATCCGGTCCAAAGTCCATGTCGACAATGTCGCCGGTGAACACCATGTTCAGCTCGTGGCGGTCTTTGGCAACATATTCGCTGACAGACTGCTCATCCTTAGTAAATCCAAGCTCACCCACAGTCATAGCATCGTACTCGTCGAAGATTGCGCGCATCTCGCGAATGTAATCGTGCATCTTCGGACCAGAAGCAAAGAACTCAGCACCCGACTGATAAGGCTCGTCGTCCACGACTTTGCCATCCGGGAGATCTGGGTGCTTGGACATGAGGTTCATGCTGTCAATGCGGAAGCCATCGACGCCTCGGTCCAGCCAGAAGCGGATGTCATCGTAAGAGGCTTGACGCATCTCCTCGCTCGACCAGTTCAAGTCGGGCTGGGAAGGGAGGAACAGCGCAAGATAGTACTGTCCGGTCTGCTCGTCGAAGTGCCACGCGCTGCCACCAAAGATAGACTTCCAGTTGTTTGGCTCTTTCCTGTTGCCCTCAGTATCGTACTTGGGGTCTCTCCAGAAATACCAGTCGCGCTTTGCGTTGTCTTTGGAACTTCTCGACTCTTTGAACCATTCATGTTCATCGCTGGTGTGGTTGACCACAAGGTCCATGAGTAGTCGCATATCGTTGCTGTGTAGCTGATCGATGAGTGACTGCACATCTTCAACGGTGCCGTATGGTTCGTGGATCGAACGATAATCTGAGATATCGTAGCCCATGTCGTGTTGTGGAGATGCGAAGATCGGCGAGAGCCATATTGTGTTGACGCCGAGAGACTTGATGTAGGGAATTTTGCTGACAATGCCAGGAATGTCTCCGAGGCCATCCCCGTTGCTGTCTTTGAAGCTGGCAGGGTAAATCTGGTAGACCACGGCCTCCTTCCACCAAGTCTTCTCTGGTGTACCGGTCATGACTGCGTGTGGTGACATGAATGTGATGTGTTATGAATTTGTTTTCACTTGAGCAGATTGTCAATAGGCTGGAAGGGTACAAGGCCGATTCGAACAGAGGAAGTGCTTGCTGATTCGCTATGAGTCTCGATAGCTTGTGAATGAAGTTGATGGAGGAGGCAAGTATGCAATGGGTACTTCTAGCTGGCAGACCTAGATTGTGGCGCTTCCTGCACCGACATCATATACATGTCGCTCGGGTCAAAGCTGACAGCTGCGGTGGTTTGTTCGGCCTTGCTCTTAATGGCACCAGGAACAACTCCCCACAATCATTGCCCCAGTCGGTTAGACTTCTCGGTGTGGAGGGGTGCGGAGGATGAAGATGAGTACAAGTTCGGAGTTTCTCGAAGAGGTGAGTTTCCCCGAGAGTCAATCGACCGAAACCTTTTCTCCACGCGGACACAATCGAGATCCTGGAGACCCCGACATGATCTCAACTCTATTGGGCCTTGTAAGGTCCACTAGAGACTCGGCTCCAGTAGGGATTATCGACCGTGAAAATGGCACGTGTCGCAGTTGAGAGCTTCCTGGGATTGGCTCGCGGGACGTCCTGTCGCGTCCATGTGAGACCAAGGCTGATCAGGACCTGGTAATCCGAGCTCTACACGAGCCTGCCTTGGAAGGCTTGCCAAAGGAAGACAATTGTCTGCCGCCGGGAGTGAGCAGCTCACACGGCCGATGCCTTCCATCTCTACGCTAATACCAAGATGGTTGTTGCGGGAAATCATACTGGTCGTTCGAGAGAGATTATGGACTGATCATATAGTCGTTGGTCTTCTTGTGGGTATATATTAGTCGCTCGGCATGGAAGACAGCTGGAGTGTGTTCGCCACTCAGACAGAGCGGTCACTCGCATTAATTAATCGTCTGTGTGCGGAGGCTAAAGACGCTGTTGAGAACATAGTTCTGGTCGCCAATGAGAAAGCGGCAACGCGGTTGAGCATATGGAACGTGCCGGATTTCTGTCCTGTCAAGCATAGAGAGGCAATGATCCTGAGATGCGAATACAGCTGTTCAGCAGTTTCTTTGACTTAGTCTCTCACATACATACTCCTTGCTTCCATCAACTTGTGCTGCAGTCGTACTTGATTTGCCCGAGCTAACTAGTACAGGACTTCGAGAAGTGCACATCATACTTATTTGCGTTCGCTAGCACTTGCGCTGATACTCCAGCCACCCTTCGATCCACGATCGACAAAGACCATCGGAGAACACTCGTTGCCAGTTACTGAAGTCGATTGGAAAAGAGGTAGTGAGAAGTAACGTACAAATCTATCGAAAAATGCGATGTACTGAATATGGCAACCAAATAACACCAACCCACCCGTGACCTTTTAATACCACGCCGACCATGCTTTAGAACAATCTAAGCCTTCCTGGAGAAACGGCTAAGGAAACCATCCTTGTGTTCCTTCTCAACAACTTGGCCGTCAACAACAGCGAAGTTCTTGAATTGGCGAGGAGGAACACCAGCAGCGTACAAGAGCTCGATGTCGGCGTAGCTCCTGTTCTTGGTTTCGGGTTGCAGAAAGTAGAGACCCGTCATGATGAAGAGCTCAGCGCCAACGAAGAGGAACATGATCTTGCCGCCCCAGTTGAGTTGATCGGGGTTGATAAAGTACGGGAAGACCGAAGACAGCATCAACGCGGTGAGCTGCTGGCAGATCAGGGTGAAAGAGATGGTCTTAGGACGAGTAGCTTGCGAGGCAGTCTCTTGAGCAACGGCCCAACCGTAGCAGCCAACGGTACCGGTGTAGAGCATAGACCATGTGATCATGAAGGCAAGAAGGGCGGTGTTCGCAGCAACGTTAGAGGTACCGGCCATGGATGTTCCAGCGATGATGACAGACCAGAACATAAGGATGGTACCACCACCAATCACACCCTTGCGGCGAGGGACGACATCAGCAAGGAGAAGGGCGACGAAGTTGGCGAGAAGCTGGAGGGTCGAAGAGACAGCAGTCAAGGCGAAGGGGTCCTTCTGGCCGATGAGTTCGAAGTAGTAGGTCTATTCGTGATGTCAGCATGCGTCGCAATGAATGTATGTTTGTTGTAATTAAAATCTTACCTGGTAGGTGTTTGCAAAGTATCCTCCACTGAAATTCTGGCTCTGAAGACCAAGGACAGAAACAAATGTCCTGGTGCGGTTCTCCTTGGTGAAGATGGCCTTCCAGCTGGTCTGGCTCTTGCCATTCTCCTCAGCCTCAGCTTGCTTGAGCTCGGTCCTGAGGATCTCAATGCGCTCATCAACATCGGTGTTGGCACCGAACAGCTTGATGATGGCCTTGCGAGCGTCGGCCTCGCGGCCCTTCTTCATGAACCAAATAGGGCTCTCAGGGAAGAAAGGCATGCCGATGAGGAAGAGGGTGGGCATGGCGAAGGTCATGATGAATGCAAGTCTGAATGACCATTCACCGTGGATCTTGCTAGCACCGAAACCAGTCATGGAAGAGGCAAAGAAGCCAAAGACAATGATGATGTTGGTCAAAGAAGACGCGGTGCTGCGAAGGTGTGCTGGTGCGTTCTCGGTAACGTAGAGAGGAGGAATTGCGGTGGAAAGACCGACAGAGAGACCAAGTAGCAACTTAGAGACGAAGAGGACTGGAAGGTTGGGTGCGAAGACCAAGGCGAAGGATGAGGCAAGAGATAGTGCCACAGCAAGGTAGAGGAGAGGCTTGCGTCCAGTTACATCGGCAAACTGACCAGCAGCGTAGCCGCCGAAGACTTGGCCGATAGTCGAAGCTGCGTTCCACAAAGACTGCCAGAGAGCTGGGATGACCCATTGCTTGCCCTC
>Ga0058698_10000817_pt1 | contig 15695 bp, 15 predicted proteins | sample AgamicAsSfe_FD_67288 | JGI IMG/M metagenome (GOLD analysis project Ga0058698, IMG submission 67288) | Agave microbial communities from Guanajuato, Mexico - As.Sf.e | ecosystem: Host-associated > Plants > Phyllosphere > Phylloplane/Leaf | place: Guanajuato, Mexico | collected 2012-05-30
CGTGTTCAACTGCTCTCGCCTGTCCTGTGGCGCTTTCGACGTTACCTGCCGCCTATTCATTCGTCCACTCCATTGCACCGTTGTACATGGTATGCGGTATGAGCAACGTATGCTGTATGAGCAACGTATGCTGCATGGCAGGGTCAATCGCATAAATATTATGGTATTCTTCGCAAAGAGAACATAACAACAAGCCAGGTCCAGAACAGCTCGTCGACAAAAGTTGTTCTAGAAACCCTTTGCCTCCTGAAGACCTATTTACGTGTGATGCGCTGCAAGGCGCTCGATGAATGCACGCTGCGCCGCTTCCTTCAGAACAGACTACGTATCGGCTAGAGAACATTGTCACAGAACGCGAGAGCATGACCTTTTTTTTCTACGTCAAGTACTTGTAATGTTCGTTTTTGCGTTACAACCCTTAGGTGAAGGGGGCAGGGGCGATGGTGACGATTCGGGAGGATCGTCCCGTCTAGCGCTGCGGCTAATGACGTGCGACGTGAAACCTGGATGAAGCAACTTGAAAAGCTTCGAGAAGGTGCGCCGAATGCTTCGAAGAGATTAAGATACTATGATGGCAAGGACAACAGGACAAACGCGATGACTTGTAGTGCGAGACGCGGTGGCGGCGGGAGCGGTCCATATGAGCGATGCACGTAATCTGGGTGTCTGGGTCATTGCCGTCTTCGGTTGGTGTGCTGCATCAGAAGGCCTAAGGCGCAGAACCAACAGCGCCGTCAATACAGGCTAGTAGCCGTAGTAATTACTGTAGAGCTTCAACCCAAGCCGCCTAGCAACTGCGTAGATGTTCAGGTCCTATTGTACGATACCTCGCTGCGATTGTTGCAGGTGAAGAGCGCTGTCATTCGTGGACTCAGATCCCAATCCGGCAAGGCGCGAAGCCTGACCAAGGATCTCACAAGAGCTTCATCTTCATGCGCCGAAGGAACGCGATTTCCAACACCCTCGACAGTCTCTGGAGCTTACGCTACAAGTGCGATCTCTTTGACATCTTATTGCCCTGATATATCTGAGCATCTGTCCCTTCCGACACCTCTGCTCGACTGTGCCACACGGAGCATTCCTTCTGCAGGGTTATTTCTCTCTTGCGAGCACCCACAACTTCGTTTCCGACAGGCAAACCGCGTTGAAAACATATCGACACAACTCTGGATTGCCCCGAAAGCAGTTCATGAATTTGTGACTCGTTGATTTAGACTTTGCGTCACATTGTCAAGCAAGTCACTGTACTCACTGAGGCGACTTGTCATAGTAAGTACTTCACATCCGCCACTCAGCTCGCGCAAAACTACAGCACGAATACCACAAGTCTACGACTAAACTAGCACAAAACGCGATGGAGTTATTCGGGCGTTGTCTGTTCCCGATACTACTTCGACTGTGTGCTGACACGTCTTGCTGACAGCTCAATCATCGCTCTACCTACCACACCAGGGAGTGACAATATCAAATACTGACTGGACATCACATCTTGGGTCTGTAAGTACGGAGTGCTCTACTCGAAAGCTAGTTCCAGCTTTTGCTGCCCTCCGTCATGTCATGATTCTAGGCTAATGGCTGGCTTGTCAGGTCTCTACCCACGGGTCTCACCCAACAACATGCCGCCGAAACGAAAGTTCAAAGGCACAAAGGCCATTTCCAACACCCCTCTCAAGACGCCGCGTAAGTCCGCAAGCCTACTACGACTGCTTTTGTATGCTCCCTAAAGGGTTATGCTAACCTTGGCATAGCCGCTAGCGCATTGTCTAATAAGCGAAGTAGTCTTCAGGGTTCGAAGACATCTCGCCTTGCTCCTTCAGTACCGTTCCAAATGACAACGCGTCGCGGTGCAAAAGGCACGTCTAACCACACGAGCTCGGCTGGGCCATCTAGCGCAAGCTCTGGCAGTCGTCGCAGTTCTCTGAATGAGATTGCGCAAAACGAGGATGCAACTCCCGACCATGAGGATGCGCGACCAGCCAAGCGCAGCCGAACATCGTCCGATTCTGGTTCGCAGCAGAGATCTAATGGCTCTTACGACAACAACACACCCATGAATGGCACGCAAACTCCAGAGCCACAGAAGCCCTCATCTGATGCGACTTCAACGGCACCAAAAGCGGCTGGCAAGAAGAGACGCGCATCAGACGACTCAACACAGTCCAGCAAAACACGTCCAAACGGAGTTCTAACCCGAAACCAAAGCGATGTCTCCGAACAACAACCGCGCAAAAAGCGCAAAACAAAAGAAACAGCAGCAGACACCGCCGCCGACCAACCTCCTGAATTAACAGATGCTAGCACAGCACCCAATTCACCTGAGCAGGTTCCAGATGTTGACGGCCATCAAAGCCTTCAGAACGTTCTGCCGACCAATGGCGATGCCCCTGCAAAGTCCGGCAGGCGTTTGCCCGGTCGTCGGCGCCAACCGCATCCGGACATCAATGTGGAGACTGATTTGCGTCGACAACTCAATCTCAAGATGAGTTACCGCAGTCTTGCAAAGGTTCAGAAGGTCTTGCTAGAAGAGTTGGCGAATCGCACGACGAAGAATCTTGAGGACGATCCTCGATACCACAAAAAATGTCCCGAGTACGATGCTGTTATGGCCCAGCTGGACCAACGCCGCGACGCTCGTCTGGACCAAGTCAATGCTATGCGCACATATCGCCTCGAAGAATTGGAACGAGTGCGCATTGCTGAGGAGCATATCCAGCGCGAGCAGTATGTCAACAGATTTCGAGAGCTACAAGATGACTTTATGCTTCAAATATTCTACCGCGCCAAGCAACTCGAACGGGAGATGAAGGGCCAGGAGGCCGACGCCACAGACGATGAAGACAACATTCTTCCGCCTACTTTCAGTGACGAACCTATTCATGCTGATGATTATCGCATCGGCTCGAAGTTTGCCTCACGTAGCAGAGCTTACGTTGAGGCAGACAAGGAGCTCAAGAACGATTCCGTGCGGCGACAGTTCACCGCAGCACGTGTCGCTTTTGTCGAGAACGATGAAGAGGCTGATGATTCTATCGACGACGTTGCTGGTGGCTTTGCAAAGTTTGACGGACCAGATCGCACAGAAGCGATCGCACATTATAACATCACCAGTCTCGCTGATGCCGCCGTTGAAGTTGAAAGGACGCCAACACCACAACCAGAACCACCCAAGGCCGAAATTATTTCGAACGAGCATGCCGCTCTGCTCATGATGCTTGCTGACGTATCAGCACATCAGCCGCGCACCACGGTCGTGCCAAAGCCTCAGTACCACTACCCAGACCCGCGCCAACAGCCGCCACCGCCTCCACGAGCGACAACGCCTATCATAAAACAGGAGCCTGCACGAGAAAAATCCCCTGAGTTCGCACAGCCAGCGGTACCGTTGGGATTGCCGTCTCAAGCTGCGCATAGCAGTCCTCCTAAGAGCACCCAAGCTGCAGTAGATCTGACTCAAAGTGGCCCTCTTTCTGAAGCTAGCGCCACGGCTTCGGCGAAAGAAACTGAAGTTCCGGCGAAATCAACACCAAGGTTATCAACACATAGAATCATGGACATCCTTAACGATGATCAGGAGGTCCCTGTCTCTAGGAACAGGGAGTCTCTGCCCCCAGCTCGAGAGCCGAGTACACCATCAATGCGAGAAGCTTCTACTCATCGTCGGACACCATCCAGGAGCGACGCGCTTAGGGTAGACGCTGTGATGAACAAGGAAGAGCCGCCTATAGATCAGGCATTGATGGATGCGTTGAGTGGCCCGCCTCAAAGCAACCCACCATCTTCCCCACCATCAAATACTCAATCTTGGCAACAACAACCTCCTCCGCCCCCATCACAACAACAGCAACAATCAAGTGTTCCACCACAGACACGGGAGCCCGAAGAGTCGTTGCGTCGTCGGGATCCTTTACAAAAGATTAGGGAACTTCTGGACAGGAAGGCACGCGAGCTTGGTCGAGAACCTCCCGATCGTTCCCACTATAGACAGGGGCCGCCTGCCTGGTATAGAGCAACTACTCAATCCTCAAATACACAAGAACGAGCTGAAGTCGCGGCATACGATCCAACAAGGCCATCAACCGGCCTGTACGATGGTTTGTCAGGCATGTTTGCAGCCCGTCGACAATCCAACGAACAACCTCCCCAGCAATGGGAACATGATAGACGGATGAGTGGTCATCAGGTGTCTCAACAGTCCGCATCATCGCCATACCAAGGTCATGCTTCACAGCCTCATTATGGGGAACAGAACAAGTCAGGCCGGACTCCACCGACACATCAGAGCCCATATGCTCCACCCGCAGGAGCATTGCCACTTCCGCCAAAGCCTCCTGGGCCATTGCCATCCGCACCTCCCATCAACTACCGCTTCGCACATTATGATCCTGCACCGCCTCGCCAGCCATATCCACCGCAATCACCAAGCTACCCACCAACGTCGCACCCGCCTCAAGGGCCGCCGCCGCCACCGTACCCACAACCATACGGCGGTGCACCGTCATACCAAGGTGGCTACATACCACCACCAGGATCCTTTCAAGCACCTCCCCCTCCATCATCGAGCACAGGCTCATACCAACCACTCAAGATCCACCAGTACGGGGGTCAACCAATACTTCCCGCAAATATGGCGCCTCCGCCACAAAGCGGGCCACCGCCTCTGCCCTACATCGGGCAGTCAGGACCACCACAACAGGGTCCTCCCCCTTCTCAACAACAAGCCTACTCCCCGACGCATCCCCATACTTTACCGATGCACTACGAACAGCGTGAAGGGCAGCCTCAAAACAACGGTGAACGTTCGTCTGATCCACAATCAAGACCTAGGCGGCAGTATAGGAGCTACCACGCCCCTGGAACACAGTTCAGGAGCTATCAGGGGCCGGGAGAGCAACGGAGGAGGGGCAATTAAACACATCTCTGATTGCAACGAGAATGGTAATTGTACATTATGAATGGTTCTGCCGTCGTTATCCGATGATTTTCTTTGTACAGGGTGGTTGCATAAAGCGGGTTCTTTTGGTTAACTGCATTGTTGGTTTCTTGCGCAGTTCTATAGCATTACTTCATTCTGGATACCCTGGGCGGCCGCGCAGGTTTCGCGTGGAGGGTTTTTTTTAGGTAGAACTTTTATTGATATCCATGTTCTGATGATGTCCATAAGTCTTGTTGCCGTGGAGATTGCCATGGTAATGTGTGATACCTGCTGTTTAGTCGCTAATGAAACGAAGAATATGTTTAAAGATTGCGTAAAGGATTATCAAGTATAGAAGTTGGGTATCACTATTGCTATTGCTGCTCCGCTCTAATATAACCAAAACACAACATTTGCACGAGCACTTCGCACAAACCTCTTTCTTCTTATCCTACCCACTCACACCTTCTATGCTCTCCTCTTGACTCTAGGCGTAGGCGTCCAATCCCGTCCTAACCCAGATCCCCCCTTTCTATCCCCACCAAACCCAGCACTGCCTCCACCCCTTGGTGTCGCTTTGCCCATTCTCTCAAATAGCCTCTGAGCGGCGGGCGTCAAATCTCCTTTCGCTTTCCTTCCTGGTGTCATGCCGCCAATAGCAGGTCCTCTCCTTGGCGTCGGCGCGCTTAAGAATCTCGGCGTCTCACTTGTGAATATTCCCAAGCCCGAGCCTGTTGGCTTCGCCTGCTTGTCGGTGTTGGATCGTTTAGCACCAATCTGCTCGACCATTTTGTGATGCATCTTCTCGCGCGACGACGAGTCGTTGATTGTGAATGGTGTGGTTTTGTCACTACTACCTAGACCGTAACGTTCTAGGAGGTCGGTGGGTGCGTCGTCGTCGTCATCGTCAGAGGGAGAAGGGGGTTGCGCGTCAACGAAAGCGTAGCCGTTCACTCGGGGTGTTTCGCTCCCAGTGTAACCTCCTTCGCTGGAATTGAGACGCGGACGTCCTGCAACAGCATCACGGACGGCTGAAAGTGTGGGACTGGGTGGACGAGGAGGGTCTGCTTCGGGGGCGGGGAGGCGAGTATTGTTGTAGAGGACTTTCTTTGGAGGTGCGAGGGAGGTGTTTTCGGCTTGTTGCGCGCGAGTCGGTGCCCATTGTTCTACGCTGTCAGGGCCGAACATGAGGCTGTTTCGGGCAGTATGTCGGTGTCCTGTGGGCGCTGCCGGTCGGTCATCGAGGTTCTGACTTGGTCGTGTGCTGAGTACCATGTCCTTGCCTCCAGACGCAGCGGCTCTAGCTTCGATGACCTTCTGTTGTGCTACGCGCTGCTTGCTCGCGTACATGTTGCCTTCCCGTAGCCATATGTTCTTCTCAAATTTTGTCTTATTCTGCTTGTCGATGATTTGACTGAAACTCTCCTGGTCTTCGCTCGTGTATTTTGCTTGGAATGCGCCTAAGCTCATGTTTAGGTCGACATTATCTAGTTTGCCCAGGCCTTCCTCGTCGTCTTCAATTTCCGTCCCAGCGAGTGTAACAGGTGTGTCTGCGCCCCATACACTTGGAGTCTTGTCACCAGCTCCGCCTGTCTTGTCGAACCTCGTTCTCGCTGCCATCTTTCTTTGTCCGCTCGGCACAGGAGTCATGACCTGTGTGAGCTTCTTGCCGGCTTCTCTGATCCATGACCGATCTTTGCTTTCCACAGCGTTGAGATACTCGCGTTGTGCGTCTGCTTCTGCTAACCCTGGGAAGAAGTCGCGGCGAATGATGTGTGAAACGGCGGAAACATAGGTATCTTCGTCTAGGACTACCGAAGGGCGTTTTATACGTTTGGGGGCGGGCGGTGGCGGCATAAGCGCATTAGATGCGCTGCGCTTCGTGAGCGCTGTCGAGTCTGACATGATGCGGTTGGGGTGGGGTGAGATTCAAGAGGCGAATGGAGGTTTCTCTCCGACGATGCGATAGATTTAATGAACTATGCGAATGAAAATGTCGCTGAATGGTGGAGAGAGAGTTTCGGTATGTGTTTGGCACCCACATGGGTTGGTGAAAGAGCGTTGGCGCAAAGTGACTTTCGTGAACGATGATGTCTTAGCGTCGGCAGAAAGTGTCCACCGCCTCCAGCCCTATCAGCCATGTTAATTGTGGGTGAAAGGTACCTGCATACTTACCATTTCAGTGACACAAGATACTAGCTTAGTCGGATAGTTCTCAAATATTAGCACACGATCAGAATGAGATTACTCCAGGAGATATAACATAGCGCTACTCTTAACATTGTTTTCCACATCATATCTGTTTTGATTGATGTGCACACGTCGCACATACTATCCTCTCATAAGGGAACCCAGCTGCTCATATACCTCGGATACCAACATAACGACATTGGCGAGCCTGTAACGTGCCGCGGCAACAAGATGATCCAATGTCCCGCTGTTCCTGCACGTCGAATGCTTCTTCCGAGCACTTTGTAGTTCGGGACGATATCGTAATTCTTTCAGCATTCCACCACGACTGATGGCAAGTGGAGTAGAAATAAGGAATCCTATCCAAGAACCATAATCTAATAGAAAGATTCAACCATGGCGTCCTTGTGGGTGGTGTTAATGTTGGCGGGGCCGTTGCCCTCACCGAGCCTGAAGACGGACTCGACGACAGAGAGCTCGGTCGCTGTAGTATCGAGACCTGAATTTTCCAATTAGTCCTTGACCTTGATGTTCTTCAATCAATATGCACATACCAGTGACAGCCATCCAGTCGTTGACGACCATGCCCGCACCCACGACCGCGCTACCGCGGTTTACACTACCAGCCACAAGCGGCACTTGGAGCAAACTCGACAGCTCATCTTGGTCCTGAATGCTTGTCTTTGGGTGCACAATGCCACCCTGATTGCTGAGAGCCATGTAGCTACCAGTGAGCACGTTGTCCGCGATAGTCTGCCTGAAAACCTCGACACCTAGTACATCAGCTATTATCTCCTCCGTTTCGCGTTCGATGTCCGGGTGTACGAGAGCAACGTGGTCGTTGCAACATATCACGTTGCCAAGGGCTGATAATCGTTCTTCTATTCTCTGAATCTTGACTTCGTCGGGTATGGAGTTTCGGAGATGCTGGAGTTCTTGGTCGGTGGTTGTGGTGGGAACGAGGAGACCTTTCTTGTTACTGGGAATGTGTTAGAGTATTCTCCTGTAGCATTGGTTGAATATGACATGATGCCACAAGTCGGGATACATACCCAGCAGTCAGTCTGCCGACGATTCTGGTTCCAGCAATGGTGGCGTGGCAGATGGGGATGACATCTTGAAGTTCTGCTTCGAAGACACTGTCGCGCCACTGTCAGTACATATTTTTCGCAGTGTATGCTCGCCACGGTCGCATAACATGCTACCGCACTACATCGAGCCGGGAACAGCTATTGAGCTATGCGCACCTGTAAAAGTTCTCGCTTGCGCCGACTGCGACAATCGCATACGCATTTGTGAGTGTAGAGAAGACACCGACTTCGTTGGAGTTTTCGAACTGAGCGCGAACAGCCATGATTGTTGAATCGACGTTGGGGTCTTTTTGTGAGGCTCTTTGGGGTGGTTAGAAGAAAGAAGGCAAGGGTATTTAGTGCGCGGTGGGTAAGCTGGTCGTGAATCTGCAGAAACTGTGAAGGCGGGACTATTTTGTAAAGAGCGACATCATAAGCCCCGCTACCCAATCGGAGCTAGCGCAGTTCGACTCATCCTGAGTGAACCCTGCATATGAGCAAAGTCCCACTGCGAACTTCGCCACTGCATCTACATGCTCGTGCTGCTACGACTGTGAATCTGAAGAGTCATCACTTGGCGAGTTCGTCGGATGAGATGACATGTTCGTCTTGTCGACGTGCTGCGACTCGTACCCGTCACCGTGCGTACTTTGGACGTGTTACTGGGATCGCACGTCCATTATCGTGAAGCAAGCCACCGTCCTTGACATCTGCAATACATGGCTGTGCACTCGTCAATTTCGCAACATGCAGCCTCATGGCAACGCGACACTGCGCTTAGCAACAACCGCAAAGCTCGGTGATAAACTTTCGGAGCATTGATCAAAAGCGACACAAGTCCATGAAAGTGTTCGAGGCTTGATCAGAGCATCCGCTATGAGCAAGCGCACGGTGCGACGCTCCACTTGACATATGTCACGACATTGCCGTCCTCTGTGGGCTGACCATACTGGAGCTCACAACTTTCGTAACTTCAACCCTGCGATGATCAGTCCGGGGCGCAATGTAATAGAGAAGGTAATCGTTATATTGACGTCTCATCGTACAGTTGACGTAGAACGCATGATAATAATTACAAGATCATATAGTTCGTCAAGCCCCAACCGCGACGATATTATCCAGGAGCAGCGCACGGTTGACGCTACGCTTCAGATTCCCAGCCACCTCGACGACATCCTTGTCTTATATCAAACTCCCAAGACGATGTGACAGGTGACAAGTAACAAGTATGGAACACGAAGATAGTGATATTGTGAAGTGGCTGACATGGCCAAATATTGCAAAGCAAATGGGTAATACGCTGTCGGCCATACTAGAACAAGCAGCAAAAAGAGAACGCCCGCTAAACTGCAGCATGCCGTACACGATACGCGCGGAGAATCGAAATGCGAGAAATATACAACAGCGGCTGTGCGTAGACAAGACAACGTACTCGAAACGAGATCAATTAGATGTCGAAGAGAAAGCACCTGCCGTGTGACGGAGCCAGAAAAACATTAACACTTGCGTGATGACATGATTATGTTCGTAAAATGGTTCGTAATGCAAGTGCACAGCGTGCAAATGTCGGATGTGGATGGAAAAGTTCGGCGACGACATCGTGGTGGAATCGGTTCGCCCGAGTGTAAAAGTGGGTGTCACTTATGACATTCGCGATGCGAGGATGGCCAACGCAACGATGACGCCGATCAGAAGCGTCCCTACTCCAGACATGACACGATTGAGGTTGCGCCACCAAGTTGCTTTCTGGAAAGACTTGTCATCGGCGGGACCCATGGCTTGGGCGAATTGCTGCTCCAAGTCGGCCTGGCTAACAGTGGGGGTGCCCACAGTATTGGGGTCCAGAGGCAAGGGGAGGAACGAAGCGATTATCCAAGCTGTAGTCCTAATTAGCAAATCTCTCCATACATAGACATCCGGCATTATAGCCAGAGTTGGTACTTACCAGGTGGGAAGATAAATCCTATGCAGAAAAGTAGGATTTGTCTGTTTTGACGCCCGAAAAGTGTGGTGTGCATGTCGTCATCCAGAGATGGTGCGTTCCACGCGCTGTATCGTGTTTGACCTCTCTGGTCAGTTCGGAGGTGTGGTGTTGAGTAGCCGCTGAGAGGGTACATGTTAGGTCCAACAGCATATACGGCTCCATCAATGGAGTGCACGTCGTCAGCTAGAGAGACGGTATCGGCGTGTGAAGCTCGGTTCCGAGGGCGATTCCGTGGCCGGTAAATGCTGAGCGGAAAGTTGCTCTCCGAAGGAGTGTGTGATCGCCCACTGTGAGAGGTTCCCAGCCGTATGCTACCAGAAGACTCGGATTCCGGAGCGCCGACTGATATACGCTCTCCTTTTTGGTAGTAGACCCTCGCCCATGCCGGGATGTTGTTTGCTAGGAACGTGGACATGTGGGACTGCGAGGATCCAGGCCGCGAGTCACTCATTGATACCGCATCAGCGCTGTTCGTTCTATGCAGATATCCAGAGTTTTTCATCCGTAGCGGAATCGACGTGGGCAGCGGTGAGATGGTATCCATGTGCTCACTGTTGTCGTCGGACGAACTTCTGGAGGTTGGGGAGAACAGCGGCCGAGGTACTGCGACTGAGGAGAACTCGGTTTGACCTTCCGACGATACATTGTCCGATGACGATTGTGCGCTCCCAATAGTCTGCCCTCTCCGGCGTGGAATCGCTGTTCGACCATTGCCCGCATAGCTCTCTTGTGAATGTGATCTTGCGCCGATTGATCGTGAGTTTCGTGCAAGAGATCGCGAATCACGTTCGGACACGGAAGCGATGGTCGATAGCTGGGAGCTCCAGTGGTGGACCAGCGAGGGGTCATGCATCCGGGATGCAATATTAGGCGTGTTTTGGGAATCAGCTCGCGAGCTGCTGGCCGACGGCGCGCGTACGACGGGATAATTAATTCGGATGCCGCTCGCAAAGGATGCTGTGCTTGCTTCATGAAGAGATGGCGATGGCTGTGATGAAGCGAGTGTATGTGTTGGTTCGATGCTGGTGTAGGAAATATCAGAAAACGTGAACGACTCTGTACTTTGCTGAGGATTCAATACAGGTTGTCGATAGTCAGTGTCACTAGTGAGAGCAGGCCCCCTAGCTTGGGATTCGGCTGACGGAGTTTGCGGTAACGGTCGACCGACACTGACACTTGGCGAGTTTCCGACATTACTGTTTGGGTGTGATGAGGCGGGAGGAGCGGGTGAGGCAAAAGATGCAGCAGAGGCCTTGGGGGTTAATGCACGGTCGGAATCACCGCCAGAAGAAGATGGAGGAACAGCCCGGATGGTTGGCCTTTGGGACTGTGAGGATACGACTTCCTCAAGTACCTCCAACCCTTTTGCGTCGTCTTCTAATTCGGGTGGGGGTGAGGATGGGGCAGTGCTCCCCTGGGAAAATCTTAAAGTCGATGGCGTAAAGGAAGATGCTATGAGGGTATCTTCCTCAGACATGCTAGTGGAGCCCGAGTGTCTGAAACCCTTCTTGCGTGACAGGATAGGCTGTGGTGTTCGCGCTCGGCTCGCCTCGAACTTTGCAATGGTACTGGCGACCTGGCTGACATTTGAAACGTGAGATCCCGGCCGCTCAAAGCCATAACCTGGCGCATGACGGGGTGGGGGCAGAACTTGCGAGGGTTCGCTGGGTACGGGATATTTCTGATAGATGTCATGGCCGGGATCTTGAACTATGCGGATGGTGGAACCCGAGTGTTGATTGGTTTGCGAGTTTGAGCGCTCGTGAAGTGGCTTGCGGACAGGAGACGAGTTTATCGACTGCGATTGTGGCGGCGAAAATCTGGGACCTTGTTCGAGTTTGTTTTGCGAGTCTGCGCGACGGTGTTGTGATGAGGACATGCTGTGGTGGTGTGGTGGGCCGAGGATGCCGATATGTGGGCTGGTAAACGCGTGCTGCGGAGAAGTCGAAACCGATCATTAATGATGGGGAATGGGTAGAAAGGCAGTAAAAAGAGGACGTAAAGACCGTGTGTGAAGGTAGTCAATGAGTGACAAAAGTGCTAAAACATATCAAAAAGAATGGCGGCCCGCAGGCATTAACAGTAAGAAGAATTGATGGAGAGAGGGCGAGGAGTGGTGGTGAATCGAGGAAGACGGGCGTTTGGCAGCAGCTCGGCCTAAAGAGGGTTCGTGGCTCTATGCAGAAGCAGGTTCGCGCTGCAGGTGCGATCCAATTGACAGCTCAGCCCCGGCAAGCGATGGAGCACGACCCGCGAATTATGATGACTTGTACAGAGATGTCCCCAATGCGCACAATATGCCCTTTGTCTAGCCTATGCGGATGGCGACTGAAGGATATGAGCTTCTGGATGCGCGGTCCACGCGACGATGCGATGCGCCCGGGGAACCCTCGTCCAAACGGCTCTCCTAGCAGGTCGCCAGAGGCGCGTCGCGGTTGAACGTTAAAATGAAATTATATTTTAGGACGGGCCAGTGACGACGAGCAGCGATCCGGACTAGCCGTTGAGTGGCAGAGAAGCTGGCCAGTGGGCCTTGCGGTGTGCGTCCTGCAGGGGTAACGCGGGAGGTCGTGCTAAGTCGCCGGGGGTTTTGGCAGAGGGCCTGGGACGTGACAGGAGCCGAGACGAACGGACGATCGGGCGCACGTGACCAGCAGCGTGCGAGGGCGATTTGGGAGCCGGCGGTTTATCGATAGTCGGGGGCTGTCCTGTGCGAAACAACATGCTCGCGACAACGCGGGGGGGCCGAGGTCAGGTATAACAGCTCGCTCATGGTTCTTTTCCTAGTCCAAGTATAGCGTGTTTGACGAGTTGCTGCTTTTTTGCAACATCTTGCCATGCCTCCGCCCCTCAACGGCTGGCGAGACAAGCTCAGCGCGCTCGAGGACTTGTACGAGCGACATGTCAAGGGCGGTAAGTGACGATCCATTGGCCTGTGAGGGCTCCCTTTGACTTCAAACCCTCCTAAACGCCTGCGCGACCCACATCGGACCAACTCTGTTGCGCTTCTTCGTCGAAACATTGCCATGGAGTCTAACGTGTCGTCAGTCCCCAAACCGCCCGTCCTCTCTGCGAGTGCTGCGGCGCTTCTGTCGGTACGTTTGTTTCAAGCTCCCACCCCCACCACCATTGCCCTTCCTCTCACCCAATCGCACCGCATGCGCCAAACATGCTGAAGTACAGCCAACACCTGCGCCTAAATATGGCTAACACACGCGATTGCAGGCTGCCTATGTCTTCATCTACGTAATCCCCTTCTACCTGTCGCCCGCAACGCGACCCTCTCCGACTCTCACGCGCGATGCACCGTCGTCGATACGCGCCCGTGTACGCGCAGTTACCTTCTCCACTGCCCTATGCTCTGTCCTCACCGTAATCGTACTCTACCAACATGATGCGTCCGCCATGGAGATCCTCAGCCTGCTTGGCATATGGCCTGTTTCACCCGTAGATACCATCCGGACCATGCTGTTGGTCGTGATCCTCTTCGCAGGCCCAATCTTCGAGCATGGTATTGTAGACGATGGTTGGAGAGACTGGATCAAGCTAAACGGTGTCAACGAGTCCTTGAGTAGCTGGATCGGATACCGGAATTTTGTAGTCGTACGTTGTCTACTTCGAGTTACTTCCTGCTCCGCTAACACTCGCACACCAGGGCCCCGTCAGTGAAGAGCTCGTCTGGCGCTCCTTCATCGTCCCCCTCCATGTCCTCGCCCAATTCTCCGGCAAGCAAATCGTGTTCCTCACACCACTGTACTTCGGCATCGCGCATCTGCACCACCTTTACGAATTCCGCATAACCCATTCTGAAGTCCCGTTCTTCATCGCCGTGCTTCGTTCACTCTTCCAGTTCACATACACATCGCTCTTCGGGTTCTTCGCCGCCTTCGTCTTCATCAGGACTGGAAATGTGTACACGTGCATGCTAGCGCATACCTTTTGCAACTGGATGGGGCTTCCACGCTTCTACGGTCGTGTGGGAGTTGAAGCTGGCATCCCCATCGGACCGCCAGATGTCGATAAGAAAGATGATGAGCAAAGGAATGTTCCAGCTTATCAAGGGAAGGGTGTTGGATGGACAGTAGCCTATTACCTCGTACTCGTAGCTGGCGCTCTAGGCTTCTATCATCAGCTGTTTCCGCTGACCGAGAGCAGCCATGCTCTACCTGTTGACTTGAGTAAGTAGTAAGGACATCTGCGTGCTTGGTGTCTTCGGAACGCAGAAAAGGGGACGCGCAGAGTTACACCGTACAGTCGCACACGACGTACAGCACAGCAATTCAGATATCATAGAGGTGGTTATCGTAATCTCGCAATAGCCCACCAGTTATCCTTCTCGTAGCCCGATTCCAACACCACTCCGCCAGCCTGCTCAATATCACCCTCAAGCTCCCCTTTCCGATACAGGTGATAATATCTCAAGAATGTCTTGTCACCATCTGGCTTCGGCGCCTCTTCTTCGTGAGCTTGACTCTCATTCTTCTTCTTCCGTCCTTTCTCCTTGTCCTTTTTCTGCTTCAAGACCCACGGCACCATGACATCCTGCTCGTGACCCTCGTCCCATCCTCTTCGACTATCTTTTTGCTCGAGTGCCCAAACGTAGATCAGTGCTCTACCACCTTCCACCTTACCATCACCGTTCCCATGAGATGATGATGATGATGGCCGCAGTAGGTCCAAAACACATTTCACGGCCTCCACCCTCCTTGCTGGCGTAGATAAATGATGCACGACCGCTATCGAAATAGCAAAATCAAATACACCATTTGGATGAGGTAGCGAGAGGTTGTCTGCTACGACCACATCGTGCGGCTCATGTTGTTTGGCAATCTTGACAAGGTTTGTTGATCTACATCTTCGTTAACCCTAGAACAATTATTCGTAATGCTCGAAACAGTCATTCAAACTTACCGGTCACTACCCACGATCCACACTTTCTTATTAACAGCCAAGTATTTTCCGTTTCCACATCCCACATCGGCACCTATAGCGCCATCACACTGTTCCTTCAGAAAACGTTCGACGATAGGCCATGGCTGATATCTTGTTAGTCATAAATGCTCTCTTTCTGATTTATGCCACTAGTAGCAAGGGTGGACGCACACCTTGTAGCGAGTGGACGAAAAGTGCGACGCAATTTCTTCGTAGACCGAATGGACGTGTTCAGCTTCATACGATACACCTTGGGTCTCTGAAGCCGCCATTGTGTTATTGCATCGATGGATATGTGTAGATGACCGTGCAGGAAGTTCTAAAGTGAGTAGATTGATGGGTGATGGGGCCAATGGGGGGTGGAGGGGGTGCCAAGACGCTGCCGAGGAAGGCAGCTTTTGGCGCTGTCTTTGTCGCTCAACACTGCCATCTGCTCATGCTTCGATTCAGACCATTGTCTTACCAAGCCTACCATATCCCAAACACATGCGAGTATGAACAGATCATGACGACTTCGATATCGACTGATTTGCTTTGAGATGAACCTTCATCGAAGTTCCAGGTTTGGACACTATTCCAGGACCATCGGAGAACTTGCATCTCTCAG